>ENA-UOXV01005617-UOXV01005617.1-marine-metagenome-genome-assembly--contig:-NODE-5617-length-13621-cov-6.809082_pt1 | contig 13621 bp, 20 predicted proteins | sample MGYA00238165_ERZ766961 | MGnify/ENA primary metagenome ERZ766961 (study PRJEB28924, sample SAMN03173240) | marine metagenome | biome: Marine; feature: Water; material: Subsurface seawater | place: North... | reverse complement strand
CAGCAGCAGCAGCAGCAGCAGCAGCAGCAGCAGCAGCAGCAGCAGCAGCAGCGTGGGGTTCAAGGTCGCGAAGGGGAGCACCGGCTGCTTTTCGGTCAACCAAAATGGGGAGCGCATTGAGGTATCTTGCGGCGCCGCCGCAGCCGAGCCGGCGAAGCAGGCGCTTTTCGCGCAGGATGGGCGGCCTCTGCCGTACCGGCGCAGTGATGGTGTGCAAATGGTTCCCGTCATGGTCAAGGATAAGCACTAACGCGGGGGATTGCCGTGATCGGGACGAGCATGCGTGGTCGTGCGGTGTCTTGATGTCGAGTAAAGCCATCCTACTGGTGGTGATGCTGTGAGGCACATGCTGTACAGCCACCCTGTGTGGTCTCCACTTAGAGCATCACACGCATCCCTCAACGCTCCCTGCGGTTTCACCGCGCACGGCCCCTAGCGCTGGGCGGCCGCGCGCTTCCCGGCCGCGCGCTCCCCGGCCGCCCGCCGCCCTGCCCTCCACCGTCTCCGCCACCGGAATACTCAACCCGCCGCCCCCCGCCCCCGTCCCCGCCTCCAACTCCAACTCCACCCCCGGGCCCGGCCCCGCTCGGTCCGACAGTCCGATCGCCCGTCCTTGCGTCGACACTGATGCTGAAGCCGCCGCCCCCACCGCCCCGGCCGCCCCGGCCGCCCCCGCCACTGTGCCTTTGCACACCACCACCACCACTACCATGAAACCCACCGCCCCGTCCTCCTCCTCCTCCCCTGCTGCCGCCGCCGCGCCCACCGCGAGGCGCGTCGCCGCCGCGCATGGCCTGGTTCGCCCGGCGCACCTCTGCGACCATGTCGCGCGTGTCGATGGTTTCCACCCGGCCCCCGCGGTCCGGTACTCTGCCCATCTTTACCTGCTTGAGCGGGCCAGGTGCCGGCGTGCATGGTAGACAAGCCGCCGCCATGTCCGGCGTGGCGCAGTACACATCGTACACAGAGAACGAAGGCGCCCCCTGAGAGGAAAGGGGGGGGAGGGTGTGAGCACGCTGCGTGTCGGCCGCGCGCGCGATGCGGTGGTCTCGCTGTACCTTTAGCGCGGCGATGCGGTGTGCAGCCAGCGCAGGAAGTGAGGCCGGCCCGCTGTCAGCGGTACACTTGCGGGCGCCGCTGCGGGGCCCGTCAGGATCCACGCGTTTGGAGTAGCTGAACGACGACGCGACGACTCCAAGGCGCTGCGGGGCGGCGAGGCGCGGCGTCAGCTCAGCGGCTGGAGCAAGCATTACTCTTCGCACGCGCAGGCTCCTCGGGGCGTGTGCACGCAAGAAGAGGAGGCGCAGCGAAGTGGCGCAGGGGGCTGGGGCGGCGCCTCTAGCAGCATCTCCTTGCGCTGGGCGTACTGCGCGCGGAACTCAGACGACACCTCCGCGAGGACCTCGACCTTCGAGACGCCGAGAGCCGTGAGAGACCCGGCCGCGGCAGTGGCGTGTGCATCCCGGGCGGACAGGATAGGCGAGCGGCAGCACAGGGCCGGCGGCAGGGGGCCGGCGCGCGACGCCGGGGAGTACGCCCCGAGGCGGCGGCGATCGGCGGGTTGGCGCACCTGTGCTTCCGAGAGGCTGCCTTTTGGGACGATAGGCACGAGCTGGCGGGTGCCAGCTTGCCCCACGCGCTGTGCTGCCTGCGCGACCACGCGGACCTCGTCCGCCTCGTCAGCGACCTGGCCGCAGAACGCCGGGCTCAGCATAACTTTCACGCACAGGACCACGGTCTCGCAGTGTGGGCACCTTCGGCGTTTCAGAAAGAATCAAAGACACGCACGCGATCACGATCATGTTGCAGCAGATGGATCACAGAAAAGACTACGTCCACATGGTGCTGCTCAGCTGAGCGGGCTGAAACCCCAGAGCAGGCACGAAGTCGGTCCATCGCTGCCCGCCTCCCAACCGACACTCCTTGACCCCTGTCGGCCCTGGGCGCGGGCGCAAGCGCGGGCACAGCGGGTGGGGCGGCAAGGAGCAGAAGTTTTGCCGTCTGCAGGCGCGCCACAATGATCTCGAGTGTTTCAAAGCGCCCCGGCGGGGTTGACAGGTCGATAACGGTTGCGCGCGACGCGCCAACGTTCGCGGGATAGCCCCACGAGGCAAGAACCCGTGCAAGGGCGTCGAGCGACGACGGCTCGTCCCTGTGAGACTTGACCTCGGCGCGTGCGATGTGCTGCAGGAGCCGCGAACACATCCCGAGGTAGCGGTCGCGGCCCTCGGCGGTCGCAATCATCGCGGTGAGGCCCTCCTCGCTCACCTGGCAACAGCGACGCGAAGCATCAGGCGCCGATGCAGGAAGGGCGGCTGGGCGCGGGGAGTGGGGCACCAGCCTGCACGGCTTCAAAGAGGTCCAGATCTTCCAGGCGTTCCGACACTGACGTGAGAAGGTCGTACGACACCCCCAATTCATCACGGTCCTCCCCAGGTGCATCCCCCGCATAAGGTCCATCATGCACCGCCGCTGCACCGGAATCAGCGACATCCTGCAGCGCGGACACTACCATGTCGGTCGCGCGAGTGGTCACTGCATTGGACTTGTCGGCCTTCTTCTCGCTTATTGTCGATGCCTCTGCCTGCGAGAGTGCTAGCTTGCCTGCCTTGCCAGCAGCCCTTTTTGTCGTCTCCCCGCCGAGGGCGATTCCCATGAAGCTCGAAACCACTTCCCACTTCTTCCCGCTGCGCCCATCCGATTTACTCACCTTCTCACTGTCCTCCTCGGCTCCCGCCGACAGTGCGCTATCGTCCCTGCCATTGCCCCCGCCCTTGCCGGCGCCCTCTTTCTTCCCTTTTTTGCCGCGTCCAAGCTGCAGGGCCTCAGCCTCGAAGCGAATATCCTTGCAGAGCGTCTCTTGCCAACCATCATCTTCGTGGCCTTTGAACATGACCAGTTGCGAGTCCGAACCAACCACTTTGCCGAGCACACACGCGTGGTAAGTGTTGTCACCGTGGAAAATCGCTTGGGCCGAAGTGCCCTCCCCAGACCGTGCCCCGCCATTGCCTTCACCGCCTTTCGTCCCGTGCTCAACCACCCCTTCTACATTATGCTCGTCCTTATCACCTGCTATATACTCCCACGAACCAGCGCTCAGCCATGTTTGCCCTGCAGCAGCAACCCGTTCGCGTTTGCATGGTGCTGGGTGGCAACCTTGGCGAAGCTGCGAAAGGCGTTGCGCTGCAGCTGCAGTCGGGCGGGCGGTGCCCTTCCGTTGCGGCTTGGCGCTGCGCGCTGGGCTCTGAATCACTAACCGGCCATCATCAAGACTTCCCCCCTCCATGGCGCCTCTAGCGCTCGCGAAGTTCCAGCACCAGCCAGCCACCCAGTGTAAAGCACCGAGACTATTTTGTGCGACTAGGCGGGGTGCCATGGAAGCAGTACACCCTCCTTCGACACCCCCTTCTCGGCTTTCACCGAGATAGATCGCGGATTGTGGTTTTTGCATCCATCCCCCACCTTAGGAACTCTCTGAGAAGCATCGGCACCCCCGTTCGGACGTGCCTCTGCGTGACCGTGCGGTCGCGGGAAGCAAAAACGTATCAGTGGTCGCACGAGGGGTGCAAACGCAATGCTCTTCAGCAAATGCGGGAATGCCTCACGGATCGCGCAGATGGGGCGGATGAGAGGCAAAGACGAGCAGCAAATTGCACTACGCGATCGCCTAAAGTATCATGCCACGACCGACGAAGGTGGACGCAAACACCGCCCTTGTTGCGCCTATTGCTTTTCCTGGGCCTAATCACAAGCCTGACCTTGTTTCTCTGTGGTTATGCAGATGAGAGGGAGAGACTGGAACGCGAAGCGTTGGATAAAGTGGCACTTACGTCGCTGACCAGTGGGATTCAACGGAGCAGACAAGCCATAGCGGAAGCAAAGCGGAGGGAGGCAGCGGAACGCAAGGCCATGCTGGAGCACCCTGAGTGGTGAGGCCAGACTGAGAAGCTGACGCTCTCTGTATTTTAGCCTTTTGGGTTAGCTCTGATCAGGAAATTGCTACTCTTCAGCTGGTCCTGATCCAGGAACCCGAGTGCAAGCAGGTTCGAGAAGTCACACCTCAGGAAAGACGGAAAGCGCTGGAGCATGATGGATGCGGTCGGGCCGATCCAGGCGGGCCATCGTCCAACTTCCATGCAGTGCGCAGCAATTACTACTCTTTCCTTTCCATGCAAGCATTGCTCAGATACTCCTCGGCAGGCCCTGGCTCGCGGGAGGCGGCTGCGTAACCTGAACCAGCAGAAGCTCAGCGCCCAGCGCAGGGCGGTCCAACAGGCACGGCTGTCTGTTCTCCTCGCCCCTGACACTTACATAGTGCACTACGTTTCTGCGGTTCAATTGCCCAATGTGCCCATGCCCGGTCAACCGCAGGTCTTCGCGACGCGGATCCAGATCTGGTGGCGAACGTTTTCTTCGCGTGTTGCGCGGCAGCGCCGGCGTGAGGCAGTAGAGGCCGCTGCACGTCAGGTACTCCTTCCCGTACCCTCTACGTGCAGCACCTTTTGATATGCCATCCTAATTCGCTTCTGAAGAATTCGTACTGGAGATGAGAGATGGCGCTGAGTTGTCGTCGAACACGACGTTGATGGTAGTTGGAATCAGGGCTGAGCAAAGTGCACGGACCGCAGGTACTCCAGCGCACAGCGCGCGCGCTCGTGCAGGTGCAGCCAGCTAAGGCGATGCGTCTATTACTACATGGTGCAGCGAGCAAAATTCAGCGGTTCGTGCTGCACGTTGCTATCACGCCTGCGTCTGATGCTTTCTCCCTCAGTAGCCCAGATAAATCACTTCATTCCACAACTGGCCCTGGCAGTTGCTTCCGGTCGTCAAGGATGCGTCGTGTGCTCCGTGAGCTGCTGCGACGGCGACTGGAGGCGGCGGTCACCAAGGTCCAGTATGCATGGCGTGAACAGATGCGCTGGCGGACGTTTCTCGCGGAGGATGTTGCTACCGTCTACGAGCAGGAGAGCAACGCCGATTCCCACCGATCGCCAGCAAGCCCTGTGCCAATATGCATGCTTGTCGAACCTCTGAACACAGTCGGGCCGATCCTTTCAACTTTTGCCCTGGCGTGTGCGAGCAGGCCCAGGTTGTGAAGCACGAGCTCTTGTTTGTGGACCCAAACGCGACCAAAGAGCAGCAGCGTGAGATGCGTGAGCATCGAAAGGGGTCGATGGACCGCTTCATGACCCGCACTGGGCTCTTAGGGCGCCGCATTGCCTTTCAACGGGCCCGCCGTGAGGTTGCATCCTGAATCCTGGTCTCGAATTCCTATCAATAGGCTCCACTTTAGATCACGTGGGATCGTAACATGAGGACATTTCTTGGAAGCTCGGGTCTGACACGAAATTTTCATTCACACCTTTCGGGGCCTGACTCATCGCACCCAGGAGCTTGGGGACCACGAGGCGGCTTTCAGCTTCAAAGAAGCTATGGAGGTACTTATCTTGCCGCGCTCTTAGACTAAAGTTCATAGCTTCAGTATGCTGGAGTGGACGGTCAATTTCGAACAATTTTCTCTGGCCCGGCATTTGCCCTTTGGGGATACGGCGCAGTTGCCAATAAACGATTGGTTACAAGGTGCTGAGTGATATTCATGTGCTCATCAGGTCACGAAAGCGCAAGTAGTCGACCTCTGCTCTCGGAACAATGTGAGGCGACCCCTAGCAGCTCCGCCTGTGACGCGCAACTTTGTTGTTTTGATCGTGACAAGTTTCGTGCCACTGTAGCCCATGCTCCTCCATTTAACGCCTCGATGCTGCGATGTTCTGCCCAAAGTTCGAGCTCGGGTTCATGACCCGTCTGTATTACTTTCGCGTCAGGATACGCGAGCAGTTGAAGAGGTTCTACAGGACTGTAGGAATCGCGGCGTAGCCTCTCTAGTGATCACAAACTTTGACGGTGGAATGTTCCGCTATCCATTCGGATTGCGAGGTAACCATGGAATGTTTGGATTGCGGACGCTATACCTTGACCAAAACCGCATCCTGGAGCTCCCACGGGACTTCTACAAGCTGACGAATCTCACGGACGTGCGCCTCAACGCAAACCGCATCCGAGACATCCGTGCAGAGGTCCGTAACTTGGTCGGCCTGCAGCTCTTCTGGGTGCACCAGAACCTACTTCGTGCAGTTCCTATGTCGATCGGCGAACTCACTAATCTCGTTCAGCTCTCGCTCGACGACAACCAGATCGCAACAATTCCTCCGCAGGTTGCAAATATCACGAGTCTTCAGGTAGCGCCCTGCCCGTCACATGTCCCCGCTTATTTTTGTAGTTTTCCAGCGCTTGCACAAACTAGCGGTGCGATGAATCCAATCCGGGCAGGTGCTCCGACTTGATCGAAATCCCCTCGTATCGCCGCCTCCTGAATTGATCAGGACGATAATCCGCCCGCCGGTAAAGCCAGTCCTATGCCACGTTTCTCCTGCATCGTATGAAGCCTGACGTGGACGGAGATAGGTTGGTGATTGGGACCTAACCGTCGTGCGGCGGTATCTCGCAACACTTCGCGATATGCCCGTAAATGAAGTGCAGGTTCAGATGTCCCATCGCTGAGACGCTGAGCCGCTGCCAAATGTTGATGGACGCACCGAGAATCTGAGGCCGAATGAGCAACGTCAACGAAGTTGCTTTGCCGGTTGCAATCTTACAGGTCACTGCGCAGGTCGCGGGATTCGGACTCCTGAATTTTCCTTCAGGGTGTCAGACACAGCCGCATCTCCGTTCTATTGATCTGACGAACAATCGCATTGCGGAAATTCCCAAGTATCTTTATTTGATGGAGAACCTTGGTCCTGTCCATGCCCTACCCGATCCAAACAGGGCACTGCTCTCATGCTGTGCCTGGCCACCCCTTACCGACATATGGGAGGTGAAAATATGTAGGAGTTCTGGTATTGGACGACAACCGCATTGAGCGCATCTCCAACCATATCTCATTAATAACCTCCGTCACTTGTCTCTCGGTCCGTCCTCAAATCAATTACTGTTTCCATTTGTGCACCATTTCTTGTTCACCGAGAAGAAAAGCAGATATGTGGTTTCCAAAAAATCTTGAATTTTCATTCCGTTTGAGTAAGGGTGTGCTTGCAGCTCCAGCGCAATCGAATTCGCCATAGCGGTTTTCCACGTGGTGAAATTGCAAGCATGACACAACTCATCACTCTACGCCTGCAGGAGCGCCCGAACCCTACACATGAAACCTTTCCCTCGTAATTTTTAAAATTCTCGTTCGTGCAGGACAACCCACTCTCCTCGCCGCCGCGGGAAATTCTGTCGCAGGAGCCCGTGGTCTTTGCCAGCTAAATTAGACCATTTTGGGCACACCTCTCGTAGATCCGAAGTAGAGACTCACTACTGATATTACTCTTTTCTGGTATTCTTTTCGGCAGATTATCATGCGCTATCTTGTGGACACGAACAATGTGATGAGTGGTGCAAAGGAGATGGCCCTCATTTCCTACCGCCTCAGAAGCCTACCGGACGTGGACGTCACAAACAAGCTCAGCAAAATTTCTCTCGAGGTGAACCGCACTCAACTAGATTGGGTCAATCAGCAGCTCGTATCTCCTACCTCAGTGCTCCATCCTTTCTATCGTGAAAGCATTCTGACTTGAGAGTGATCAAAATGCGTCAGGACAACATGCTCCCGTCGGTCCCCGCGGCGGTGCTCTCGCTCAGCAGACTAGCGGAGCTCTGTCTTGCCAACAATGTGACCCTGTCCACCCGGTGTGGTAGAGTTTCATAGTCTACAGGGTGCTTTCGCTCCCGGATGGTCATGTTGTGGGTAATGCTTGTCCGTGTAGAATAACTTGCGAGGGCTGCGGTGGGTAGGTCATCACCGTCCTCCCGCCAGAAATCAAGCGTCTCAAACGCCTCCGTGCTCTCGACGTCTCCAGTAATCAGTTGACAGGTCCGGATCTCCCTGATCTGTCGTGAAGTGCACCCCTCTGCATGACAGCTCTCCCTCAAAAAATGTTTTAGCAGCACGCTGCAATGTCTTCGTTGTGACCTGATCACGATGGCCCCCGTTTACACAGCCTTACCGAAGCAAATTGGCCGGTTTGAATTCCTCGAGACGCTTCTGGTGGATCGCAATCGTCTCGAGTTGCTGCATGAAGCTGTTATGGGGCTCATACAGCTCCGTACTTTGTCACTCCAGTTCAACCAGGTCTATTGCCAGTGTCTTGCCGCCGGGAGCTGGCTCAATGTTTTTCTGCGTGCAAGATTTTCAGCGCTGTCTGTCGCCCACTGAGGTTTCTACTGAACATCCAGATCGAGCTGCTTCCTCCGGACTGGAGCGCTCTCGGTCTCTGGTCGCTGAACCTCGCTGGTGAGCCCAGACAGGACTGACTATGCCCCTTTTCCAGAGGATCGATCACGACTGCGCGCTCTCCTAGATGAGCTTAATGCTTGCAACTCTCAATAGACAGACTTGCTCTGAATGCTCACGACCACGATCCGTTCCCATATGATTCTCTGAAGACAATCGTCTTCGTTCTATCCCTAATTCGCTGCACGAGATGACTGGTCTTCGCAAACTTAAGCTTGAGAACAATCGATTATCGAGGTAGGTCCTGATTCTGCTTGAATGTACTGACTGGGGTGATCTTATCGTCCTGCTGCAAGTCTTCTCGACTCGTTTGATGTTCACCAGAATACCCTGTTTCAATAGGTTTCCACAATCACTGGAGCGTTGCAAAGAGCTCGAATCGGTCACCGCGTCGAACAATGTCGACTCCATCTAACCCAAAGCCCCTTGCAACACATGCAAGAAATTTGTCTGGTGGAAGTTTTTCACGTCCGTGGCGGATCTTTTACGCCACGTATGTCTTGCGATCCAGGTCATGCCCGAGATGGACATGACACTGTGTCTCCTTGGAAATCTACGGTCCGTGGACCTTTCGAGGAACCAATTACGCAGAATGCCGCGCTCCATGGCCGCCATGCACTCCCTGACGGCGCTCAACGTGTCCTTCAACCAACTTGAAGAAATCGATCAGGTGCGTGGTCTAAGGCAGTGTTCAGCTCGGCAAACGATCTTCTATAACAAACACGTGCTTAAACAGCACTCTGCCTACTTATTTAAGGTTGTATGGCAGGGTATGAGCTGTATCAGAGCACTGATTTCCTTGAAAATGGATAACAACTTCGTTACTGCGATTCCGCCGTATATCGAAGGTGACGCGACCTACCTGGTTTTGGTGCCTTGTCTGTCATCTGTGCGTATCAAAGTCAGATGATGTGTTGACCAATAGGTCTTGAGGTTCTTGAGTCGCTGGAGGTGCAAACTAATCGAATCCAAAGGTGTGTCCCTGCCTCCGCTTCTATGCCTGAGCAAGATCCAGTGCTAGTTCCTAGCTGGCGGTGCCGCTCTGTCTACGCAAACGCTAAGTTGCCCACGCCATTCGAATCTCTGTCACTGTTAAAGCTTCTGAAACCATTTTTTGTGTGCGTATGCAGTGTTGCGGTCGAGATTCGATACCTATCACGGTTGCAGGTACGACTCTGACCGATGCAGACTTTTAGTTTTTCCTTCGTCTTCTGCCAGTTTTGGTTTATACTTGTTTCATTCCCTGTTCCTCCGTTTGTACTGGCAAAGACTTACTTTCTTCGTGACGGTAGTCTTTGATTTTGGCCGATAACTGCATCGAAGAACTCCCACCAGTCATTCCTCAGGCACGTACTTCAGCCGATTGCGCTGCTTGTATTGATTATTTCTATGAATCGTGATTCTCAATTCGCTTCATGACCCGTTGTCTTTACCCCGGAAATGATTTTTCTCCACAGTTTGGCGCGGTTTTTGGCGTGATGGATTGTCTGTGCGTTCTCGATGTAAGAAACAATCGACTAAGGCGCCTTCCCCTCGATCTGAGCAAGGCTGAAGCGCTAAAGGTTCTGCCTCAGTCTGATTGCACATGTTGTTCTTCATCATGTGAATCCAGAAATGACGTTTCCCAAAATTTGTTGAGACATTCACGGCCTCGGATTTCAACGAGTTCAGCCGGCGTCCAGAGTGATCATCAGTTATCGATAGTGGTCTCTCCTGTTGTAGCTGACATTTGTTGATGGGTGTCGAAGGATCTACGGCTCGACAACAATCCATGGCACGACAATCCCAAGCTGAGGCGCGTTGTCGCTCCGGTGCGTTCTCTACTTTGCGTTGCTCGCCCAGACGACCAAATGCATTGCCTGCTATTTTTTGTGGGAATTATGGTCAGTCTCTCAAGGTTGTGAAATTCTGCTCTCTCATCTTCTCCAAACACAGGATCCTACCGATGCTGGCGGCGATTTACTCGTAAACATCGTCGAGGCTCGCAACCTCAACAAGATGGATGGCCGCAGTGGAAATAGTGATCCATTTTGTGTGCTGCGTCTCCAGACACAGGTGCTATCCAGGCCACGGGCCCATAGACTCAAGAGTTGTTGAGAGGAAAAGTCACTTTGGTCTTTAGGAGGATAGAGAGGTCGCGAACATCTAGTGAGCCTGCAGGAAGTTATCCCAAGAGAGAGGAATCTTTTTGATGGCACGACTAAGATCCCTTTGAAGCTCATGTGCGCTGAGCGTTTTGCAAACTTAGGTGCACAAAACCAACGTAGCTCACTCGTCAACCAACCCAAAGTACGATCCCAACGTGCTACACTCAAGTTCTGTGTCGTTCCTCTTGCAACCTGGTGCGGTGTACAGGAAACATGGCTGTTTCCCATACAAAACAGCTAATAGCGCAAATATTCGAGTATGTATGCAGGAAATCCCATGGAATTTTTGCCCTGACTTTTGAAAGCTAACTTCGTTGTGAACTAAGATGGGACCAAATTTTCCGTCTCGAGCTCGATGATAATCCATTCGTGCGTATCCCCAGCCCATCCCATAAGCAGTCAGTATCTCACGATTATGCTTATTGCAGCCGCCTCACCGCTTCTCCTTTTTTGCAAGCGTCTATCTGCCAGAGCTTCGCAGCGTCACGTAGAATCGCTTTCCAGGACGATGCTCTGGAATTTGAGCTTTTTGATTGGGACCTGGAGGGGGCACCCGACGCTATGGGCGCTTTCACTCTGCCGCTAACTTCACAGTTGCTAGCTGCCTGTAGGCGCCTACCAGGCCAGGTTCCACCCCTGAACTTTAGCTGGTGTGTCCGGACGTAGGCAATGGCAACTGCTCTCAACATCTTCCTTCCCACATGCGCCCGTTTCAGAAAGCTGCTTTGCAACCCTTGGGACAGAAAGTCTATCGCAGTATCAGACCCTGCATTGCGCAGGAGAGTTCGCCCTTGGACATGTGGGCTGAAGTCGAGGGGCAAGATGCTCTCGGCCGCCCGGCGAAAGGCCAGGTCTGTCCTCCCTCAACTGTTGACATGATGTGCGCTGGACCCCAAAAAATCCGAGACGGTGCCATGCTGACCCCGTTATTGAAAAAAGCCTCTATCATGACCGTCACCTGGATCGTGTGCCACAGGTACGGTTGCGCTTCGAGTTCAGCCCGTTAGATGGAAGTCTGCCATCTGTGCAGAATTTTCTCGGCCGATTGATGCAGGCTAGGGCTCCCACCGTACCTGTCTCACTCGCTGCGTACAATTTCAAGTGATTTGCACGATATCGTTCATCTTAAATACTTTTTGTTGTCCACATCACGTCATACAGAACGGCTGGCTCGAGATAAAGGGCGTTGATCTTGAGGGGTGGCACCGGCAATCACGAGTCCGCGCGACCCCATCGGGTTATCTGTACCAGGTCCCTGCCAATGAAGCATCATCTGCAACCATCTTTCCGTGAGTGACTAATGCATTTCAGATTATTTGGGGTCCCAGATATGCCACTGCGACTTCTCAGAATGCAAGAGCATAACATTTTGGACGGGCAGGATGACAAGGACGAGTTGCGCTTTCGCGATGAGGTGCGGCGCTCAGACCAATTCGCTGCAGAGACGCGTGGCTTCCTCCGGCAGACAAATAAGGTGCGAGTGCGTGCCGTGCTGGAGCTGCGGCCGGTGCTTTTCCATCCTCTTGTGAGCATTCGTGAGGCCAGCTACTCTTGCAGGTTGAGGAGTGGCAAAGGATGCGCATGATGTACACACCGCAGGGCGCAGCAAACCAGCCGTGGGAACTCGACAAGCCAGGCTTCTCACAGCAGTGGGAAAACATGAAGGGGTACCTCGCCGTGAAGGTCAGTGGCTTGAGTCTTGTGCAATCTTTCTGATGCACCTTCAGGGCGTCAATGACCCACGTGTGATGCCACAGGCTCGAGAAGACAGGGCAGCGGCGCAGTCAGCTGCGCTGGCGCAACAGGCGGGGCGCGGCGGCTCGCGTGGTGGGCCCCGCCAAACCATTAGTGAGTATTCAAGAACGAAAGTGCCTTTAAAACGGGAATAGAGAGTGGCTTGTGACGTCCGCCACCGATTTCGATGCTTCCGATATCCCCAACACATGGAGCAGGTCAGTCTACAGGGTCGGTGCTTTCGTTGCCAGAGCCGACTCCATATCGGCCAGGGTCGAGCGCTGGAAGGCAGCGGCAAGCGACCGGAGGGGCGGCGACCGGAGCTGCTGGGCGGGCCGAGGTTATGAGGAATGTGCGCGGCAAGGAAAATGAGGATAGGTGCGTAGCCTCTCTGCACCACGCTCACTTGGTTCAAGTCCGAATTTCACGGTCGGGTCGACCTGGCTGACATTTGTTCAACGGGTTCCGTTGAGACAGGTGGGACCGCATAACGCGGCAAGAGGTCCAGGACGAGCTGGCGGAGATGCTCCGGAGCGACTTTGAAGTCGGGGCTGAATTTTGACACCGGGGGAAGACTGCAGCTTTTTCATATTCGTGACATTGGCACACAAGTTTTCGGTGTGAGTGTTGAGCAAGAGTGTAGACCTCGAAATCAAAGTTTAAAGCTAACTCGGGCCCGTTACGTCGCTTCTGATATCATGCGCGTCGTGAGATGTCACAAAAGGAACTCCGTGGGAGAAAGTCCATTTTCATTTCTGTGCATTCTCGATGTGACAAATCCTTGGGGACGGAAGCAGAACCCCGTACTTTGACGCACCTAAGTCCGCCTTGTACACTCGCGCGGATACTGGACTGATACTGGACCGGATTGGACAAAATATTCCAGCAAGTCAAGTTCCTCAGCAATCTGCCTCTGACATACACTCACAGTTGTTGCCCACCTGTCCGCTCAGGACTGCCCACCGACCATACTGCACGTAATTACGTAAAGACTTTCGTGAGACCGCGAAGTGAAGTGCGCGCACGCACGGCAAGCTTTCTCCCTTGTGATAGTGGTCGACAAGTTCGCTGCTACTTTGGCTCCGTTGCACCCACGAAAAAAAGGTAGACGCCTTAGAATTGGCTCGTCAGTCTGAGATCGACGATCTTTCACGAAGCTTTATTCACCTGTGATTTACTTAGTAATGGGTGGTATTCACAATTAAGGGGACAGATACGATTAAGTAACTCGAGTTTTGACGTGAAAACGGGCGCGTTTTTCGACCCGAAAATCGAGAGTTATGGGGACGTAACTTTCGATTTTCGGGCAGGTGTCTGCCCTCCTCCGTAACTCGGAAATTCTGTAGGGAAACTCCCCGTCACTCCCGAGTTACGGAGGGACCCGCCTCCCCGTAACTCCCGAGTT
>ENA-UOXV01005607-UOXV01005607.1-marine-metagenome-genome-assembly--contig:-NODE-5607-length-13640-cov-7.030328_pt1 | contig 13640 bp, 13 predicted proteins | sample MGYA00238165_ERZ766961 | MGnify/ENA primary metagenome ERZ766961 (study PRJEB28924, sample SAMN03173240) | marine metagenome | biome: Marine; feature: Water; material: Subsurface seawater | place: North... | reverse complement strand
CTGACCAGTACTAATAGCTCAATTGGCTTGATTTATGCACTGAAAAAAATTTAGATTTTAAAAAATTTATGGAGTTTTATATAAAGTTAATATGTTGAAAAAATTAAAAATTTCTTTCTTTTTTAATGGAGAAAGAGGTTTAAAAATTTTCAACTATTTAACTAATAAAAAAATTGTAAATTATAGAGTTTTTTTAGCAAAAAAAATTATTAAATATTTTTTCTAAAAAATATCTCATAGATAAATTAAATAATGAAGATATAATTTCTCAATTAAAAGAATCTGATTTTGCTATCTTAGGAGGTTTTCCCTATATATTTACTCGACAGATGTTAAGATTACCCAAATACGGCGTCATAAACTGTCATGCCGGTATTTTACCAAAATATAGAGGAGGATCACCTTTGAATTGGCAAATTATAAACAATGAAAAATATTTTGGAATAACAACTTTATTAGCAAATGAAAAGATTGATGGTGGCGACATTATATTTGAAAAAAAATTTTTGTTAAAAAAAAATTATGATATAAATAATTTACATAATATTACTAACAGAGAATTTCCAAAAATAGTAGAAAAGTCAATTTTAAAGATACTTCTAAAAAAGCCTTTAAAAAAACAAAAAGAATTAAAATTATATTTTAAACAAAGAACAGAGAGAGATAGTTACTTAGATTTTAAAAGCAAATTTTTTTTTGCCAATAAAATTGCTAAAGGCAACCCTACGTATCCTAAACCGATTATGCCAACTTTGCACTTTTTTTTTTTAATTTTTATCTCTATTTCTTTTTGGTAATTATTTAGCATGAATATGATTTATTAACATTATATAAAATATAATAAATTTAATTGCTACATTTTTAATAGAATATTAATATTAAAAATTTATTAAATAGTATAGAAATAGAAATTAGTATGAATAAAAATTCTTTTGATGGACATTTAGTGTTTAAAAGCTCTAAAAATTTTAACAAAGCCTCTGGTAGATCTAATCATAATAAAAATTTGGAAAAAATAACAAAATTTTTTGAAAAAAAAATTAATCTTAAAAAAAACCAATTATTCAGAAATAATGATGGTTTTTGTCCTTTTATTAAAAAGAACTGTAAGAAAATTAAAAAAAAAAAGATTTTTACTAAAAATGGCTTTATATACAATAAATGTCAATGTGAAATGGTTTTCGTTAATCCTGTATTAAAGGAAGAGATTTTTCACTCAAATCTTTTTAATGAAAACTCTTATAATAAGGTTATGAGATCAAGAGCCAATCTTGACCTTGATATAAAAAAATTTAGTTATGGTTTAGAGCAAGCTAAAGTAAAAAATAATAGCAAAATTTTAGACATAGGCTGTGGGTTTGGTTTTTTTTTGGATATTGCTAAAAAAAAAGGGCATGATGTATATGGTTCAGAACTAAATTTAGAATGTATTAAAATTATGAAAGAAAAAAACATTCCAAATATCAATATTGAAAATATAAAAAACACTAAATTTGATTTAATCACATTATGGACAGTATTCGAGCACATAATAAATCCAAACTTTTTTTTAAAAAAAATATCATTTTTATTAAATAAAAAAGGTAAAATTTTAATTAATGTTCCAAATTTAAATAGTTTAACGGCAAGAATTCTACATAAAGAATGTTCAATGTTTCATGGTCATCAACATTTAAATTTTTATTCTCCAAATACATTGGGAAATCTGCTTAAAAAAAATGGTTTTAAAGTATTTAACATGGAGACAATAATCTCTGATATTGATACTATAAGAAATCATCTTTCATTTGATAGGCCATATAAAGATAGCAGCAATAAAGATTTTTACTTCTTAAATTCGGATCTAATTCATAAAAATTTAATGGGCTATACGCTTCTAACGATAGCAGAAAAGAGATAAATTGATAATTCAATAAGATACATAATATTAACTCAGAATGAATAAGGCAAATAAAGTAAGTCAATATCTAAAACTAAATATAGATAAATATTGTTATAAGTTTAATAAAAAAAATAATTCTAATTTTTTAAAAAGTTTTGAAAAAGATAAATTTTTTTTAAAAGAGCTAAATAAAAAAGTTCAGAGCAATAACTATTTTAAAAAAAGATCTTTTAAATCAATCTACGAATTATCGATTTATAGAAACTTTATTTATTATGTTATACGAGAAACAAAACCAAAAAAAGTAGTTGAAACAGGAGTATTACATGGATTAACAACTGCGTGGATTCTAAAAGCACTACATGACAATAAAAAGGGTAATTTAATTTCTATTGATATTAAAAGATCGGACTGGAATAAATACTTTAAAAAAAAAATGGGACCTGGGTCACAATATGATATTTTTCCAGAAGGAGAAGAACCTGGCTGGATAATACCCGAATATTTAAAAAATCGATGGAAGCTTATATACGGACCAAGTCATAAATATGTAAATAAAATTAAAAATGTTGAACTTTTTATTCATGATAGTGATCACTCTTATGAAAATGTAAAGAATGAAATTGAAAAAATATTAAAAAACAATAAAAATATACCGACAATTATTGATAACTTCGACATGAATAGATATGCATTTGAACACTTAGCAAAACATAGTCCAAAAAATGGATATTGTAACAAAAGTTTTATGTTTATTGATGAAGTCAGAGACGATTTAAATGTTTTTGAGAGTGCTATTATAATAAAATAAAAATGATAATTAACGATTTAGAGTTTTTTAAAAAAAACGGTTTTATTGTAATCAAAAATGGTGCATCAAGTAAAAATATTAATGAGATCTTTAGGTCACTTGAAGATACTCTGCTAAAATCTAAGTATAAAAATAAGTATAAAAGTTTAAAAAAAAAAAACATAAAATTTAATATTTCAGAAACAATTAAATATATAAAAAAAGTTGAACCTTCATATATGTCAAAATTATATGATAATTTTCAAAATTTTTATGTCCTAAAATCATTTCTAGAAAAAAAATTTTTTAAAATTCTAGAAAAAAAAATTAAGATTAATCGTTTACAGCTGGTTCATCAACAACAAGTGTTAAGAATGGATGTGCCAAAAAAAAATGTAAACTTGCTTGATTACCACCAAGATTACATGGTTGACATTGATCAAATTGATAAAGGACACAAGATAAAAGATACGCTGGGTATTACAATTTGGTGTCCTTTATTTAAAGCAGATAAACATCATGGAGGTCTAGAAGTATTGCCAAGAAGTCATAAGTACGGATGGGTTGGAACTCAAAAACCCGGAAAAAATTATGAGTCAGCTTCATTTTCTATATCTAAATGGAATAAAATTAAAAAATTACGCAAAAATGCATTCATTACAAATATGAATTCTGGAGATATTCTAATAATGGACACCAGGACAATACATAGGTCAATTGATAATCATTCCAATATATGCAGATTTACCGCTCAATATAGATACGGTATTAATAGTTACTTAAATTTCTTAAGATAAATTTTTCCAAATTTTAAGTAATTTTTTCTTACTAAATTTTGGCATTTTTAATATACCCAAATTTTCATCTAGTTGCTTAAAATTTTCAACACCAAATAAGCTTGTAGTAATGAAAGAATTTGATCTTACAAAATTAAGAGAGTCTTTATATATATTTTTTCCAAATTTAATTGAAAGTTTATTTCTATTTTTGGAAATTTTTTGCAAAATATTAAATAATTGCAAAATTGAATTATCACTATCAGGTAACGATATTTTATTAATTAATATGTCATTATTAATGCTATGATTATGATTTCTTTTACTATTTAAGAAATTAAATATGTTTAATAGATTAAAAAATTCTTCTATTCTTCCCTCGTATAAACTTGCACTTGAAAAAATATTAATCTTATTTTTATAGCAGAAGTTAATCAGTTTTTTATTTTTATCAAATTTATAGCAAGTAACTGCAAATGGCATATAAATACTAATTGGAACTTGAATATTTTTAAAGTTATGCTTTTCTCCAGCAACGTCTTGTGCAATACGAAGCATTTTTTTTAAATCTATATAAAAAGAGCTATTTGAATATCTTCTAAAACCTGTCCATGATGAAATTCCATAGGATTTAATTTTTTTTTCTTGTACAGCTTTTTCAAATGTTTCAAAAACGTTATAATAATCTTTATAATTATTTTTATTACCTTCTAAAAACTCAGGGTTATGCAAATAATAGTTATCTAAAGTCTTTAATCTAAGATTTTTCAAAGAGATATCTATTTCTTGTTCTAAAAATTTTTTAGATGCACAAAATAAATTATTCTTTATATCGCTTTTTTTGAGACCTCTATATTTCGCAAACTCATTTGCAGTTAATATTTTTTTTTTATCCTGATAAAAATTAATTAATCCAGCTTTGGAAGACACAAAAATTTGATCTCTAGAAATAAATTTTTGTTTTATTAGATTTTGAAATACGATACCAAAGTCTATTTCGGAATACCCATGTCTGTACTTTCTAGCACAATCAAAAACATTTACCCCACTTTTAATAAAATTATAAATTAAATTTTGATAATTTTTTCTTCCTTTATGATCAAATGATCCTTTGTACATTCCAAATCCAACTGAACAAAGAGAAAGGTTTTCATGTGTTAGGTTATAAGCATCTTTGCTTAAGTTAAATAATCTTGAAAATTTTTTTGATCCTTTAGGTGAACAGAAATCAATTTTTTTCATTTATGATTACAATTATATTGTATAAGCTAATTAAAAAAATTATTTTTTTTATATCTGATATAGTCGCTTGATTTTCTTGCTTAAAAGTAAGCTTATTTAAAAAACTAAATTGTTTTTTTGAGCCCGGTAATTTTATAAATTTTTTTTCTATAAGATTTTTAAACTTTTTAAAACTTGATGAATGATTAATCATTCTAGCTATATTAACATCATACATTAATGATGGTATTTTTGTAATAGTTTTATCTTTTGAATTTAAATTCTCTAAATTGTTCAAACTTAATTCAAACTTATTGCTTAAATTGTCAGAAATAAGTGGTGGGGTAAAACTTGATAAAGTAGGTGTTCTATACAATTTATCACTTATTTCCTTTAATAGATTTTTTCTATAAAAATCTTTTAATCTTTTTTTGTAATTAGTTTGAAATGAATATTTTAGAAAAACTTTATCATAGGTTGGTGATAAAATTCTTCTATCATTTTGATTAATGAAATTTAAGTTTCTATTATACCATCTTAAAATTCTTACTTCAAAATGAAGTGCATCATTTAAATCAACAAAATTTTTATATTTAAAGTTTTTAACAATTCTAAAAAAATTTTCTTTAAAAATTTTTTGATACTTTTGTGTTTTTTTTCCAAAAATTAAACTTAGTTCTTTATTATTAAATAAAAAAAATTTCTTTTTAAACCAATCAAAGTATTGTTTTTTATCTTTTAAACTAAGAAGTTCTGGTCCTGAAAACGTGGATCCTAAAAACTGATCTAACGCACAACCTAGCATAAAATACTGTGTATTATTTTTTTTAGCAATTTTATTAAATAAAGCATATTGATACTCATGTTGAAATGTAGAATTAAAATTACCTTTATCAATGTAAGCATTCATCAATTTTTTTGGAAAATATTCTTTTTCATCTATATTAATATTTTCATGTTTTTTTAATGAACACATATTTGAAATAAAGCTAGATATTATTTTTTCAAAATTATTTAGATTACCATATGTATATGAAATTATTTTTTTATTATTTACTAAACCTGAAATAATACGAGAGTCTAATCCACCAGTAAGGCCCAGCATTATAGAGTCTTTGATATTTTTAGTTCTCAGCTCGATTGCCTTTTTTAAAGATTTTTTAAGGGATTTGATGGAAATTTTTTTATCTTTATAAGATAAATATTTTTTTTGAATAATTTCTACTTTTCTATCTTTTACAATTAAAGTTTCTCCAGGCAACAAATAATAAACATTTAGAATTGCTGTTTCATTTGTGAAAGATCTTCCAGCTGAAATTAACCACTCGAAAAGTTTATACTGGTTAATTTCATTTTTTTTTTTTAAAAAATATTTTATTTGAATACTTAAATATAAGTCTTTTTCTGTTTTTTTATAAAATAAATTATGAAAAGATGTTTGACTATTAGATAAAAAAAAGATGTTATTTATTTTATCATAAAAATAAATTAAGTAGTTACCATTTATATTGTCAGCAATATCATTAAATTTTTTTTTTTTGTAATGGTCAATAATTTTTAGAATAGTTAAATTTTTTTCTTCATAAATATTACCTCGATATAAAATTAAAAAATTTTTATTTTCAAAAAATTTTTTAAATTTTAAATCATTTACTAAATTTTTAATTTTATGTTTTTTTGGATTTCCATACATCTTTAAAAATTTTTCCTTCTATTAAAGTTCTATAATCATTAATTTGAGATTTTTTTAAATCACTTTTGTATTTTGCGCTCAATTTTTCAATATCCTCATTATTTATTTTTTTTATAGAATATTTAAAATTTAAACTTCGAGATATTTTATAAATATTAATTTGAGAAGATAAAACATCTATTTCTACAATATACGAGTCTAAAATTATTTTTCTTTTAATTTTAGATTTATAAAAAGCTGCATGCGCAGGTTTGGTAATATATCTGAGCCAATCTTTTATTTTTACATTTTCAGAAAACAAGTCTCCAACTGAATATAAAATAAATTTTCCTTTATATTTTTCTATACCCTGTAATCTATGTGGGTGTGAACCAATTATCAAATCGGCTCCGTTCGAAATTAATTTCTTAAAGATCTTTTCATCTTCTTTTAATGGGTAACCAAATAACTCCAGACCTGTGTGACAATATACAATAATAAATGTGGACTTATTTTTTTTCTTAAATGATTTAATAACTTTTATAGATTTTGGGCTTTTTAAATCAAAAATTCCAGGTTTCTTTTTATCTGCAACTGGCTTGTAGCTCATCCCAAATATTGCACATTTGGCTTGATGTTGTTTAAATAATAAAGGTTTTTTTGCTTCATTATAATTTTTTCCAGCTCCAAAAAAATTTATTTTATTTTTTTTAAGCAAATTAATTGTTTCCTGGAAGCCATTGTAGCCAAAGTCAAAAATATGATTATTGCTTAAGCAAACATTTTTTATATTATTATCAGACAAAATATTTACCAATGAACCATGAGCATATAAGTTAAAATTATTTTTTTTTATTGGAACTAAATTTTTTGATGTTAAAATACTTTCAAGATTTATAATAAAATTTGACCCTTCAAATCTTTCTTTAAGATGGTTTAAAAAAGTATTTAATTTTTTAAAACTACGTTTATTTTTTGAAGTATTAAATAAGGATATATCAGGTAAAAAAACTATTTTCATTTTTTCATTAAATCTAATTTAGACTTAAATTATTATCTATTAAATTTTTTTGATCTTACAATTTATTAGCTTTTATATACTAAATTACATTGATTCTTTTTAAATAAAATAAATCCGTATTAAGATTATTGCTACCATTTATTGCTGTAGGACTGCAAATGATACCGTTTTTCTTTAAGTATTTTATACTCCCTAAGTTGAAATCATTTAACTGACCTTCAGGATATGAATAGTGAATAATTTTATGATTAATTCTTTTTTTAAATAAATCTATACTTTTATCTATTTGCTTTTCACCCTCTCTCTTTGAGAAGTATGTAATAGGCATATGAATATGTGAATGTGCACCAATTGTAAACAATCTATTTTTTTTTCCAGCCAATTTCAGCTATTATTTTTGTCATAGTTTTCTAAAGCTAAATAACAAGTTATTAATATTAATTATTTTTTATAAATTAAGGTTATCAAATTTATTTATAAATATAACATAAATTATAAATGGGTACACAATTATTTTATTTTTTAGACTCTAGATAGCTTTTTGACCAAAATGCTCTTTTTGGTTCTTGGGATATTTAAAAATTAATATAGAAAAATTGATAGTCTTAAAATATACAGTTCCTAAAGATAATTAAATGATTATAAATGCCATTATTCAATGTCGAATGACATCAGAGCGCTTTCCTGGAAAAGTGCTAGCACCATTTCTTGGAAAACCTTTGCTTGATCACATTGTAGGACAAGTAAAAAAAACAAATTTTTGTTCATCTATTATTTTAGCCACAAGTAGTGATAAAGCAGATGATCCTTTATCAAGTTATGCTAAAGAACTTGGTTTGGAGATAGTGCGTGGATCTCGAGAAGATGTAGTTGAACGATATGCTTTAGTATTAGATCATCATAGTTGTGATGCTTTTTTTAGAGTCTGTGGCGATAGTCCATTATTACTGCCAAATTTGTTTGATCATGCTGCATTGATTTATAAAAATAAACCTTACGATTTAATAACCAATGTTTTTCCCAGAACATACCCGGTTGGGATGAGTGTAGAGCTTATTAAAACTGAAACATTTTTAAAAACTAAAGAAAATATTATTAATCAAGATGAAAGAGAGCACCTCTCAAGATATTTTTACAATAATTTTAAAAACTTTCAAATCTATAATATTGAGTGCGATTTACCTGTGGATCAAAATTTTAAACTAGCTATTGACGAACATAGTGATTTAAAAAAAATTGAGACTTGGCTATTGAATAAAAAAGATAAGATTGAAAATTTATTTCCTATTAAATTTGTTAAATAACACTTTAGATTAATACTCAATTTATAGATAGTTTTTATATGATTTTTTAATTATTAGTATTATAGTTTAGTTTTTAAATATCAAAATAACTCAATTGAAAAAGCAAAAAAAAATAAGAGCAGCAGTAATTGGTTTGGGTGTAGGTGCTCATCAAGCAAGAACATTGTCACTTAATCCAAGTGTTGAGTTGGCTTGGCTATGTGATATCGATGAGACTAGATTAGCAGAACTTGGATCACAATTATCAGAGGCAAAACTAACTAAAAACCCGAATGATGTTTTACAGGATCCGGATATTAATTTAGTTTGTATTGCTTCTTATGATCAATTTCATTTTGAACAAGCTATAAAAGCTTTAGATAATGGTAAGCATGTTTATTTGGAAAAACCAATTTGTTTATCAGAAGATGAAATTAAAGAAATTCATAAAAAACTAACAGAGCATCCAGATCTTCGTTTATCTTCAAATATGGTTTTGCGCACATGTCCACTATTTAACAAAGTAAAAAAAAATATAAAATCAAACATGATGGGTGAATTATATTATCTAGAAGCAGATTATTTATGGGGTCGTAAAGAAAAGCTTGTTTCTGGGTGGAGAGCTGATGAGGATCTTTATTCTATTATTTATGGGGCTGCAATTCATATGGTAGACCTTGCTATGTGGTTAACTGAAAAAAAACCTATAACAGTTCAAGCACTGGGAAGTGGTATAGCTACAGCTGGAACTCAGCAAAAAAATAACGATTTTGCAGTTTTGTTGCTCGGGTTTGAGGATCAGATGAGTATAAAAATTTCTGCTCATGGTGGGTGTGTACATCCACATTTTCACTCCTTAAAAGTTTTTGGAACCAATTCTAGTTTTATTCATGAGTCTACTGGAACAGTCTGGGTACAATCGAGTGACCCTAATCAAAAATTTGAAATTGAAAAAGAGGAATATCCTGCAAAAACCAAAAGAGACGGTGCTTTAATTTCTTTTTTAGACTCGTTAATAAATTTTGATAAGAATGCTATGGTGTCAGAGACAGAAGTTTTTAATACCATGAGTGTCTGTTTGGCTGCTGAGCAATCAGTTAAAACTGGTAAAAAAGTGAAAATAGATTACTTGTAATCTCTTAAGCAATTTTATAAAAGATCGAAATGTCTAAAATCCCATTTGGAAAACCAATGATTGGCCATGAGGAAAAAGAAGCAGTGATGAAAGTCATGGATGGCTCAATATTAGTTCATGGTCCAGTTGCCAGTAATTTTGAGGAACAGTTTGCTAATTTTACTGGTGCGCCTAATGCTGTAAGTGTTTCTTCATGTACTGCTGGTATGCATTTAATTTATTTTGCTCTAGGTTATGGCCCAGGAGATGAGGTTATAGTGCCAGCTCAGACACATATAGCGACTGCTCATGCAGTAGAACTTACAGGTGCTCGACCAATATTTGTAGATGCTGAAAAAAATACAGGCAATGTTGATATTAACTTAATTGAGACAGCCATTAACTCAAAGACGAAAGCCATTGCAGTGGTGCATTATCTTGGAGTACCTGTGGATATGCCAAAAGTTGTGGCCATTGCTAAAAAGTATAATCTTTTCTTACTTGAAGATTGCGCTTTAGCACCTGGTGCTAAAGTTGATGGTACTCATGTTGGACTTCATGGAGATGCAGGAGTTTTTTCTTTCTATCCAGTTAAACATTTAACAACTGCTGAAGGAGGCATGATTATTCTTCGTGATAGTGATTTAGCAAAAAAGTTAAAATTATTAAAAGCATTTGGTGTAAATCGAAATCATGGAGAACGTAAAGTTCCTGGAATGTATGATACTGAAGTTCTTGGTTTTAATTACCGTATGAGTGAGCTGCACGCAGCTATTGGAGTTGAACAAATAAAAAAGTTACCTTTCTTTCTAAGAAAAAGGAGAGAAAACTTTAATCAATTAGAAGCAAATCTTAAAAAAATTGATAACGTTACTGTTCTCCCGCAGCCTGTTGATGAGCATTTTTGTAGCTCACACTACTGCCTAGGTATGATGCTTGATCATGGAGTAGCTCACAGACGACAAGTTATAATGGAGGCTCTTGGTAAAAAAGGTGTTGGAACTAGTATTTATTATCCACAACCAGTCCCAAGAATGACATATTATCGATTAAAATATGGCTATGAAGAAAAAAAATTTATTAATGCATCTACCATTAGTGATAGTATTATTGCATTACCGGTTGCACCTCATTTAGAGCTAACTGACATGGATTATATTGTAAAGTCCATAGAAGAGGTATGGAGTGAAATGAATGTTTGATCTTGAAAAACTTAAGGGCAAAAGAGTTGCTATTGTTGGTGGTGCTGGTTTTATTGGCCATAATTTAGCATTGCAGCTCAAGGAGTTGGGTGCGGAACCGCATGTAATAGATGGATTACAAGTAAATAATATTGGATATTATACAACCGATTATGAAAAAAACATAAATGCAGAGCGATATATTGCTTTTATTAATGAGAGATTAACATTACTGCGTAATGCAAGGATAAGTTTAAAAGTAATTGATGTTCGTGATTATCATGCCATTAGTCATGCTCTTAACGATATTAAACCTCATACTGTAGTTCATTTAGCAGCAATAGCACATGCTAATAGGTCTAATAAAGATCCATTTTCAACTTTTGATCATAGTATGAGAACGCTAGAAAATGTGCTCGATGTAACCAGATCACAAGGCATCCATGTTATTTATTTTTCCTCTTCAATGGTCTATGGTAATTTTGATGGTGAGGCTGTTGCTGAGGATAGAGTTTGTAATCCAATGGGAATTTATGGAGCTTTAAAGTATGGAGCTGAAAAACTTATTATTGGATATAACCAAGTTTTTAATTTACCTTACACAATTATTCGCCCGTCAGCTCTTTATGGGGAGCGCTGTGTAAGCCGAAGAGTTGGACAAGCTTTCATTGAAAATGCTATTGTAGGAGAAGATCTGACAATAAATGGAGATGGAAAAGAAGGACTAGATTTTACTTATATAAATGATCTTACACAAGGTATAATTCTTTCTATATTAAAACCAGAGAGTATTAATCAGATTTTTAACATCACTTATGGTGCCGCACGTTCAATCAATCAATTAGCTGAAATTGTTATGGACAAATTTCCAGGAATTAAATTACATCACAAAATTCGAGATGGACTGATGCCAGAAAGAGGAACACTCAGTATTGATAAGGCCCAGAAGTTACTTGGTTACTATCCTCAATACCCAGTTGAAGAGGGATTTATTAAATATATAAATTGGTATAAGAGTTTTTCTAAGCATAACTCAAAGCTTTTCAAAAATAAATCTAAGTAAACATAATCTTATGCAAGATATTATAGTTTTTTTGAATGGCACAAGGGGAATTGAGGTTATTAAAAAATTAAAAGAATTTGGTCACGGTATTTTAACGAGCGTGATACCATTAACAAAAAAGTATGACCTTGTTCATAGAGAACTAAAAAATCTTGACATAAATTGTTTAAGATTTAACAATGTAAATGATGAAGATTCAATTTCACATTTAAAAACTTATAATGCTAAATTATTTATAATTGCAGGATACTCAACTATATTTAAAAAAGAGTTATTAAATATTCCTCAAGAAGGAACAATAAACCTGCATGCTGGAAGATTACCAGAGTATAGAGGTGGTTCACCTTTAAACTGGCAAATTATTAATGGTGAAACAAAAGCAGTAATTTCTGTAATAAAGGTTGAGGAAGGAATAGATGTGGGGCAAGTTTTACAAGATCAAAATATTTTGATCAATACATCAAGCACCATTAGGGATTTACACGATCAGGCTAATAAACTATTTCCTCAACTCGTAATCAATATAATAGATAAATTCGATAAAACGGGTAAGATTAGTGGTCGTATTCAAAACGAAAAAAATGCAGTATATTGGCATCAGAGAAGTGATGATGATGGTCATATAAATTTTAAAAAACTGGAAGTAAATCAAGCTAATCGATTAGTGAGAGCATTGACAAAACCTTATCCAGGTGCGTGGGCTTTTTTTGAAAAAAAAAAAGTTAGGATTTTTAGCACAGAGTTTCCTAGATTTGATTTACGTGGAGTACCTGGAAGAATATGCTATTTCCAAAATCAAGGTCCATATATCATATGCAAGGACAAAGCTTTATTAATTAAAGAATATTTAATTGAAAATTATCCAGATATGAAGCTCAAACATGGTAAAAATCTAATTTAAATTTTTAATAATATGAAAATTGGGAACATAAATACAAAAAATAAAGTTTTTATAATTGCTGAAATAGGCAACAATCATGAAGGTAGTTTTGCACTTGCTAAAAAGATGATAAATGAAGCTGCAGCTACAGGTGTTGATGCAGTTAAGTTCCAAACATTTATACCTGAACATTATGTTTCTTCTATAGATCAATTAAGACTAAATAAATTACGAAATTTTCAATTAAACTACAATCAATTTAGAGATCTATCTAAATTTGCTAAAAAAAAAGGGTTGATATTTTTTTCAACACCATTTGATTTAAAGAGTGCAAAGTTCTTAAATACGATTCAACCAATTTTTAAAATTTCATCTGGAGATAATAATTTTTATCAATTGATTGAAAAAGTAGCAAGTTTTAAAAAATCTATGATTATTTCTACAGGTGTTGCTGATATTGATACGATAAGAACTGCCTATAAAAAAATTTTAAAAGTTTGGTCTTTGAAAAAAAAAAGAAATCAAAACTTAGCTTTTTTACATTGTGTAAGTAGCTATCCGGTTCCAGATGAACAAGCAAACCTTGCATCAATTACATATTTAAAAAAGTTATTTCCTGATGTTGTGGTTGGTTATTCAGATCATACAATAGGCATAACTGCAGGAATATTATCAGTTGCAGCAGGAGCAAGAATTGTAGAGAAACATTTTACTTTAGATAAAAACTATTCTGATTTTAGAGATCATCAATTATCAG
>ENA-UOXV01005606-UOXV01005606.1-marine-metagenome-genome-assembly--contig:-NODE-5606-length-13645-cov-4.686829_pt1 | contig 13645 bp, 15 predicted proteins | sample MGYA00238165_ERZ766961 | MGnify/ENA primary metagenome ERZ766961 (study PRJEB28924, sample SAMN03173240) | marine metagenome | biome: Marine; feature: Water; material: Subsurface seawater | place: North... | reverse complement strand
CCGAGATCTACACTCTTTCCCTACACGACGCTCTTCCGATCTCGGCAGAACCGTATTATGTGGCGATGTCACCGCATAACTATAACTCAACCCTCGTCGGTATGGCGGCAACCATTCAAGCCTGCGCGACGATGACTAATTTTGTGATTGCAGAGTACTTCGTTACGTTTGAAGATTTAGCCTGCGAGATTTCACCGAATAATCCACTGGTACCAAAAGACAGCTACATCGATTTACCGACAGGCCCCGGCCTCGGCATCGAAGTCAACGAAGAGATCTTGAAAAAATATCCGTTCGAGCAGTTCGAAACCCGAGTGACCCGCCAAATCTCTGATGAAGGGCCTTAAGACTTCAACTCAGCTTGCGGCACTTCGTTGAGTAACGGCTTGCCTTGTTTAAAGAGGTCGAAGTTCTTACGAACCATTTCCACAAATAGGGCATAGGTGCGATCACTGGTGCCGGCGATATGCGGTGAGACAATCACGTTGTCCATGGTCCAAAGCGGGCTGTCACCGGGCAGGGGCTCGACTTCGAACACATCCAGCCCAGCACCTCCAAGATGGCCACTTTGTAGGCCTTTAATAAGCGCATTTTGATCCATCGTGAGACCACGGCCGACATTCACAAATACGGCGCCCGGCTTCATGGCGGCGAATGCCTTGTTATCGACGAGGTTTTCCGATTCCGGATTCGAGGGGAGGGCCACGGCGACAACATCGGCTTCGGGTAATACATCGAGCATCTTATCAACGGTGACAGCTTGATCCGAATTTTCATCGCCGGTACCGGATCGGCTGATGCCGATCACGTTCATATCAAAAGCCTTGGCTTTGCGCCCGAGTTCCTTACCAATAGAACCGTAGCCGATAATCGCAATGGTGCGGCCATCTAGCGGTGTAATATTGGTGCGGGCGAGATCGCCTTGCCATTCTTTTTTGGCGCGGTAGCGCTCCAGGTGCTGAACCCCGTGCATTAGGGAAATTAAAAGTGCAAAGGCGTGCTCAGAAACCGTGCCGCCTTTAAGGCCGGCGGCATTACATAAGGTAACACCGTCTGGGATACCGAAGTTCACATAATTATCGTAGCCAATGGCGGCCGACTGCATCCAACGGAGCTTCTTAGCACGGTCTTTCAATTCTTTGGCGACGTCAGCATTATAATGCGTGGCACTGATGATGAGCGCCTCAGCCTCTTCGATCTCCGGACCGAAGCCTTGTTTTGCATTCATTTTGGTAAATGTAACGCCATCAAAGGTATCGAGGATGTCCTCGAACGGATCAATTTCCCAGGCTAGTGAGTAAACCGTTTTCATTAGTCTTCCTTTCCGTACACATTAATGAGCATGGCCATTAGGCCATTAAAATGCCGCCGTTAATCATAATTTTTTGCCCCGTGATGGAGCGTGCGTTTGGACCGCAAAGATAGCGCGCAAGCCCGGCAATTTCATCGCATTCCACCGAGCGGCCAATAGGTGTCGCCCGTTTCTTTTTAAATTCTGTTTGGGCATGACGTACCATCATGCTGCCTTGCGTGTTTACAGGCCCCGGCGAGATCATATTGACGGTGATGCCATCCTTGGCAATATCCATGGCGACGCCGCGGGTAAATCCGGCTAATCCGGCTTTTGCTGCAGAAATGGTCGCGCGCTCGGGCATACCACAATCACCAGATTGACCACCGAGGTTTATGATCGTTCCCGCCGCGCTTTTCTTGAGGGATGGCAAGCAGGCTTGTGAGCACAGGAAAGCACCGTCCAAGATGATGGCCGAGAGACTCTTCCAGGACTCAAACGTAATTTCTTCAAACGGAAATTCTTCGCGGGCTGCTGCATTATTCACCAGAATATCAATTTGGCCGTAACGCTTAAGCGTTTCATCAATCATTGATTGGACGGCATTGGGCTGGGTTATATCGGCGATGTGAACAAAGGCCTCGCCGCCATTTTTTTTGATGATGGAAACCGTTTCTTCGGCATCATTTTTCGATGACAGAGCATTGACGCACACTTTAGCGCCACCAGCGGCGAGATCGATGGCGATGGCGCGACCGATATTTCTAGCCGCCCCGGTTACGATGGCGACGTGACCAGCCAGTTCATGTTCTTCTGACATTGTCCGTTCCCTTATCATGCCCAGTAAGCAAAAAGACGCCCGGCAATCGCGTGATTACCGGGCGCCGTATTCATTCATGCGTGATTTTAGTTTTTCAAAATGCCCAAGGCACCGAGTACTTCACGCATCTGTTTTTCTTTCTTAACAAGAAACGCCATGAACGTTTTATGGTCCATAAATGTGTTTTTCATTTGGCGTTTTTTCAAAGATTTTTGGAACGTCTTCGATTTAACCGTCTTCTTGAAGACGTCTTCCCAATATTTGATTTGATCTTTGTTCAGACCCTTAGGACCAAACATCGAACGGAAGTTCCCGACTTCAACATCCAAGCCTGATTCTTTCCAGGTTGGTACGTTTTTAGCAGGGCCACCTAAACGGGTTGGAGAGCTCACAGCGAGAATGCGCAATTTGCCTTTTTTGTGGTGTTTTAAGAAACCACCAGCACTTGATTGCGCGACTTGAACATGACCACCCAAAAGATTGGTGCGTCCGATCCGGCCTGATTGGAAAATCACGAACTTCAGTTTTTTTGGATCGATGCCAGCCCGTAAGGCTGCCATTGAGATCGCTTGGTGATTGGCGTTGCCACGGCTGGTTGCCGTTCCAATAGAGATGCTTTGTGGGTCCGCTTTAATCCGAGCTAACAAATCTTTGGCATCTTTAATCGGTGAATCGCCTTTTACGGCAGTCACAATGTATTCAGTCACCAGAACGACCAAGGGTGTCATTTGTTTGATGCCGATTTTGGTGCGGCCCGTGAGATATGTTGTCAGGGCGCTGGCACTACCGACACCAAGGTAGTGACCATCACCGGGATGGCTATTGATGTAGTTCAACTGAATGGCACCGCCACCACCAGATTTATTGTGAACGATAACATCTTGTTCGACGATACCTTCAGTTTTCCAAATTTTCTGGATCATGCGCGCGATCCGGTCGGGACCACAGCCTGGCTTACAGGTCACAGAGATTTCGACCTTCTTTGTTGGCTTCCAAGCCGCATTTGCCGTGCTGGCATTCATGCTGACGCTCATACCGAGTGATACGGCAATGGCCAGTGCTGGCAGCGTGGTTGTTTTGATTAACGAATTCATTGAGATTCTCCCATGTTGGATGAGTATATTTTGTTGAATATCGCCGATTAATTCAGCTTGTAATCATCATATCACAAATATTTCGAAAGCGTCGAGCCGGTGATGGCGCTTTATATAGACGCAATATAGACGCATAAAAAAAGCCCGGTTCCTTGATGGAAACCGGGCTTAATTCATTATATCGATGGGCTATTCGCGTTTAAGAATGCCCAATCCTTTAAGGACACCTTTAATTTGTTTTTCATGACTACGCATGTACGGCACAAATTCCGCATGCTTCATGAATGTCGCTTTCATTTGCCGCTTGATCAGGGATTCTTTGAAGATTTTGGTCTTCACGGTCTTTTCCATAACCTTATCCCAATAATCAGTTTGTGCTTTGGTCATACCAGAAGGACCGAGCAGCGTGCGCAGGTTCGGGACCACGACATCCTAGCCTTGTTCCTTCCAAGTCGGGATGTCTTTTGCCGCTCCACCTAAACGTTCTGGAGCACTAATCGCAACAATGCGCAGCTTGCCTTTTTTGTGGTGTTTCAAAAAACCGCCGAGGCTGGATTGCGCGGCGTCGACATGACCACCGAGCAGGTTGGTGCGCCCGATCCGGCCCGATTGGAAAATCACGAACTTCATGGCACTCGGATCAATTCCGGCTGATTGAGCCGCAAGAATCATGGCTTGATGGTTTGAATTGCCGCGGCTTGATGCCGTGCCGATGGCGAGCGATTTCGGAACTTTCTTAAGCATCGCGATAAGTTGTTTCGCGTTCTTAATTGGCGAGCCTGCTTTTACGGCTGTGGCGATATACTCCGTAATCATCAACACGACCGGCGTCAGATGAATGGTGCCGTTTGGATTGCGGCCTGTATAATAGCTGGTCGCAATGGCCGTACCGCTGACCAGTAAGTGATTGCCACTGCCTTTGTGTTCTTGCAAATATGTTGTAACGATGGAATTCCCGCCACCGGCTTTATTGACAACGACGACTTTTGCGTCGACCAATTTATGTTTTTTCCAAATTTTTTGTAGGACACGGGCAATCCGGTCCGGTCCGCAACCGGTCTTACAACCGGTGAGCAATTCGACCTTACCACTTGGTTTCCACGCCGCTTATGCGGGTGCTGTCGCCATCGATAGTCCGGCGAAGGCCATTAAAGAAAATGTCAGTAACTTAGAAATAGTCATCGTTAATCCTCCCATTTAAGAATCTTAATTTTTAAAATCTGGCTGCTAAAATTATATCAGCAGTTTGGATGGTCGTCGACTACGCCCGAAAAGCCTTGCCTACAGGGCTTTAATTATCGGCGTTTAAGCTGCGTTCACGGCCAATGTGCATACGCGATGTGACGATCGGCAAAAACATTGCCGCCATGGCCAGGATGAATAACGTGATGCAAATGGAACCGGTGAAAAATGTTGCAATATCACCGTTCGAAATAATCAACGCTTGGCGCATGGAATTTTCCATGAGCTTGCCCAAAACGAGTCCTAAAATCAGTGGCGGGATTGGCACCTTAACTTTGCGAAAACCATAACCAATGACGCCGAACAAAAGGAGCAGGTACAGATCCGTTGTATTGTTGTTGATGGAATAAATGCCAACGGATGCAACGGCGAGAATAATCGATAAAAGAATACCCGGCGGTAAATACAAGATGCGAACGAAAACACCGATCAATGGCAAGTTTAAGATAATCAAGAACACGTTGCCGAGGTACATACTATCGACCAGGCCCCACACCAAGTCGGGATGGGTTTCGAACAATTCGGCACCGGGTTCTAAACCGAACAAAATAAATGCACCGAGCAATACAGCTGTGGTGCCGGAACCGGGAATGCCGAGGGTCAGGAGCGGCACGAAGGCGCCGCAGGTTGATGCGTTGTTTGCCGCTTCCGGTGCGGCGACGCCTTCAATGGCGCCTTTCCCAAATTCGTGGCCAAACTTCGACATTTTCTGTTCCGTCGAATAGGCGATCACCGTGGCGATGGTGCCGCCAGCGCCAGGCAGAACACCGATAAAGAAACCGATCAAGCCACCGCGAATGATGGGCCGCCAACAGCGCTTCCATTCTGCCATGGTGAGGTAAAGGCTGCCTCGAATTTTGATGGGTTCAAGCCGGCCCATGAACCATTTCTCGACATTGAGCATGACCTCGGCGAAGGCAAACGCGCCGATAATGACGATGAGAAACGAAATACCGGTTTGCAGTTCGGGAATATCAAATACGTAGCGCGGCATGCCGGTTTGCAGGTCCATGCCCATGGAGGAAATCATTAAGCCGAACATGGCGGCGAACAGGCCTTTGGGTACCGAGCTGCCTGTCAACGACGAGACCGCCGACATGGAGAATATCATCAGCATGAAATATTCAGCGGGGCCGAATTTCAGGGCAAAGTCAGTGAACGGAATGGCGAGAAACGTGAGGCCTACGATGCCAATGGTGCCGGCGATAAAGGACGCAATGGCCGACGCCGCTAAGGCCGCTCCGGCGCGGCCGTTCTTGGCCATGGGGTAGCCATCGACCGTGGTCATGGAGGCCGATGCTGTGCCCGGCGTGTTGATCAGCACGGCAGAGGCGGTATTGCCGTACATGGCGCCATAGTAAATGCCGGCCAACATAATCAATGAAGGAATCGGCTCCATACCGAAGGTCATCGGCAACAGCAGTGCGATCCCCGCCGATGAGCCAATGCCCGGCATGATGCCAATGATGGTGCCTAACAATGCACCGATGAAGAGGAACATGACGTTCTTCCATTGCAAGGCAACGCCGAAGCCATTGATAACGTGTTCGAGTGTTTCTGAAAATTCCACGATACGAACCTGTTGGCTTTAATAAGGAAGAGGACCCGGCGCGAGCTTCACGTCGAGTAGTTGGGTGAAAAGAATATAAACACTAAACGAGAAAATCAGAGAGACTGCTAAGTTCGTTTTATGTTTTCCTCGGTTAAAGAATGACGTCATGCCGATCAGGAAGATCGAACACGAAATGGCAAAACCGAAATATTCGAATAGGGAATAATAAATAAAGGCCCAGATGACAATGCACACAGCAGCCACGGGGCGGGGCTTCACATAATCGGGAGCGGTTGTATCGACGACGACTGGTTTTTTGTAGAGCGCATCGATCAGGATCCAGACGCCGCAAATCAGGGTCCCGATACCAATTAAATACGGGAACATTTGCGGTCCGATTGGATCGCCAATGTCTTTAACAGGGAGTTTGTAAGTTGCGTAAAGATAACCCAAAGCCAGTGCTATAACACCGGACCCGAGCAAGCGGTCCCACATATGAAGCGTCCTTGGTTATTGGTTTTATTTTTGATCTTGGATATCAGTATAGCGGTCTTATCGATATTGCCAACCGTTTGAGATTAAAGGCCTCGAGGATTTTGAGGATCGTTGAGCAACCGGGGAATGGAGCTTCCTTCCAAAAAGGCTTTAATGTTTTCTAAGGCGCTTTGATAATAAGCCTTGAAGCTTTCTTCGGTCACATAGCCAATATGGGGGGTCACAATGATGTTATCGATCCGCCGAAAGGGGTGGTCGGGCGGTAAGGGTTCTTGTTCGAAGACATCGAGTCCGGCCCCGGCGATGGCATTGTTTTCAAGAGCTGCGATCAAAGCTTTTTCATCAATGATGGGCCCACGCGCCGTATTGACCAAATAAGCACTCGACTTCATTAAGCCGAGTTCATGCGCGCCGATAAGCTTTTCGGTCCGTTCGCTTAAGGCGACGTGCACGGTAACTATATCGGCTTGCCGAAAAAGCTCGTCGCGCTCGACACAACGTGCCCCGGCCTGTCTTGCGGTATCCGGTGTCATGTTTTGACTCCAGGCAATGACTGTCATGCCGAAGGCATTGGCGAGGGCAGCGATTTTCGTGCCGATGCGTCCAAGGCCAATAATACCGAGCGTGCTGCCCTCAAGAGTTTTGCCGATGCGGTCGTGCCATTTGCCGTTTCGGATCGCACGATCCTCTCTGGGGATGTTGCGCAGTAAGGCGAGAATAAGACCCCATGTCAGTTCTGCCGCCGCTGTGCCGAAACGCTCCGTGCCGGTAATGAAAATGCCGAGTTCTGTTGCCGTGGCGATATCAATCTTGCGATTATGCTTTCGCCCCACCACCATCAATTTGAGGTTGGGAAGGCGTATAAAAAGCGTGCGGGGAAACGGTGTACGCTCGCGCTTTGCGACAATAATATCGAACGGTTCGAGCCGCTGCGCGAGTTCGTCTTCGTTTGTGAGGTGATCGGTGAACCTCTCTACAATTGTACCATCGGGCAATGAATTCCAATCAGCGAGCGATAGGACAACGTCCAAATAGTCGTCGAGTATGGCGATCTTCAAATTCGTCCTCCTGATTTAGACCGGCTTATCGCCAGCCAACGTGATCCGGTGCAAGACGCGTTTATGGCCGTGATAGTCGTTGATGGGGTTGTGTTGTACGCAACGGTTATCCAAAAAGACGATGGTGCCGGGCTGCCACTGCACGCGACAGGTGAATTCTGGTTTGGTTTGGTGTGCAAATAAATACTTCAAAATGGGTGAACTTTCTGCAGGGGACATACCTTTAAACTGCACCGAGTGGGCGCCGTTCACGTAAAGCGCTTTGCGTCCGGTTTCGGGATGTGTCCGCACCGCCGGGTGTTCGGCTTCGCGGGCTGATGTTGGATCTTCTTTGGCGCGGGCTTCTTTATTAATAACCCGTGTCGATGCGACGGCTTTCTTTGCTGAGCTGTTTACGACAATGAGCCCGCCGAGCATTTTTTTCAGACCATCGGATAACGCTTCATAAGCCATGTACATATTGGCGAATAATGTGTCACCGCCGACGGGGGGTAGTTCTCGGGCGACCAAAATTGAGCCCATCGGTGGTATATCGAGATAGGTGGTGTCGGCATGCCAGAGGCCGCCGAAATTAATGATTTCATTTTCGAGTTTGACCACCGGGATGATATCCGGATGCTCATCGAGTCCTTGCACGAACGGGTACGGCACGATGTCGCCAAAAGCTTTGGCAAATGCAATGTGGTGCTCGGGTGTGATTGTTTGATCCCGAAACACCAGGACGAGATGATTGAGTAATGCCTGGCGAATAGTCTTGATGGCCATTTCATTGAGGGTTAACGCAAGATCGACGCCGATGATCTCGGCACCCAGAGCACCGGACAGGGGTTGGATCATCAAGGCGTTAGTGTTGGTCATATCAGGATTAAACCACCCTCGGATTTTGATGATTAAGGCACGTTCCCGAGAATAGAGCAAAGATTGAAATATGTAGGGCCTGCACATTTAAAATGATACGTTCTCTGCCATGATTATCGTCGAGAACTTAGTCTTCGAATACCCAACCCAGCGAGCTTTGCACGGCGTGTCGCTCGAGATTGAGCGGGGCAGCATAACCGCCTTGGTGGGCCCTAATGGTGCCGGTAAAACGACCCTTATTCGTTGTATGGTTGCCTTGGCGGCACCGTTCTCGGGCCGGGTACTTTTCGAGGGCAATAACGTTCACAAAAATCCACGGGACGTACACCGGCACATGGGCTACCTGCCGGATTTTTTCGGGCTTTACGAAGAGCTCACCGTGCGCCAATGCCTCAGCCACATCGCAGCAGTGCAGAGTACTGATCCTTTAAAGTGGGATACCTTGGTTGAAACGGCAGCGCATCACTTGTCGATTACTGACCGACTTGATGAAAAAGCCGGGACCTTGTCACGCGGGTTAAAGCAACGTTTGGCGATTGCCCAGGCCATTATTCATGAACCGGAATTTTTAGTGCTCGACGAGCCGGCATCGGGGCTCGACCCGGATGCCCGGTTTCAGCTTTCGAAATTGTTTCAAGAATTGCGTGACAATGGCATGACAATTTTAGTGTCTTCACACATTTTGGCTGAACTTGAAGATTATTCGACACATATGCTTATTATTCGCGATGGCAGAATTGTCGACCAGCGCGCTATTGCCGGTTCATCCGATGCCGCGCAAAGCCGCCGCATGATGGTGGTATTAACGTCGCTTCATGAGGCATTCGAAAAAACCTTGGTATCGGCCCCTGGTGTTTCGGGCGTTCACCTCGATGGCCGTATCGCGCGTTGCCGTTTGGTTGGCGACGAGATCGCCAAGCAAACCTTGCTGCGCACTTTAATCGATGCGGGATTGCCCGTGGCCGAGTTTCGCGAGGAAACGGAACGCTTGCAGGAAACCTATATGGCCACCCTGAATGAGTTGAACGAGACGAGTACGTCATGAACCCGGAATTTAGGCGCAATCTATGGCTCGAGTTCAATGATCACCGGCTCATTGCCATGCCGGTGATCTTAGGCGCGATATTTTTGCTTTCCTATTTGCTAAGCGGTGAGATCGGTCAGGGCACCGGTAAAATTGCAACACTTTGTTATGCCATCATTATATTCCTATGGGGCACGCGAATGGCCGCCGAGTCCGTCTTGCAGGAAGTCCACAATCGCACCTGGGATTTGCAACGGATGTCAGCCATCAGCGCCTGGCAAATGGCTTGGGGTAAATTATTCGGTGCGACATCCTATGCGTGGTATGGCGCGTTGATGTGCCTTGGTGTTTATGTGATTTCCTATGGAGGAATTTTACCGTTTGATGTTCTGCTGATTTCCGTCTTGCTCTATATTGGCAGCGGTGTTTTTGCCCACGCAGTTTGTTTGCTTGTCAGTTTACAAACCAACCAGCGCCGCGGCACTCTTGGCCGCGTGCAGGTGATGTCCTATCAATTTTTAGGCCTAATTTGTGCCATACCGCCTCTTTATTCTGGTCTTGCCGGATATGGCGGTGATGGTGTTTACCGGATGATCACGTGGTACGGCGAACAGTTCTCTCTGTCGATTTTTATGCTCCTTGCCTTAACGGCTTTTATGCTCTGGAGTTTGGTTGGCGTCTTCGCCCTGATGCGGGTGGAGCTTCAGCAACATAATAAGCCATGGTTTTGGCTTTGCTTCGTCGGTTTTGCCATGGTGTATTTCACCGGCATTCATTTCACACCACCAAAGTTTGCCGTTTTTCTGGCACCGTTCCCTGGTAATGCCTCAACGGTCTACATTGTCGCCGTAATCGCGACTTATATTATGGTGTTCAGTGAGCCGAAAGATCAGGTGCAGTTTCACCGCTTGAACCAGTTTATGCAAACCGGGAAATGGGCTCAGGCATTCTCACAAGCACCCCGATCAATTCTTACGTTGCCAATCGTCATCGGCGCGGGTGTGACCGTGGCAGCATTTTCCGAAGTCACTTTGGTGCAAGGATTTGTCCATGTGATCGACGGTCGTGTCGCCGTGATCGCGAGCATTCTCTTTGTCATACGCGATGTCGCCTTTGTTTATTTTATGAGTCTCGGACAAAGTGATGGCCGGGGCGGTAACCAAGGTGACGGGCGAGCGCTGTTATATCTTGTATTACTTTATACGGTGGTGCCGTCGCTGCTTGCCGCATTGCACCTTAAACCCCTGGTCGCCTTTTTCTGGCCGCAATACGGCCCGGCACCGCTACTGACGTTGCTGCCTATTCTCATCGAGGTCGTCGTTATGTTTTATCTACTGCGTCGGCGTGTTCGGACTCAGGCCGACCGACTCGCACCTCAGAAATTTTCATAAAAGTTAATCGATATAATCAGTTAGGCAATCATAAATATTAGCCCTTGAAATATTTTGATAATTGTCAAAGTATCAAAATATGGAAATGACACAAGCCACAGAAGCCCTTGGGGCGCTCGCGCAAGAAACCCGGTTATCGGTGTTCCGGTTGTTGGTTCAGCAAGGCCCGAACGGTTTAAAGGCCGGCGACATCGCCAAAGAACTTGGCGTGACGCCGCCGACATTATCGCACCACTTGGCCCACTTAGAGCGGGCCGGGTTGTTGCGCTCGTGGCGGGTGCAACGGCAAATTTATTATGCCGCTGAATTTGATGGCATGCGCCAGCTTCTCACGTTTCTCACTGAAGATTGTTGCCAGGGTCGCCCCGAGCTCTGTGGCACGATAGCACCCGATACTGAAAGGACACCGTCATGAAACGGTTACACATTCACGTCAAAGTAACGGATCTCAAACAGGCAATGGATTTTTATAGTTCGTTGTTTGCGATGGAACCAACGTTGATTAAAGACGACTACGCTAAATGGATTGTTGATGATCCGCTCGTTAATTTTGCCATCAGCTCAAATGCTGAAGAACCGGGTATCGACCACTTAGGGATTCAAGTTGAGGATCAAGAAGAGTTACAAGAAGTCTATTCGCGCTTAGACAAGGCAGGCCGTCCGGTTCTCGAAGAGGGCAAAACAACGTGTTGTTATGCCGAGCAGGAGAAATCATGGATTACCGATCCTGATGAGTTACCTTGGGAAACATTTCAAACATTCAATGACAGTACGGTCTATGGAACAAATGAGGCGCGCGCCAGTTTAAAGAAAGCCGGTAAAGGGGACGCAAATATTAAGAGCGTTTGTTGTTCATAAAAAGCTAAGCGCATAAAAAAAGAAACTAATGAGCGAAACCAAAATTTATAATGTGTTGTTTATCTGCACAGGCAACTCGGCACGCAGTGTTTTGGTCGAAAGCATTCTTAACCGAGAGGGCTCAGGCCGCTTTAAAGCCTTTAGCGCTGGCAGCCATCCGTCCAGTCGGGTTCATCCTTTAGCTGTCGATCTATTAAAATTGATGGATTACCCGACAGAACATCTGCGGTCTAAAGATTGGTCTGAGTTTGCGGAGCCCGACGCACCAAAAATGGATTTCACCTTTACGGTATGCGATAACGCCGCTGGTGAAGTGTGTCCGGTTTGGCCGGGCCAGCCGATGACAGCACACTGGGGCTTTCAAGACCCCGCGGCATTTGAGGGTCCGGAGGTTGAGCAGCGCGCTTTATTTCTTGAAATCTTTAAACAGATTAAATCTCGGATCGATGTTTTTATAAATTTACCCCTGGCATCACTCGATAAGATTTCTTTACAAAAGCAATTAGATGAAATCGGTCGGCCCCTTAATGGATAAAGGCAACATTCCCATGAACACGAAAACCCAAACGGTCGCCGAGGATTCCGCCGGCAAAATTGAGTTCTTTGAAAAATGGTTATCGGTCTGGGTTGCGCTTTGTATTGTGGCGGGCATTACCCTGGGCAATACATTGCCTGAAACATTTAAATTTCTCGCCAGCATAGAATACGCATCGGTCAATCTTGTTGTCGCCATACTAATATGGGGAATGGTTTATCCCATGATGGTCAATGTCGACTTTAGCAGCCTGCGCCACGTCGGCGATCAGCCAAAAGGACTTCTCATTACCCTTGTTGTTAACTGGCTCATTAAGCCATTTACGATGGTTGCTCTGGGCATCTTATTTTTTGAAGTTTTATTTGTAGATCTCATCAATCCTGCAGATGCGCAACAATATATTGCAGGTTTAATCTTGCTGGGCGCGGCTCCCTGTACAGCAATGGTTTTTGTTTGGTCACAACTCACACGCGGCGATGCCAACTACACGCTCGTGCAGGTGTCATTGAACGACGTCATTATGGTCTTCGCCTTTGCGCCTATTGTCGCATTATTGCTTGGTGTGACAGATATTGATGTTCCTTGGTCGACACTTGTTTTATCTTTAGGGCTCTATGTCATTATTCCGTTGATCGCGGGTGTACTGACTCGAAAATATCTCACACAAAAAAACCAAGTTTCAGAAAACAGCACGGCGCCGATTGCCCGGTTTACCAGCCGAATAAAACCGCTCTCGATTACCGCGCTTCTAGCGACCGTCATCTTGTTATTTGGATTTCAGGGGCACGTGATTCTGAACAACCCCATGTTGATTGGTTTGATTGCGATACCATTGATTGTTCAATCCTATGGTATTTTTGTGATCGCTTATGGCGCCGCCTATTTGTGGCGCGTGCCTTTTAAAATTGCAGCGCCCTGCGCGCTTATCGGAACATCAAATTTCTTTGAGCTCGCCGTTGCGGTGGCCATAGGCCTCTTTGGCCTAAATTCAGGGGCGGCTCTGACGACCGTTGTCGGTGTGCTGGTCGAAGTTCCCGTTATGTTGTCTCTCGTCGCGTTCGCCAACTGGACAAGTGGTTTTTTCCCGGCAGCCCGCTAAAGTTCTCAGCGTATTTTAAATAACATAAGTCGATATTGCCTCTTTAGCTAGGGTGAAACTTGGTTTAAAACGGAACCGAAATGAATTTGTTTTGATTCCATAGAAGGTTTTATCTTGAAGCACTTGATCGACTCAAAAAAGAACGCGGGCCCCTTGATCTCCCTTGTTGCGGTCGATGAAGGTGCCCTAGTGTCCTGGCTTAAAAAACAAACACCGGTGACGCAAACGTGGGTCTCTCAGACAGGTTTTAAGGTGAGTGCCGGCTCTCTTTGCCTTGTTCCCAACGAAGATGGCGCCCTTAGCTGTGTTTTAGTTGGGGTGAACTCGG
>ENA-UOXV01005603-UOXV01005603.1-marine-metagenome-genome-assembly--contig:-NODE-5603-length-13648-cov-11.649820_pt1 | contig 13648 bp, 14 predicted proteins | sample MGYA00238165_ERZ766961 | MGnify/ENA primary metagenome ERZ766961 (study PRJEB28924, sample SAMN03173240) | marine metagenome | biome: Marine; feature: Water; material: Subsurface seawater | place: North... | reverse complement strand
AAATTACTGTGGTGGCTTAACCGGGAATAAATATGAAGATACCAAGTTTAACAATACAACAATTACTAGAAGCAGGCGTCCATTTAGGTCACAAGACTTTAAGATGGAATCCAAAAATGAAAAAATATATTTTTGGAAAAAGAGATTCAATTCATATAATAGATTTAACACAAACGTTAGAATTGGCTAATGTAGCTTTAGAAAAAATTTATAATACGATTGCTAATAATGGTAAAATACTTTTTGTTTCAACAAAAAAACAAGCATCTGAGGCAATAGCTGAAACAGCTAAAGAAACTGGCCAATATTTTGTAAATTATAGATGGTTAGGTGGAATGCTTACAAATTGGGGTACAATATCTGGCTCTATAAAAAAAATGAAACAATATGAAATAGATTTAACCTCAGATAACAGAGGTTTTACAAAAAAAGAACTCCTTAAAATGAGCGTTAAAAAAGCTAAGCTCGAAAGATCTTTAGGTGGTATTGCTGAAATGAAAAAAATTCCTGATTTAGTTTTTATCATAGATACTAATTATGAGTCATTAGCAATTCAAGAGTCTGTAAAACTTGGAATTCCTATAATAGCTATTTTAGATAGCAACTCCAATCCTGATGGTATTGATTTTCCAATACCGGGTAACGATGATGCACGAAGAGCTATAGATCTATATTGCAATTTAGTTAAAGTTACTATTGAAAATGCTAAAAAAGCAGCCCCGTCTAAAACTGAAGAAAAACCTGAAATAGATAAAATTAAAGAAACTATCAAAGACAAATCAACAAAAACAATTCAGGAAATCGACAGGGAAAAATTAGATGCAAAATTTGCAAAAAAAAATGAAAAAACTAAATTGAACTAATATGAGTGATGTTGAAAAAGTTAAACAATTAAGACAAGCTACTGGTGCTGGTTTCAAAGATTGTAATTTGGCCATCAAAGAATCAAATGGTGATATTGATAAAGCTGTGGAAATCTTAAGAGTTAAAGGAATATCTAAGGCTTCAAAAAAAATGTCTAGAGACGCTAAAGAAGGTGTTGTAGCAACAAGTGGTGATGAGAATAAAATTTCAGTTATTGAATTAAATTGTGAAACTGATTTTGTTGCAAAAAATGATGATTTTGTATTATTTGCAAAAGAATTAAGTGATTTAAATAATGCAAATAATTCTAATTTAGAAAAGCTTAACAAATCTAAAATGAAAAATAATCAAACAGTTGAAGATAATCTTGTTGCCCTTATTTCTAAAATGGGTGAAAAAATAACAATCGGTCGTGTTAAAACTTTTAATCATGAAGGTGCAAAAAATTTTAATTATTTACACACTGTTGTAAAAGATAATTTATCTAAGTTAGCTGTTGTTGTTGCTATTGAAACAAAAGATACATCGGATAATATTAAATCATTTGGCAAACAACTTGCTATGCATGTCGCTGCCTCAAATCCTATAGCATTGGATTCTGCTTCTATCGATAAAGATGTTTTAGAAAAAGAACAAAATCTTATTACTGAGGAGTTAAAGAGTTCAGGTAAACCTGAAGAAATCGCTCAAAAAATCAGTAAAGGTAAAATCAATAAATTTAAAGAGGAAAACTCATTACTGTCTCAAGCATGGGTTATGGAACCTAAAAAAAAAGTAGAAGATATTGTTAAAGAACTTAGTATTGCTGACTTAAGGATTAAAGATTTTTATAGATTAAAAATTGGTGAATAAATGTTTGATGATAAAACATATAACCAAAAAATGGATAAGACCATTGAGGTTTTTGCAAAAGAATTAACTTCTTTAAGAACAGGAAGAGCTAACGCAAATATGCTCGATTTGGTAAAAGTTGATGTTTATGGACAACAGATGCCAATTAATCAAGTAGCAAGCATTACCACACCAGAAGCTAGAATGATTAATATACAAGTGTGGGATTTAAATAATGTTTCACTCGTAGATTCAGCAATAAAAAAATCACAACTTGGCCTAAATCCTCAAATTGATGGTCAATTAATTAGATTACCAGTTCCAGACTTAAGCGAGGAAAGAAGAAATGAAATCAAAAAAGTTATTAAATCAATGGGTGAAAAATGTAAAGTATCTATAAGAAATATAAGAAGAGAAGCTAATGATGATTTAAAAAATCTACTTAAAAATAAAGATATTGGAGAAGATGAAGAAAAAAAATATGAAAAAATCATACAAAATTATACTGATGAACATATCAAAATAATTGATGAAAAAGTTTCATCTAAAGAAAAAGAAATAATGACAATATGAACCCAATTAAACATGTTGCCATCATTATGGATGGAAACGGCAGATGGGGTATTAAACATAAAAATTCAAGAAATGCTGGTCATAGAGCTGGTTTAAATACTGTCGAAGCTATAATAAAGCAAAGCATAAAATTAAATATTAGATATTTAACATTATATACCTTTTCTACAGAAAACTGGAAACGTCCAAAAAAAGAAATATTTTTTTTATTTAATTTATTAGAAAAATTTTTATCAAAAAAAATAAATGAATTAGTCAAAAATGGCATAAGACTAAAAATTATTGGAGATAGAGGGTTATTCAGTTCTAAATTAAAAAAAATATTAAAATATTCTGAGCTTAAAACAGCAAAAAACAAAACATTACAAATTAATCTTGCATTAAACTATGGTTCAAAAAGTGAAATTTTGAATGCTGTAAAGCTCATTAATAAAGATAAAAAAAAGCTTACGGAAAAAAATATTGAACGACATCTTTATACTAAAAATATACCTAATCCTGATTTATTAATTAGAACAGGAAAAACAAATAGATTAAGTAATTTTTTATTGTGGCAATTGGCTTATACAGAAATTTTTTTTGAAAAGAAACTGTGGCCTGATTTTAAGTCTAAAGACTATATAAAAATAATAAATGAATTTAAATTTTTAAAAAGAAATTTTGGAAATATATGATTAGCAAAGAGTTAATTAAAAGAATAATCACATCATTTTTTTTACTTTCGTTGTTATACTTGATGTTTACATATACTTACATATTATTTATTTCATTAATAGTAATTTCAATTATTTCTTGGATAGAGTTCCAAGGATTGATATCTAAAATTTTTTTAAAAAAAAAATTTAAGGCACATTTATTACAAATATTTATTAAAGCTTTAAGCTTAATTTACTTAACTTTTTTTTCAGCACTAATATTTAATGGTATCGTTCAAATAGAGTTTAATACTAAGATAATTATTATCTATTTATTTTCTATTTGTATCGCATCTGACATAGGGGGATTAACATTTGGTAAATTTTTTAAAGGTAAAAAGCTAACAAGTATAAGTCCAAATAAAACTATAGCTGGTTCAATTGGATCTTTTATTTTATCTTCAATTTTAATACCTCTTTTTTATTTCATGGATCAGTCCAACAGCCCAATCCATTTAACAATATTAGCTTTGATTGTTTCTTTATCATGTCAATTAGGAGACCTATTTATTTCCTATCTAAAAAGAAAAGCGAGTGTTAAAGACACAGGTGATTTATTACCAGGACATGGTGGTTTTTTAGACAGGATAGATGGAATATTATTTGCTTTACCATTTGGTATTATAACTTGGAAATTTTTAATAGCATACGTATGAAAAAAAAAATTGTAATCTTAGGTTCCACTGGGTCAATTGGTAGATGTTTAATTAATATTCTAAAAAAAGATCAAAAAAATTTTGATGTTGTTCTCCTTACAGCAAATAAAAATATTAACGAATTATTACAACAGGTAAAATTATTCAAAGTTAAAAATGTTATAATAACAGATAACAAAAAATTTATAGATTTTAAAAAAATCTTAAAAAATAAAAATATTAATATTTATAATAATTTTGACTCAATCACTAAAATACTTGGTAAAAAGAAAATTGACTATACAATGAATTCTATTTCTGGATTAGATGGACTAAAACCGACATTGGGTATAATAAAATTCACAAAACAAATTGCCATAGCTAATAAAGAGTCAATTATTTGTGGATGGTCTTTAATTAATAAACAATTAAAAAGATATAAAACTAATTTTATACCAATTGACTCAGAGCATTTCTCCATTTGGTCTTTAATTAATGATAAAAATCAACAGAATATAGAAAAAGTTTTTATTACAGCTTCAGGAGGACCATTTAATAAATACCCATTAAATAAGTTTAAATCAATTAAACCAAAAGATGCATTAAATCACCCTAATTGGAAAATGGGAAAAAAGATTACCATAGATTCTGCAACAATGATGAACAAAGTTTTTGAAATTATAGAAGCTAAAAAAATTTTTAATTTTGATTATAATAAATTATCAATTCTAGTTCATCCAAAATCATATGTTCATGCAATTGTAAAATTTTCTAATGGATTAACCAAAATATTAGTTCATGACACAAATATGGTTATACCAATTTTTAATTCTCTTTACCCAAATAGTAAAAAAAATATTAAATCAAAAAAATTAGATTTATCTATTATGAATAATCTTAATTTTAGAAAATTGGATAAAAAAAGATTTCCAATAGTTAATATTTTAAATTTGTTGCCTCAAAAAGATTCTTTATTTGAAACGGTAATTGTTAGTGCTAATGATGTTTTGGTTAAAAAGTTTTTAAATAATGAAATTAAGTTTTCAGATATTTCAAAAATATTGCTTAAAATTATCAATAATAGAGAATTTTTAAAATTTAAAAAAATTACCCCTAAAACTATTGCTCAAATAACCCATTTAAGTCATTATGTAAGTTTAAAAATTAACGCATTACGTGTATAAGACACTTATGTTTAAAAAAATTTTTATAATTAATATTCTTTTCATTTTCTTAGCTTGTTTTTCATATGCTGAAATAGTGAAAGATATTGTTGTAACTGGCAATAAACGTCTATCAAAAGAATCAATAATGGTTTTCGGAAACCTTAAAATTAATAAAGATTATAACCAAAAACAACTTAATATAATTTTTAAAGATCTGTACTCAACTAATTTTTTTAAAGACATTCAATTAACAATCAAAAATAGTATCTTAACTATAAATGTAAAAGAAAATCCAATAATTGAAGAGCTTGAAATTAATGGTGTAGATAATGACAAACTTACAAAAACTTTAACCGATATTATTGAGCTTAAAAGTAGAAAATCCTATATAGAAACTATTTTTATAAAAGATTTAAATTTAATTAAAAATACAATTAAAAGCAGTGGATATTATTTTGCAGATATAAAAACTTCTTTAATTAAGAATGAAGAACAGAACTCAGTTAGATTAATTTATGATATAGACTTAGGTGATAAAGCAAAAATTTCAGAAATAACTTTTATTGGTGATAAAAAAATTAAAGATCGTAAATTAAGAAATGTTATCACAACCGAGGAAACTAGATTTTGGAAGTTTATTTCAAATAGAACCTATCTTGATAATCAAAGAATTAATCTAGATAAAAGATTATTAACAGGTTATTACAAAGATGAAGGTTATTACAATGTTGAAATACAAAACTCTTTTGTTGAATTTAAAGATAACGGGTCGTTTAAATTAATTTTTAAAATTGATGCAGGTGAAAAATTTACACTTAATAAATTAGATTTAAAATTACCTGTTGATTATGAACCTAAATATTTTGAATCAATAAATAAGCTTTTAGTAAAATATGAAAATAAACTCTATTCTTTAACTAAAATTAATAATATTCTAAATGAAATTGATAAAATTGCGCTTTCAAAAAAATATGAGTTTATTGATGCTTCAGTAAGTGAAAAAATTATTGATGGTAATAAGCTTAATATAGAAATTGAAGTAGTTGAAACTCAAAAATTTTATGTTGAAAAGATTAACATTCTTGGTAATTCTTTCACTTTAGAGGAAGTTATTAGGCATTCTTTTATTGTTGATGAAGGTGATCCTTATAATGAAATTTTATTCAATAAATCAATTAATAAGATTAAAAGTAAAAATATTTTTGGATCTGTTGAATCAAAGATCTCTGAAGGTTCTAATCCTGGTTTAAAAGTAATTGATTTGACTGTTACAGAAAAACCAACAGGTGAAATTTCTCTTGCAGCTGGTCTTGGCACTTCTGGAGGGACTATTGGTGGTGGTATTAAGGAAAACAATTTTTTAGGAAAAGGTGTTTCACTTGATACAAACTTATCTTTTAGTAAAAGTTCAGTTAAGGGCAAATTTGTTTATTCAAAACCAAATTTTAATGACACAGACAATACGTTATTTACTTCTGTCAAAAGTACAACAACAGACCACCTAACTGATTTTGGTTATAAAACTTCTAATTTAGGTTTTTCTTTAGGAACTTCTTTTGAACAATATGAAAACCTTTATTTTGCCCCTGAATTATCCACATCATTAGAAAAACTAAAAACTACTAGCGCTGCCAGCACTAGTTTGACTAACCAACAAGGTGATTATTTTGATATATATTTTAATTATTCATTAAATTATGACATGAGAAACAGATCTTATAAGCCCACAGATGGCTACAGATCTCTATTCTATCAAGAATTACCCATGGTTTCTGACAAGTATGAAGTCATCAACTCTTATGACTATGTTAAATATCAAAGTCTTAAACAAGAAATGATAGGTAGACTTGCCTTCCATGTTAAATCTATAAACTCTGTTACAGGCGATGATGTAAGAGTATCTAAAAGATTATACATACCTCAAAGTAAATTAAGAGGGTTTGAAAGAGGAAAACTTGGTCCAATAGAGAATGGAGATTATATAGGTGCAAATTACGTTTCCACAGTTAACTTGTCCACAACATTACCACAGCTACTACCAACATTTCAAAACACTGATATATCTCTATTTTTAGATGCAGCCAATATGTGGGGTGTTGATTATAATAGTGTGATAGATAATGGAAAAATACGTAGCTCTTTTGGCGTTGCAATTGATCTTCTAACACCAGCTGGTCCTTTAAATTTTTCATTATCTCAACCAATTACAAAAAGCTCTACTGACATAACTGAATCATTCAGATTTAATTTAGGAACAACTTTCTAGTGAATAAGTCAAAAATTAGTTTTCTAATATTTTTTTTTATAATTATTTATACAAGTTTTGCTCAAGCAAATAATAAAATCTATTATCTTGATTTAGATTATATTATGAATAATTCTTTAGCAGGAAAATCTATAACTGCTCAATTAGAAAAAAAAAGTAAAAAAGATAATGATATTTTTAAAAAAAAAGAAATTACGTTACAAAATGAAGAGTCTAAGTTAATTGCACAAAAAAATATTCTTGATGAAAATGAATATAAAAAAAAAATTATAATATTTAGAGAAAAAATTAAAAATTTTAACAATGAACGAAAAAAATCCTTAAGTGATTTTAACAATAAAAAGATAAAAGCTCAATCATCATTAATTAAAACATTAACAATCATTATTAAGGAATATGCTAAATCAAATAATGCAGCAATTGTAATTGATAAAAAAAATATTGTTGTTGGCAAAAGTGAATTAGATATAACAAAACTTATTCTTAAAACTTTAGATAATAAAATTAAGAATATTAAATTAAAATAATAAATATATGAAAACCTCATTAAATAAAAATGATATAATTAATTTACTACCTCATAGAGAGCCCATGCTTTTGATAGATGAGCTTATCAATATAAAAAAGTTATTCTCGGCTACTGCAATAGTTAATGTAAGAAAAGATAGTTTTTTTGTTCAGGGTCACTTTCCTGGAGAGCCAGTCATGCCAGGTGTATTGATAGTTGAAGCTTTTGGCCAGGCTGCAGCCGCACTTACTGCTCATGGTATCGATAAAACCACATATGAAAATAAATTAGTTTTTTTAATGGGCATAGAAAAAGCTAGATTTAGAAGCCCCGTCATACCTGATTGTAAATTAGAACTTAATATAGAAGCTACTAGATCACATGGAAGAGTCTGGAAATATAAAGGTGAAGCATTTGTTGATAAAAAAAGAATGGCTGATGCTCAATGGTCAGCAACAATAGTAGATAGAAAATAATTAGTAATATTTATTGATAACCAATTGATTAAAATTTTGATAAAAAACTTTATCAATGATTAATCCTTTTTTTAAAAATTATGGACCATTTGGTATTAATAAAATACTAGAACTATGTAATGTTGAAAATTCTAGCGACTATCAACAAATTAAAATAGCTGATATTACAGATTTACTTATAGCTAAAAAAGATACAGTTACTTTTTTTCATTCAAAGAGATATGAAGTATTGGCTTCAAAAACTAAAGCTTTATTTTGTATTACAACTAAAAATTTATCAAATTTACTTCCTAATAATTGCCATCCAATCATTGTGGATAATGTGTTAATTAGTACAGCCAAAATCACTAAATTGTTTTACCCTGACTCAATCACAGATGATTTTGATGAAACAGCTGATAATATAGAAAAAACTATTTTTGATAAAAATGTTAAACACGGTAAAAATATTTTAATTGGAAATAATGTTAAAATTGGTAATAATTGTTCAATAGGACATAATTCAATTATTGAAAAAAATGTTACTATTGGTAATGATTGTTCAATTGGATCTAATGTTATTCTACGAAACACAATAATTAAAAACAATGTAAGTATATTAGATGGTTGCGTAATTGGTAAAAAAGGTTTTGGTTTTTTTCCAAATAAAGAAAAAAATATTAGATATCCACATATTGGTGTAGTAATCATTGAAGATAATTCAGAAATTGGGTGTAGCAGCACTATAGATAGGGGCTCATTATCAAACACCACTATAGGAAAAAATACTTTCTTAGATAATCAAATTCATATTGCTCACAACAACAAAATTGGAAATAATTGCATCATTGCTGGACAGGTTGGTTTTGCAGGGAGTTCAACTCTAGGAAATAATGTAATGATTGGAGGTCAAGCTGGTATTTCTGGTCATTTAAAAATTGGCAATAACGTGAAAATTGGTGGTGGCAGTGGTGTAATTAAGAATGTAGATGATAATTCAAAAGTTATGGGTTATCCAGCTACTGACTTAAAGCAATTTATTAAAGATAATAAATGATACATAAAACAGCAATCATTCATTCTAAAGCTAAAATAGAATCTAATGTAGAAATTGGCCCTTATTCTGTAATTGGTCCAAATATCATAATTGGAGAAGGAACAAAAATTTATTCACATGTAAATATTTCAGGTAACACTTTCATTGGAAAAAATAATAAAATTTACCCATTCGCTTCAATTGGTAATGATCCTCAAGACTTAAAATACAAAGATGAAAAAACCAAACTTTTGATCGGAAATAACAACATAATAAGAGAATATGTTACTATTAACCCAGGAACTGTAGGAGGGGGAGCACTAACTACAATTGGTAATAATTGTCTATTAATGATTTCTTCTCATGTAGCACATGACTGTTTTGTTGGCAACAATGTAATTATAGCTAACAACGTACCATTAGGTGGCCATGCAAATATTGGAGATGGTGTTGTTATAGGAGGCAACTCAGCTGTTCAACAATTTACAAGAATTGGCAAAATGGCAATGATTGGAGGAATGACAGGTGTTCTTAACGACGTAATACCTTATGGACTATCAATTGGTAATAGAAACTTTCTACAAGGTCTAAATCTAATAGGGTTACGAAGAAAAGATATACCTAATAAAAATATATTATCATTATCAGAAGCTTATAAAGAAATATTTAAAACACATAAATTAACTGATAATTTAAACAAGTTAAATGGATCATATACAGAAAATCCTTTAGTTTTAGATGTAATTGAATTTATTAATAAAGATAAAAAACGACCAATATGCACTCCATTCTCTAAATAAAATGATAGGACTTTTTTTTGGTGACACTGATTTTCCTAAAAAAATACTACATAAGATTAAAAAATTAAGAAAAAAATATTTCATAATAGACTTCTCAAAAAAAAATGAATTCAAAGATAATAAGAATACATATTCATTTTCTATAGGGCAATTTGGAAAAATTATAAATCTTATAAAACAAAAAAAATGCAACACAGTCCTTTTTGCAGGAAAAATTAATAAACCTAATTTTTCATCATTAAGATTAGACCTAAAAGGAATTTATTATATACCATCAATTGTTAAAGCTTCTAAACTTGGTGATGCAGCTATATTAAAAGAAATTATCAAAATACTAGCTAAAGAAAAAATTAAAGTCGTCAGTTCAATTAAATTTAACCCAGAATTAAGTTTAGCAACAGGTTTATACACCAAATTAAAACCAAATAAACATGATTTAATTTCTATTAATAAAGGTATTAAATCTTTATCAAAAATAAGCTCTCATAATCATGTTCAAGGTTTAGTTGTTAGAAACTCTAATGTTATTGCCAAAGAAACAAGAAAGGGAACAAAAGCAATGTTAAAATCAATCAAAAAAGCTAATAATTGCAGAAGTATACTTGTTAAGTTTCCCAAAAAAAAACAGGACCTTAGAATTGATTTACCCACAATAGGTTTGGATACCTTAATGGACTGTAAAAAATATGGAATAAAAGGAATTATATTAAAGTCAAAACAAAATATCTTTATAGATAGAAATAAATGTATTAATTTTGCAAATAAAAATAAGATTTTTATATTAATCAAATGAAAAAAATATTCATATTAACTGGTGAACCATCAGGTGATAAATTAGCATCTACCGTTGTATTAAAACTTAAAAAGAATAGTTCAAATATAGAATTTTTATGCCTGGGTGGAGAAAATTTAGAAGCATTAGGAATAAAATCAATTTTTAAATTAAGTGAAGTTACATACATTGGTTTTACTAGTGTTTTGTTAAACATTTTTAAAATTAAAAACAAAATTAATAAAACTGTTGATGAAATATTAAGATTTAACCCTGATATTTTATTTAGTGTAGATAGCCCAGATTTTACTCTGCGTGTTGCTGAAAAAGTAAAAAAAAGGTCTAAAAATATCAAAACAATTCATTATGTTGCTCCACAGGTCTGGGTTTGGAGAAAAAATAGAGTTAAAAAATTTAAGAAATTTTTAGATCATATTCTATTACTTTTTAATTTTGAAAAAAAATACTTTGATAAAGAAAATATTCCCAATACATTTGTAGGACATCCTTTACTTGAATCTAATAAAAAACATAAAATTGATCTTTCAAATATTATTCCTAAAGATAAAAAAATTATTTCTATATTTGCTGGAAGCAGAGTATCTGAAATTAACTTACTCTTACCTATTTTAATAGATTTTATCAAGTTAATGAATAAGAAATTTAATAATTATCATTTTATATTTCATACAATCGAAGATAATAAAAATCTTATTAATAAAAAATTAAAAATTTTTAAACTTATTAATACCGATGTAATTTCTAATGAAAATATCAAATCTCAAATATTATCATCTTCTATTTTTGCTGTTTCAAAATCTGGAACTGTTTCTCTTGAAATCTGTAATGCTAAAGTTCCCTCAATCATTATTTATAAAATGAATTTTATTAATTTCTTAATTATTAAATTTTTTATAAAAATTAAATTTGCTAATATTATTAATATAATTAATAACAAAGAGATAATCCCGGAACTTATTCAATATGAATGTAATCCAAGGGAAATTTATAATTCAGTAGTTTATTTTTTGATGAATCCTAATCTTATGACCCAACAAATTGTAGAATGCGAACGAACATTAAATGAAATAAGGTCAAAAACCTCTTCAAGTGACGAAGCTTCTTCAGTATTAAATAAGTTTCTTACTTCCTAACCTTTTCTCTACCTCTTCTTTTCCTAAGGAAATTATTATATCGTACAAACCTGGTCCAAATTTTGACCCTGTTAAAGCTATCCTTAGTGGTTGTCCTACTCCTTTGAAGTTAGTCTCGTTAATCTTTATCAGTTCATTAATTATAGTTTCAATAGTTTCTTTATTTAATGTATTAATTAATGATATTTTATTTTTAAACTCTGTCACTATTTTCTTTGCCTTATCATCTATAAGGTTTAAATCCTTTTCGTCGAATTTAACATCATCTAAAATTATGTATTTTGCATTATTAAATATATCTTCTAGAGTTTTGGCTTTATTTTTTAGAAAATGTAATGAGTTTTTTATTTTATTTTCTTTTTCAGGTTTTATTTTTTCTTTATAAATTTCACAATATTCTACAAGATGTTTGTAAAGATCACTTTCATCAATAGTTTTGATATAATGTTCATTCATTGATAAAATACGACTTATATCTAATTTAGAAGGAGATTTACCAATACCTTCCAAGTTAAAGTATTTAATACTTTCTTCTAGCGTAAATATTTCCTTATCTTTATGTGACCATCCCAGTCTTAATAGATAGTTTCTCAAAGCATCAGGCATTATTCCTATTTTAGAGTAATCATCTAATGTCGAAGCATTATCTCTTTTTGATAGTTTTTTACCCTCTATAGTATGAATTAAAGGTATATGAGCAAAAGATGGCACATCCCATTTCATAGCACAATATATCTGCATTTGTTTAAAAGTATTTATTTTGTGATCATCACCTCTAATAATATGTGTCATTTTCATTTGATGATCATCAACAGTAGCAGATAGATTGTAAGTTGGTGTTCCATCATTTCTCAAAATAATAAAATCTTCTATAGTAATGTTTTCAATCACCACATCTCCTTGAACTAAGTCTTTTAGTGTAGAGGAACCCTGAACTTTACTTTTAAATCTTATAACTGGTTTAATCTCTTTAGCCATGTCTTTTAGATTTAATTCTCTACATTTCCCATTATATGTGTAAGGTAGTTTTTTTTGTCTGGCTCTTTTTTTTTGATCTTCTATCTCTTCGTTAGAGCAATAGCATTTATAAGCATGTCCATTTTCAAGCAATTTATTAGCTACATCTATATGATCGTTTATCTTCGTAGATTGAATGTACTCTTCTCCATCATGTTCTATACCAATCCATTTTAAGGACTTAATAATTTGTATTTTATGTTCATCTTTGGATCTTTCTTTGTCTGTATCTTCAATTCTTAGTGAAAAAGTGCCATTTTGTTTTTTTGAATACAACCAGTTAAATAAAGCAGTTCTCACACCACCAATATGGAGAGCTCCGGTGGGAGAGGGAGCAAATCTTGTTGCTACATTAGACATGGGAAATGTTTAGACTATTTTTTTAGAAGTTTCTATATAAAGATACCAAAACACCTTGAACTTTTACCCTATCAGGGCCAAATATTTTAGTTTCATAGTTCCTATTAGCACTTTCTAATGCAATTGTTTTACCTTTTCTTCTAATTCTTTTTAGCATAGCTTCATGTTCATCAATTAGAGCAACAACAATTTTTCCATTATCAGCAGTATCTGATCTTTTAATAATGACTGTATCGCCTTCGTTTATCCCAGCCTCAATCATTGAGTCACCCTGAACTCTTAATCCAAAATATTGACCATTTTTTTCAAGATTACTTGGAAGAGGTATTCTAGCAACCTCGTTCTGAATCGCTTCTACGGGAGTTCCTGCTGCAATTTTACCCAATACTGGAATTTCAGCTTCATTAGAGGTAGTTTTCTGATCATCTAAACCTCCAGTAATAACACTTGGTGAAAAAGTATTATAAATATCATTAGCTGAAGCTGTTTCAGGAAGTTTTATTACCTCTAAAGCTC
>ENA-UOXV01005600-UOXV01005600.1-marine-metagenome-genome-assembly--contig:-NODE-5600-length-13654-cov-7.246856_pt1 | contig 13654 bp, 14 predicted proteins | sample MGYA00238165_ERZ766961 | MGnify/ENA primary metagenome ERZ766961 (study PRJEB28924, sample SAMN03173240) | marine metagenome | biome: Marine; feature: Water; material: Subsurface seawater | place: North... | reverse complement strand
CCCAATGAGGTGGGTCGCCATATTTTGGGGGAGATTGGTTCGACTAATGATTATGCTGAAACGGTGGCACTGCGCCCCGCTTGGGTGATGGCGCACAGCCAATCTGCAGGGCGTGGCAGGCGCGGCCGCCATTGGGAAAGCCCGACTGGGAATTTTTACGCCTCTTATATTATGGAGACAGAGGGGCCAGTAGGGCAAGTGGCACTGCGCTCATTCGTGGCAGCCTTGGCGCTTTATGATAGTTTTTGCGCCCTCAATGTAGCGCCCGAGCGCTTGGCGCTGAAATGGCCCAATGATGTTTTACTTGACGGTTGCAAGGTCTCGGGCATTCTGTTGCAAAGTGGCACCCAAAGGGCGGGGGTCAGCCATCTGATCGTTGGTTTTGGCGTCAATCTAAAGGTCGCACCCAATCCAGCACTTCTTGAAAAGCGTGCCTTAGCGCCCATTTCGGTTTTGGCAGCAACCGGTTTTGCGCCAGACCCTGAAACTTTCCTAACCCATCTGGCCCAAGCCTTTGCGCAGTGGGAAAATCAGTTTCACACCCAAGGCTTTGCGGCTTTACGCCACGCATGGCTTGCGCGTGCGGCCCACTTGGGTAAACTAATCACAGCACGCACCGCCCAATCAGAACAAAGTGGGATTTTTGAGACGATAGACGATCAGGGCGCGCTTTTGTTGCGCACGGATCAGGGGTTAAGCAAAATTGCGGCGGCAGACATATATTTTGATGGGGTTGCAGATGCTTTTGGCTATTGATTGCGGCAATACGAATACAGTTTTCTCGATCTGGAACGGAACCGAATTTGTCGCCACTTGGCGTATCTCGACCGACCATAAGCGCACGGCGGATGAATATTTTGTCTGGCTTTCAAGCATGATGCAGCTGACCAAGATTGATGCTGCAATCACGCAAGCAATCATATCATCGACTGTGCCGCGGGTCGTGTTTAATTTACGAGTGCTGTGTAATCGCTATTTTGAATGCCGCCCCTATGTTGTGGGGAAGCCAGATTGTGCCTTACCTGTGGCACCTGTTGTGGATTTAGGCACGACTGTTGGGCCTGACCGATTGGTTAATGCGGTGGCGGGGTATGCGCGCCATGGCGGTAATTTGATCGTGGTTGATTTCGGCACCGCCACCACCTTTGACGTGGTGAATTCACAAGGAGCTTATTGTGGCGGGGCCATTGCACCTGGAGTAAACCTGTCACTTGAAGCCTTGCATATGGCGGCTGCAGCCCTACCGCACGTAGATATTACTAAGCCAAACCACGCAATAGGTACGAATACTGTGGCTTGTATGCAGTCAGGTGTGTATTGGGGCTATATTGGCCTTGTGGAAGGCATTGTGCGTCAGATCCGGTTAGAACGGGACGTGGCAATGAAAGTGATCGCAACCGGTGGGCTTGCGACCTTGTTTGACCAAGGTTTTGACTTATTCGATGCGGTGGAGGACGATTTGACCATGCACGGTCTTGTTTTAATCCATCGTTATAACATGGAATTGGAAACCACATGACGAAACAGAGACTCATCTACCTGCCGCTTGGTGGCGCAGGCGAGATAGGGATGAATTGCTATATCTATGGCTATGGGCCCAAAGATAAAGAACGTTATATCATGGTCGACCTAGGGGTAACCTTTCCCGATATGGACACGACACCAGGCGTTGATTTAATTTTACCCGACATCTCGTGGATCGAGGCGCGTAAAGACCGTTTAGACGCGATTTTCATCACCCATGCTCATGAAGACCATATTGGCGCCTTGGGCCATTTATGGGCGCGCCTTGGCTGCCCCGTTTATGCACGTAAATTCACAGCGACCATTGGGCGTTTGAAACTCGACGAACATGGTCTGGGATCAGAGGTTATCACCGTTGTCGCCGCGCGCCCTGAAATGGTCACAGCTGGCCCGTTTGAGGTACAGTTCGTTCCGGTGGCCCACTCAGTTCCTGAAAGTTCGGCACTTATTATTGATACGCCTTTGGGTCGTATAGTACATACAGGCGACTTTAAAACCGATCAAAGCCCGATTGTGGGTGAAGCGTGGAGCCCAACAGCGTTTGCTGAAATCGCAGCTGAAAAGCCCATTTTGGCTTTGATGTGCGATTCCACCAACGTGTTTTCGACCCATGAGGGCCGCTCTGAGGCGACCTTGCGCGCCCCGTTGCAGGAGCTGATCGCCAATGCCCGCGGGATGGTTGTGGCTACTACTTTTGCCAGCAACGTTGCTCGGCTTAAAACTTTGGCCGAAGCGGCGTGCGGTGCAGATCGTTCGGTTTGTTTGCTTGGGCGCGCGATGCGCCGCATGGTCTCCGCCGCCCAAGAGGCCGGCGTTTTGACAGACTTTCCGCCATTAGTCAGCCCCGAACAGGCACAGGATGTGCCGCGTGGCAGTCTGATGCTGTTGGTCACAGGCAGCCAAGGCGAGCGGCGCGCAGCCAGTGCTCAGCTTTCGCGCGGTAAGTACTTGGGGCTTGAGATGAAAGAGGGAGATATGTTTCTATTTTCGTCTAAAACCATACCCGGAAATGAGCGCGGCGTTTTGCAGATTATGAATGCCTTTAGTGAAATGGGCGTTGACGTAGTTGATGATGACAATGGGCGCTACCATGTGTCAGGCCATGCCAATCAACCTGATATTTTGCAAATGCATAAGATCTTAAAACCAAAAATGCTGTTGCCTATGCATGGCGAGCATCGCCACTTGCGTGAGCATATGCGTTTGGCGCAAGTGGGCGGGATTGCCGCTGAAATTGCGACTAATGGTATGATGATGGATCTTGGCGGTAAAGTGCCTAAAGTCGCCGAATATATCGAAACGGGCCGCAGCTATTTGGATGGATCGGTTTTGATCGGGGCGCGTGACGGGATTGTGCGCAACCGCATTCGGATGGCGCTGAATGGTCACGTGATGGTTACGGTCTTGCTGGATGAGAATGACGATGCTTTGGGCGACCCTTGGGTTGAACTTTCGGGTCTTTGCGAAACGGGCAAAGGTGGCGCTTCGTTGCAAACCTCGATGGAAGAAGAGCTGACAACATTCTTGGAACGTGCCGGTGCAAAGCTTTTGCGCGACGAAGATAAGTTAGAAGAGGCTCTGCGCCGTGTCGTGCGCCAAATTGCAATGCAAGAGATTGGCAAAAAACCCGAAGTCACGATCGTGGTCAGCCGCCTTCAAGAAGAATAAAGAAAGCCCCGATAAAAATCGGGGCTTTCTAATACTTTACAGTCGGGGTCAGATTTAAGCGACTTCGCTTTTATCTTCTTCCTTTGTTTCGGTGGACTGTGGTGCAGTAGCTATCTTAAAGCTGCGCATGATGAAATCAGGCACATGATCGCCCAGGCCAACAACCACGGGGCCATTGTCGTAACGGTCTTTATGGTGATACTGCTCACGCGCTTGGCGGGGTTCTTCCAAACGGCTGTTCCACGGCGTGTCGCGGTTATTTCGATTGCGCGGTTCGCGCGCATCGAGGTTACGAGTATCGGCTGCGGTCTGCACCTCGGGCTTCACGTCCGCTGTTGGGGCAGTTTGGTCAACACTGATCTGATCGGCTGCTGTGTCTTGCATTGTGGTCGTGGTTGTTTTATTGCCACGCTCATTACGATTGCGCGGTGCGCGGACTGTGCGTTCTGCTTTTGGCTTATCGTCAGATTTAGTTGCTGGTTTCAAGGGTCCTGTTGCCGAGGGTTCGAACCCTTCTGGCAAAGCACCCCGTGGGATGGATGATTTAATTAAGGCCTCGATCGCCAAAAGATATTTCTCATCTGATGGCAGAGACAGAGTATATGCCTTACCCTTGCGACCCGCGCGACCCGTGCGCCCGATCCGGTGCACATAATCTTCTGGATGTGACGGCACGTCAAAGTTAAAGACATGGCTCACGGCCGGGATATCAAGTCCACGCGCCGCTACGTCTGAGGCGACAAGCAAATGTAACGTGCCATCACGAAAAGATTCAAGCGTGCGCGTGCGTACGGATTGATCTAAATCACCGTGAATGGGGGAGGCATTCATACCATGCTGTTTAAGCGACTTGGCCACCACATCAACATCCATTTTACGATTGCAAAAGATGATGGCATTAGTGCAGGCCTCGCCCTCTTGTTTAATTAAAGCGCGCAATGCCATGCGTTTGTCGGCAAAGCTGCGGTCTTTGCGTGCGGGGTGTAGTTCTATTAAAGCCTGCTCGATCGTAGTTGAGGTTGTCGACTGACGCGCCACTTCGATCTTGGCTGGGTTTGATAGGAAGGTATTTGTAATGCGTTCAATTTCGGGCGCCATCGTCGCCGAGAAAAATAGCGTTTGACGTGTAAATGGCGTCATTTGAAAAATACGCTCAATATCAGGAATAAAGCCCATATCGAGCATGCGGTCGGCCTCATCCACTACCATAATTTGTACGCCCGTCAGTAAGAGCTTGCCACGTTCAAAGTGGTCAAGCAACCGGCCAGGTGTGGCAATCAGCACATCAACGCCCCGGTCGATCAGCTTGTCTTGTTCACCAAAAGACACACCTCCGATCAGCAGCGCTTTGGTCAATTTGGTATGTTTGGCATAGGTGTCAAAGTTTTCAGCAACTTGGGCGGCCAATTCACGGGTGGGTGCCAAAACGAGTGATCTCGGCATACGTGCACGCGCGCGGCCTTTACCTAACATCGTAATTAAAGGCAGGGTAAAACTTGCCGTTTTCCCGGTGCCAGTTTGTGCAATGCCCAAAACGTCGCGCCCTTCTAGGGCAAAGGGAATGGCTTGGGCTTGAATTGGCGTTGGTGTTTCGTAGCCCGCTTCGGCAATTGCGGTCAACACGCGTGGATCTAGCGCTAAGTCTGAAAATTTGATCATATTCGTCCTGTATATGCAGTATCGGACTGCATGATGTTAAGGGACGCAATATTTCTGGGCGCCCCAGCGTCTGGCCCTATTGAGGTTCGTGGAGTTTTAGACGAGATTAGACTTAAGGTCAAGGAAGAGCGGCACCGAAAGCCCCTAACAGTTTTTGCAAATGTGCCGTTTACAAACTTAGGAATGTACTGCGCGACTTCGCCAGCCAAATGAGGGCAAAAGATGATCAATGTTGATGACAGCTTTACGGTATTGGGAACCAATGTCACTTTTGAGGCTAATATTAAATCCAAAAGCGGCATATCCATTATTGGAACCTTACAGGGTGATGTGGATGCGACCGAGATCTCAGCGTCGGCGGGGTCGCACGTTCAAGGCGATATTAAAGCCTTGATCGCCGAGCTGCACGGCTCGGTTACCGGGAATATACATGCTGGGTTGGTTCGAGTTTTTCCAACTGCGGTGATAGACGGCGACATTCACTGCGCAAGTTTGTCGGTTTTGCCCGGGTCGGTTTTGAATGGTAAAATAATCATCAAGGGCGACCCAAAAGAACCTGCCTTTGCCTGATGGCGGTGGGGCTTAGCCCTTTGGTTTTTTGCCAGTGTGCGGCATTATCTTTTTTGACTTCTTAAAGATCGTTAGAATTGCACGTATCTGCCAGATGTACTTAAAATGGGATTTTTTTCAGTATTTTCATTAAAGATGTCAGGCTACTCAATGCTTGGCGTTGGCGCCCTATGAGGCGCTTTGAATGTTTTTGTTTATTTTAAAACTAAGCCCCCGCTGCTTTGAAAAATTTAGCGAATTAAAGGAATTTTTTCTTTCCTTTTTTATAATTTATACCAGACGTTGCCTTTTTGCGGAAAAAGCTAATGCAGATTGATGCGGTTTCTGGCTGTTAAATTGGAGCGAGAGCTGGAATTCTTCTTTACAAATTCACTGAAAAAAACAACAGTTGTTGTTGATCTTGGCTGAGCTTGCGCTGTTATGGAGTTAAACACCATAAATGGTGTGTAGACACACAGTATCAAGGATAGCTCCGAATGGGGGTCAGTACCGTAGCAAAGAGGCCTAAGGCTTATAAAATTCTAACAGGAGATGAACAGATGAAAAGACAATTTTCTAATATGGGGCACTTGAACCGCCGTAATTTGCTGCAGCGGGCTGTGGCTGCTGGCCTCAGTGTAGCTGTTGTGCCCTCGTCTTTATGGGCGGCATCGGGTGAACTAAATATTTACAACTGGGACACTTATATTGGTGAAACTACCGTTGATACGTTCTCGGCCGCAACGGGTGCGAATGTTCAATATGATCTTTTTGCAGACAATGAAGAGCTTTTTGCAAAGCTTAAAGAAGGCAACCCAGGTTATGATCTGATTTTCCCGTCTGACTATATGGTTGAAACGATGATAACTTTGGACATGCTTGTGGAAATTGATCATTCTAAGGTCCCAAATATTAAGAACCTTATACAAGAGGCTTCCTTTATTGATCCGCCATTTAATCCAGGTTTGAAATATGGTGTCCCTTATATGTGGGGCACAGTAGGCATCGGCTACCGTAAGTCAAAAGTGCCTGCAGTACCTACGAGTTGGTCTGCGCTGTTTGAAAATGACGAACTTGCAGGACGGATTGCTTTGCTCGCTGATGTGCGTGTTGTGCTTGGGATTGCACTTAAATATCTAGGCTATTCCATGAATACCAGAAATGCGGATGAAATAGCTAAAGCTCGTGATTTGATCATTGCAGCCAAAAAGAACATCAAGACATTTGCGCCAGATTCTGGCCAAGATTTATTGATTTCGGGTGAGGTCGATTTGGTGATGGAATGGAACGGAGATATTATCTCGGTCATAGCTGAAGATGATGATTTGGCCTATGTTGTACCAGATGAAGGTTCTGTTGTTTGGATGGACAATATTTGCATTCCAAAGGGAGCGCCAAATATCGAAAATGCTTTAGCATTCATTAATCATATTCATGATCCAGAAGTGAACGCTGAAATAGCCAACACTATTCATTACGCAACCGCCAATGCTGCTGCAAAAAAATCTATCACTCCAGATGATTTAGCCAATCCTGCCATCTATCCAACGGACGACATCGTTGCTAAATGTGAAGCCTTGGTCGATGTGGGTGACGATGCGCGCCTTTATGACGAAGCATGGACGCAAGTGAACGCGGGCTAATCCCTCGATTAAAAAGATCGGCAAATGCACTTTGCCGATCTTGACGTTTTATAAATAATTTGATCAAATTATGGAACTTTCAGGGCATAAGCTCAGAAATATAAACAATGGGAATTGTTGAGCTTAAGTGATGGAAGAATGGCGAAAAAATAAAAAATCTTTTGCAGTATTTATGATTCCAGCTACTGCGTGGCTAGTGTTGTTCTTTACAATTCCAATTGGCATATTGTGGATTTACAGCTTCGGCGAGCGTGGACCGCAAGGCCAAACGTATTTGGCTTTCAGTTTTGCAAACTACGCGCGGGCGGTTGAGTGGATTCATCTAGGCATTTTGTGGAAATCGATGTGGATGGCAGGGGTTACTACCGTTGTTTGCATTTTGTTAGGATTTCCCTTAGCGCTTGGTATTGCGTTTGCACCTCAGAAGTACAAGAATCCACTTCTTTTATTAATTATCATTCCGTTTTGGACCAATCTTCTTATCCGAACCTATGCGTGGATAGCAGTACTTCGCTCGAAGGGATTTTTGAACTTCGGTTTGGAATGGCTACATGACAAGATGGATTATGCATTAACTACAGTGGGGTTGGGCAGCGCTTTAGGGGCTTTTGAACCGGTTCAGTTTCTCTACAATCAGCAAGCAGTCATTGTAGGGCTGGTTTATGTTTATCTACCGTTTATGATCTTGCCACTTTATGCATCTCTTGAAAAACTAGATAAGCGCTATTTGGAAGCCAGCCTCGATCTTGGCGCTGGCCATTGGCGAACACTGTTTTCAGTGACCGTACCACTAATTTCCCCGGGTATTGCGTCGGGAGTTATTTTGACATTTATTTTGGCGCTTGGCAGTTACCTCACCCCTAATCTTTTGGGCGGAACAGATTCTATGATGATTGGCAATCTTATTGCGCACGAATTTATGGCGGCGCGCGATTGGCCGTTTGGCTCTGCACTATCATTTTTGTTAATGTATGGTGCATTTTTGGCGATCTGGCTTAAATCGACGATCGAAACTCGTGCGGCAGCGCAAAGAGAGCGCTCATGACTATTTTTTCGCACTTATCCGCCACCCCAGTTAAATACAGGAGACGTCTGATAAATCCTTTAGACTATACCCGCAGGCTTTGGCTGCAATTGACGGTTGGTTTCGGACTTTTATTTCTTTACGCGCCACTGGTGGCGTTGGTGGCTTTTAGTTTTAATGATTCTAAACGCAATATAGTCTGGCAAGGTTTTACTTTTAAATATTATGCGAAGGCTTTTAATAATTCAGGCCTGCATGACGCATTTATGAATAGTATGATTATAGCAAGTATCTCAACAGTGGTTTCCACCGTTTTGGGTACACTGTTGGCGATTGGCCTTGCGCGTTATAAATTCAAAGGTAAGGCGCTCTATGATGGATGGGTGCATTTACCAGTCGTCATTCCTGAAATCTGCCTTGGTGTAGCGATGTTGGCCTTTTTCGTTTGGGCAAATATCCCCTTGGGCTTAACTACAATAACAATAAGTCACATAGCTTTTTCCATTCCTTTTGTTGCGGTGATTGTGCGCTCGCGGATGGCAGGTTTTGATAGGTCTTATGAGGAGGCTGCTATAGATTTAGGCGCGACACCTTGGAAAATTTTTTGGGACATTACCTTTCCATATTTAACACCTGGAATTGTGGCTGCCGCGTTATTAGCTTTCACCCTATCGATTGATGATTTCGTGATTACATTCTTTACGTCTGGACCTGGTTCAACCACGTTCCCAATTAAAATCTATTCAATGGTGCGTTTTAGCGTAACGCCAGAGGTGAATGCTGCTTCGACTATTTTGATTGCCTTGACTGTTATTTTGACGGTGGCAGCAATGTTAGTGCAGGGTCGTGGTGAAAAAGGAATGAAAAAATGACTAACCAAAATAAAAAGCCACCAATCATCGAAGTTCGAAACCTGATAAAGCGTTTTGGTGAAACCGCAATAGCCGTTAATGATGTGTCTTTGGATATTTATGAAGGTGAGTTTTTTGCTCTTTTGGGTCCTTCAGGCTGCGGGAAAACGACACTACTGCGCATGCTAGCAGGATTTGAAAACCCGTCAGAAGGCCTAATCTCAATTGGTGGCAAAGATATGGTTGGCGTTGATCCATCATTGCGACCCGTAAATATGGTGTTTCAATCATATGCAGTTTTTCCGCATATGACGGTGGCCCAAAATGTTGGTTATGGGTTGAAAGTCACAGGTGTTGCACCGCGCGAAATTGATCTTCGGGTAACTGAGGCTTTAGAGCTGGTTAAGCTTGAGGGATATGGGACCCGTTTGCCTAATCAATTATCGGGTGGGCAGCAACAACGAGTTGCTTTAGCACGGGCTTTGATCAAACGGCCAAAAGTGTTGTTGCTTGATGAACCTTTGTCAGCTCTTGATGCCAAGCTGCGCGAGCAAATGCAACTTGAACTGGTGCGTTTGCAAAAGTCAGTTGGGATTACATTTGTGATTGTGACACATGACCAAGACGAAGCATTGTCAATGGCTGACCGCATCGCAGTTATGAGCAAGGGGCGGGTCGAACAACTTGCGACGCCGGCGGAGCTCTACGAATATCCAAGTAACCGCTTTGTGGCCGATTTCATTGGTAAGACTAATATTTTTTCTGCCACCGTTGTTGGTCGCGATGGGAAAAGTTTGTTGGTTGATGTGCCACAATTGGGCCGCATGGCATTGCCGTTTGAGGGCGATGCGCAAGGTGAAATTTCTCTTGCCATCAGGCCCGAAAAATTGCGCCTTGAGGCGCATGTGGCTTCTGGTGATAAGGTCAGTGTTAAGGGAAAAGTGCAGCAATTAGCTTATTATGGTGGTGAGAGTCACGTGCATTTAGACTGTGCCTCGGGAATGTCCCTTTCGGTCACCCGCCCCAACGGTCACCGCGGCTCTTATCAAGATGTGATAGTAGGAGAAGAAGCGTTTATTTGTTGGGACAGCGCCGATATGTTGGTTCTCACCCACTAATTCCCCACGGCTAAGCTTTTGTCGATGGCGTCTTGCAGTGCGAGGCAATATGCGCCAAATTGTTTTATGGAAAGACAAAACCTATGACATCCAACGCCGAGCTGGACTGTATCACCACTGTTTCAATAAATCTTGACCCTGATGTTGCTGGGGCAGTGGGGGATATTGAAAGCATCATTGACGAAATGTACGGCGTGCTGCTGGGTTATGGCTATCGGCGCGAATGGCCCTTTAGCGATGATAACAACCCTTTGCTGGATATCAAACGTGCCAAGGGCCCCCACAGCTATGCTGGTTTGGCTATTTTGCATGCCGTTACATGCCGCCAAGCGGTTGCCGATGGCCAAACTCAAAAGGCCGTTTTTAATGCATTGGTTACACAGCACTACCGCTATATGGCCATAATGGGGCAGGGAGGTCAGCGCATTAGCGCCACCATGGCTCCTGCGCCGGCGGGTTCAGATGCCGCCTATCAAGCCCGCGCAGACATGGTGCAAGAATTACGCTTGCAAGGGGTGCAAGACGCGTTTATGGCGCGCCGTTTGGCAGCAGTTGACGGTGGTTATGCAACTCCAGGGTTAGTTCCCAAACAAAAGGTAGACCGGATGCGGCGTTATTTGTTAAAATTCGGACTTATTCAAAAATAAACTGTTTTTATAAAGTAATGGTTAATAAAGATGAAATAAGGTATACTCCAGACTGAAGAGCTCGTTTTTCATAAATATTTATTTAAATAGTTTTTTTGTTTTTCAGTAGTACCACATTAGGGAGCTAGATTTATATGCTATATGAGAAAGACCACGAAAACACTTACACAAATAGTGCCAAAAATCGAATGGTTGATTATCTTGATGAGTATATTTTGCAATTAGAGGCAAACACACAGCTCAATAATTATGAACGGTTTCTTTACGGGAAAACTGTAATAATCGACAATAAAAAATACCGTCTTAACGACGTGTGTGAAATTATAATGTGTGAAAAAACTATCCCAACTTTTTTCCAAATAAAGATGCACATGGATGGTGCACAGGAGATGTTGACTGAAATGCTTGAAGAAGCAGAGTTAACAGATGTGACGCTAAAAGGCATGGTTTACCATGTTAAGCTTGCAATGCCCACGGACGAGAAGCTGGATGAGCTGTCTGGAAAAATTAAGATAGTTAGCCGCACTCAAATAGCTAATATTACAAAAGTTAAAGCTGAAACTGTTCAACGAATCCAAAAAGGTGTTCAGGCTGAATTCATAGATATAATTGAATCCTCACTTTCGAGCCGAGAGGTTACGAAGCTGCATGAGGAATTACGGCTGTATTTTCTGTATTTAGCGACAAATGCGCAGAAAAAAATTCTGGGAAAACACTTTAAGTTTGAAGAAGATTTTACGGAAAAGGATTATGATCTGGTCATCCGTATGATAAACGGAGAAGTGATCGAAGATGACGACGACGACGACTAGCGGCGAGATCAGCCTTTGCGCCGCCTAAAACGCCGCTGGTGAAGCGGCGTTTTTTTGTTTTAATCTCTCATTGAATAAATTCAGTGAGTAATAAAAAATCATTTAATTGACATTTATTGTAATTTAGTTACTTACTTAACTAAGGGCGCCAATGCCTGAATTTGTAAGGAGCTAAAGATGAATGCTATGTTGTCCCCCGCATTTCTGTCGCTATTGTCCGAAGAAAAGCACCTTTCAATGACTGTCCCAGTTTCAGCTATGGGACGCAATTTTTTCTTGGATGCTAGGCTATTTGCGCTTGGTGCTTGTGGTGCCTGGGATGTAAAATCTTCAGAGATGGTTGATCTACACGAGGTACTTTAGTCCATAAGGCCGTTTAAAACTCTGATTTAACGAAATCCACATGAGCACTATTGTAGGACGAATTTCGTAGGATTCTAGATGAAACCATTTCAGAAAACGTAGTTTTATGCGTGGAGGCAGCTGATGTTTTTTAGAAGTTTCTCGGTTAGCGTTGTGTTTGCATAATCTCTTCGATGCATTTTCTGGTGGGCATGAACACAAGAATACTTTGGATGCCGCCGCAGAAACTAGTAAATTTAAAGCCTTGAGCGGCAAGCTTAGGGCCGCTGTACAGTGTTAGTTACAACAAGCCTACGACTTTCCCAGATAACACGGTTGATTTGCCGTTGCTGCCAAAAAATAAAAACAAGGTCAGTGATATCCTGACGTATTGTGTTGTGGACAATAAAATGATTGCTAGTCTCTCTAGACCAATTTGCGATAAGCATTCAAGCCGCCTGCAATAAATTTAGCATTCTTATATCCCATGCTCTGCAACGTTGCCGCTGACAAAGCTCCGCGATTAAAGGCGTTGCAATAGCACAAAATAACGGTGTTTAGATCATTGATTTTTTCTTCGACATTCATTTCAAGTTTGCCTCGGCTGATGTTGAGTGAGCCTGCAATATGACCTGCGTCGTGCTCTTCCTTATCTCTAATATCAAGCGCGATTGCCCCTTTGATAATCAGGGCGTCGACGGCATCTGGGGCTACCCCTTCGACTATTTTTTGTGCGCGATCAGCCATATTTTGAAATTTTTCAGTATAAGCCATAGGCTGTCCTTAAATTTTGCAACGGGTGCTTTATTATTTGGTTTATAAGGCGTTAGCATACTCTGTTTTTGCCAGCTCTATCTGAGGTTAAATACCGCATTCGGCTAGAAAAAGCGAAGAGGCAGTGCCGCGCATTTGGATCTTGCATAAAAAAAGTGGTGCATATTAAGTACACCACTTTTAATCTTTAAATAGATCAGATCAAATCAATCATTCAGATTGATTTGACCCAAACCAATTCATTGGGTTTACTTTCGATTCTTTAACTTTTGCACAGCCTGCCACGGAAAATATTAGTGCAATGATTGCTATCTTTTTAGTCATTACAAACTCCTTCTACACCGTCATATGGACCTATATTGCCAGACATATGTCAATCTGAATTTTTCAAATAATACAGATCATGCATATAATTATAAAAAATTTAAAGTTATAAACGGCATCATGTTAGATTGGAATTATGGCAATCAGGATCACTAATGCGAGTGTTTCCATGGGCCAAAATCTTTTCCGGCCTCAACTATTTCATAGCAAACACACGGCTCGTGGCCCAGAACCCATCCATCATGGCCCGGTGCAAAGTAGTAAGCATCGCCTGGGCCGACTTCGATCGTTGTCCCGTCATCATGCGAGACCGCCAAACGACCCGATATGACAACGCCCACATGGCCGGCTTGACAACTATGCCCCCCAACGGTTGGTTGAATACATTCCGACCATTTCCAGCCTGGCTCAAGAGCTAGTTTTGAAGCAGTTACATTCCCCAGTTTTACTATTTCGACTCGCGCTTTTGGCGGCGTTTTCACCTCATCTGCGTTGTTAAAGTTCCTTGAGAATAGATTTTTCATGTGTTTTCCCTATGCCTAATAGATTTATGTTGCTTATAAAATTTAAAATAACATAAATAAAATATAAGTGGTTGTGATATCAAACCAGTATTTTTATTTTATTGGCACTGATCTTACTGCTTTAGGTGGAACCATGACCACCAAGCTTATTGTGAGTTTTGATTTAACACATTACGACTTTGGCCATGCACGTAG
>ENA-UOXV01005597-UOXV01005597.1-marine-metagenome-genome-assembly--contig:-NODE-5597-length-13661-cov-6.473909_pt1 | contig 13661 bp, 17 predicted proteins | sample MGYA00238165_ERZ766961 | MGnify/ENA primary metagenome ERZ766961 (study PRJEB28924, sample SAMN03173240) | marine metagenome | biome: Marine; feature: Water; material: Subsurface seawater | place: North... | reverse complement strand
AGTGGACACGTCTCGTCCATCCCTCCGTACTAATTGGACACGTCTCGTCCCTTTGCCCGCAATAGCCCCGCGCGGGCCCCGAGCCACCCGTGCGCTGCCGGGGCGCGTCTACGCTGCCTGCCGCGCGGCGCAGCAGCCGCGCGCGGGGCGCGGGGCGCGGGTCGGTGCCGCGGCTCAGACGCTACGAGTCACGTGAGTCGTAGTCGCTACGAGTCGAGTCACGTGACTCGTAGTCGCTACGAGTCGAGTCACGTGACGAGTCCGCGTCCCATCTGTGATGCGTGTTGGCTCTGAGGGGCGCTGCCCGGCGGGTGACGACAGGCGCCGGCGGGAGCTGGCGGAGCGGTGCGCGCAGGACCTCCGCGACAAGAGGGGCCGTGCGGTGCCCCCCCCTTCCTGTGTGAGATGGCCTGTTGGTTGCTGCTTCGTCCCGTGTGAGATGGCCTGTTGGTTGCTGCGAGGGGAGGGTGGGGCATGACGCGCGGTGCCGCTGCCACGCGGCAGGGGCCGTCGTTTGTGGCGCGCAACATCGCCGGGGCGCGGGGCGCGCCGCGGGAGAGCGAGCGCGCCGCGCTGTGCGAGGTGCGCGGCGAGGCGCGGCGTGCACGCGAGTCCGCGGTGCTCGCGCGGAGGACGGAGCAGCAGCGGGCGTTCCAGGACCGGCTCGCGTGCCGCCTGGCCGAGCTGGAGCGGCGAGCAGCCGAGGACGCGCGGCGGTCGCGCTCGCCGCAGCGCGGAGTGGCGTTCGGCCCGCCGGGCGGACCCTATCGTGGCGCGGCGCCGTTGCCCGGGCGATGCGGAGCGGAGAGCGGGGGGGAGGAGGCGCGGGGCAACGAGAGACGCGGGGCGTCGGCTGAGGGCGCGGGCAGCGAGGTGTGGGTCGGGGAGGAGGGAAAGCATCCGTTTAATGACAAGCAGTCGCATATAGAGGGCTATGGAGGGCCCTCTATGTGCGAGGCGCATATAGAGGGCTTAGGGCGCGGGGATGGAGTTGGACTGCAGCTGGGCGCTGGAGCGGAGGCGGACGACGCGGCGGCGGCGGCGGCGCGGGACGCAGGGGCCGTCGGGTCGTCTCCGGACCCAGAAGCGCTGGCGGCGCCGGGCGGAGAGGCGCTGGCGATTCAAGAGGGGGAAACGTCGGAACTCGCAGCGGGGGGCGCGGTAGATGCAGAGCATTGCGGGCCGCAGAATTCGACCGGGGATAGCGAGGAGGAAGGCGTGGGCCCCCCGCAGAAGGCCAAGGCCTCCGATCACGCTGCGGGTTCCAGCGAGGCCGCAGAGGGGGCGTCAGAGGGCGTAGTATAGAGGTCTTGATCGTTCGGTCGGATGTGAGGATGCGTAGGGCGGCGGTACACTCGAAATGCCAGCTTTGTGCGACCCGAGGGAAACAGTGTCTCATGAACTACCTGATATGTTGTGAAACGAAAAGCTTTGCAGACTGAACGTTAGAAGAAAAAAAACAGAGTGCTTTGCAAACGAGCAGTCTTGTTCTGCAGACCATGTAATGTGCAAAAAAAGCGGCTGGACATCTTTTTTGCAGCGCAACGACAATTTCGTAGCACTACCCAAAACAAGCGTTTTGTCTAATGCTTTGAATGTGAAGGGATGGGGTACGATAGAGATCCTCAGTCGCACGTACCCATTTCATTGCACGAACAGGGGCGAAGCTAATCTTGTTGAGCAAAATGTGCGCTGGATATTTTTTGAAACGATTTGAGCGTTCCTTCTTTTTTACCTCTTCTTTTAGTCAGTACGCTATACTTTGGAGCTCAAATTCATTCAACAGTTCACAGCGTCTGATGCCAGCATCCGCGGTTCAGAGGATGTGACTTCTCGTTACGTGTCAGTACAGCACGCGTCAAAGACCCGGCCTACTGGTCGTCTCAGAAGACGAGAATCCAGGTTGTGGAGATGATCCACTCAATGGAGAGAGTGACTTATGTGTGCTAGCCGGTCACATCCTCTGAGCGGTTGATGGATATAGTGAGATAACAATACCACGACCGGTTGTGTGTGCACCCTACTTTATCCGTTCATTAACTTGCTCTACCACTCCCGCCACTCAAAAGTGCCCCTCAGCAGTTACACTGCGCGGACAGCAGAAGAGGGTTTCCCTGCGCTTGCGCATTCAATGCGCCAATCTGCCACGCGAACCCCCTTGCACACGTGCGACAGGAGTTGATGAAAACGATAGGATTGCGTCTGTTTCAGCCTTCTGCTCAGCATTCAGCACACGCACCGTGAGGCAGCGCGAGTGCGCGGAAGGACACAGATTCTCGTCGCGCGGAAGCTAGGCGCAGGCGGGGCGCAACACGCAGGGGCAGTGTGGGTGAGGCAGAGGAGGGCTGTATGCCTGGCGATCGTAGTCGCTCTCGCCGCCCTTGACGCGCACGTCCGCGCTCGACTCCGACAGCGAGTTGGAGTACTCCGACGGGTAGTGCGTGTGCCACGGGGGGTACTTGTGCACGATCTTCACATTGCTGCTCAGTCAGGTGCACGTGACGTGGCTCAGTGCTAGGCGGTTGCAGCGACGCAGCGGTAGAGACTCGGGGCAAGGTGAGCAGGAGAGCGGCGTGTGCGCGCGCCAATCGGGAGGCGCCGGGTGGCTCGGCCTGTGGGCCCGGGGCGGGAACCGGGCTGGCTGTCGAGGCATGGTCATCGACGTGAGACAGTTTGGGCCAGGACAGTTGGAGTCGGAGGGAATCAATGCAGCGATCTCGCGCTGCCGCCGGCGGAAGTCCTGGCACAGTACTTCACGTCAGCGCCCGCACGGGCCCGGGGTGAGTTCCGCCTGCCGGGCGGCGGCACACCGCGTTGCCCGCGCGGCGCGCTTCCGAGTTCTGATCGTGGATGCTTTGCTTCATCTCCCGCAGAATCCTGCGGGGGGCGGCGCAGACGTGAGCCGCACCGCGCGAGCCCGGGCACGACCGCGTGGGTGCGCATCGGGCGCGGGCGCACTTGCGGTGCGCCTTGTCCAGCCCGACCATGTCGACGCCGTCCTTGTCCTTGTCGTCCGCAGTGACCTGCACCACCGTGGCCCTCAGCGCCGTTAGAAGCGACAGGAGGGAGTCGGCACCCCCGCAAGCATTGGTGTAGGAGGGGGCGAAAACACAGACAGACAATGGACAAGGCAAGCTACCCCAAACCCGAACCCACGCACCTTCTTCTGAATGCTTGCCTCCTCCGCGGCCTCCTTACGCTCAACTTCCTTCGTGTAGCTCCGGTGGCCTGCAATATCGCCACACGGTCTCAATCGGCACCAGTTACTCTCCCCCTCGCTATCTCTCTCTCGAGCCCCTCCCCTGTACTCAGTCATGCCGCCTGCCTTGCCGGGGAGCGTACCCCACACGTCTCGCGCAGACCTCTTGACCAAAGTAGATGAGTGTCCCCCCGCCGTGTGCCCCCTCGCACTGCGGCTTGCTTTACTGCGTGCCAGCTCGACCTGCAGCGCCTTCACCTGATTCTCGAGACTTGCTGCGAGGTCACCTCCTCCAGTCCTCTTGGTCTGAGCCCAATCTGCCGCCTGCTGGTTCGCGTTGTGCTGCACCACATGGTCTCTGCTCCATATCGTGGCCGCGATGTCAGCCGTAGCAACCGTAGCTGTGAAAGCCATACACGCAATGACGGCGACCGCAAAGACCCACAAGCACACCTGTTGGATTCGGAACAATCTTCTTACATTTGAGGGTTCGTCACGCCATGGGAAAGATCATGCCAGTCGGTCGGCAGCACACCGTTGTGGTCTTGTTGTTGACGAAACTTGTTCGCGTCACAGCCTCGATACTGCTGCGTGCACCCCTGGAGCACACATCCTTCAATTCATGGAAGGAAATGGCATGGCTGTGACAGCCGAAGAGGAACAGCATCAGTCCCAAGTGAGTGCGACCGGCACCCCATTCAAGAATATTGTTTGGGGCAGATGCAAGCCGACGAAACCGACCTGGAGCGGCATCTTGAAGCCTTGACTGGCGTGTTCACATCATCATCATCGGCGGACTCGTCCCCAGAAAAGGTCGCATACACCCGCTGAACGGCGGATGCCGGATCCATCCTGTCGTGTGAGAAAATCAGTAAGATACATAGTGCTATACTTAGCTGAAAGGTGCTGCTCTTTGATGCGCAGATGTCTGAGCTATTACGCATAGATGCTCCCAATAGAGGCCTATTTGCCGTGCCGACACTGCTAGCGGGAACGCCACGACTGGCCGAAGCCTGGGCGCGTGAAGACCCCTCACAGAGCCCTGGCGATGGTTTCGTGCACAGTGTTGGGGACAGAAAGAGGAGAAGTTGATGTACCTCGACGGATGTCCTGCTGTAATGATTCAAGTAACCCCGAAAAGCGCCCCACGGCCCACCCCCACGGCCCACCCAGCGATGACGCGAGATCTCGGTAACTTTTGAGACTTTTCCCGAGAGACGTCGGGAGGACGATACAAATAGGTGAGGGTGGGTGGGTTGCGGCTCCTTGCTTGCGGGCGGGTGACACGATGACAGCGGACTCCTTGGTAGCTGAGACAGCAACAACAACGGCAGAATTGAAGGAGAGCTCGGGGGCCAGCAACTTGTTGAGCTCGTTCAAGATTGGCATGGAGTGGGCAAATTTTCCTGTCCAGCAAGAGGCTGCAAGTGCACAATCTGGCAGCAGTGAAATGGAGAAAGGCACCACCGGCGCACTACACGGGTTCCTAGGAGGCGTCAAGGGGGGGTTCCAAGCTGGTTTAGACGGTTTCAGGGGTGCTGTTGACTCCTCGTCTTCCCGCCTTGCCAACTTCTCGTCGAGTTTGTCGGCCAGGCCTTCCATGCCAGATGCAAGTTCCTGGCCAAGCAAGAAGGCACAATCCGAACAAGATGACGCAGGTGTGTTTGCACCAGAACACCGCAGCCTGATGACTTGTTCATAGGCCTGGCTAAACGTGCAGCCCGCGCGTTCACCTGGCCGGCGCAGGTGTTGCTCCCTGACACATTGGTTCTCTGACGCATTCCGTGGCCAGGCGCAGCCGAGAAAGCGCGGTCGAGCTGGGGTGCTGGCCTGATGACTGGTCTGGGCGACGTTGGTGGGAGCTTGAAAAGCCTCGGTGACAACATTGCTGGGGGCATCCAGAATGTCGGCGGAGGTCTGAAGGACTTCGGGGGCAACCTTTCGGGAGGGCTGAAGCAAGTAGGCGGAAATCTTTCTGAGGGCCTGCAGGGTGTCGTGCCGACTGGTGCATGGCTCGCCCAAGCGCCAGACAGCACTGAGGAGGGGGAAGCTGTCAAAGTGCGGGCGCACAGCGAGAGATGGGCTGGGGCGGACGGCAGCCTCCCGGATGGGCCAGCTCGGCCCTGGAGCGAGGGTGCTGCAGGTGTGCGGCGCGTGCTGCAAGGGCTGCCGCACAAAGGCGAGCCCTCGTTTTCGCCTCTCGACGCTGCATCGTGGCGGCTGGTGCAGGCCTTGCGTGCGGAATCGCGCCCGCGCGGAGAGTGGGCCGCGCGAGGAGACGTTGAGAGGGCGGCGGCGGAGGTGCGCAGCGGTGCTGTGCGCAAAGCCGATCGCGGCAAGGAGCGACGCGCCGACCGTGCCTTCTGGGGGGAGGCTTGCGAGAACTCATCTGACTCCGAGTCTGACTCGGATGACGAGGCGCCGGGGAACGCGCAGGGCCAGGAAGCAAACAGCATCCTGACGGTGAGCCGAGCAAGACCCACCCGATCCTGCTTGGCGCGTCCATAGCGTGGGCTCGCAGCGTGGCGATGTACAAGACGCACCTGAATGTGCGAGTGGGTCGCGCAGCTCCCGCGGGTCGGCCTGCAGCTTGAGGCCGGAGAGCTTTCTGCGTCGAATGGCGAGCGCTCTCCGTGGGCGGAGACACCCACCTCGGTGGCCTCCGAGAGCAGGCGCGCCCCCCTCTCGGTCTACGTGTTGCGGAGCACGGTGGAGGCCTGAATCCTGCGGTTCACACATTTTGCCCTCCTCCCTCAGGCTTCTCCGTCGCAAGCTGGGGCTGGAGACCTTCGGCGAGGATTCGTTTCCCGGCACATTTGAGGTCCCCTCATGTGCCCCATCCCCCCTCCTTGCATTCATCTTCACTCACGTCTGCTATGACATCACACACAGCTCCTCTGATGGCACTGGACCACAGGTGGACGACGACGTGGATGAGAGTTCGGGGCCGTCCACACCCCACGTCGAGGCGACGCCAATCAGGACCGCGTTCAGCAAAAGGTTCGGCTTCACAATGGAGCCCCGCCAGTCTTGAATGACGCATTCCAACGCAGCGGCCTGCTTTCCTCTTGACACTGACGTGCACAGGTCCGAGACGCCTGCCCGTGTTGAGAAGCCTCCGAAGCGTTTCTCACTAGGCTCAGCGGTCAAAATCGGTCGTGCGCCTGCTATTACGGGCCGTGTGTCTGAGTAGCGCGTACGGCGGCAGATAGTATCAGTTTCTCCAAAAATGTTTATCCTGCTGGTATTTGCACGCTGCGTGTGTACACGGGAGCGACGGCATCCGCTACCCTTTCTCCTCGGGCCTAAACCCCTTACACCCTGATCTCTGGGTCACGGGCATGAACGACAGGGCGGCGATCAACGAGTTTGTAAGGTCGATGGTCAAATTCTTGAAATCAAAAAGAATTTAGGCTAGGGCATCGAGAGGACGGATCTTTGGTGGGGCGCTTTGGCGTCATCATGATTCCTTGCACTATGATGCTGGTCAATTCAGTCTCTGCTTGCACCCGCCCTTCCAACGGCCTAGCTGTACTGCGCAGATCCTTTCCTGGAGAGGCTTGTGCGGACAATCTCGTCAAGCCGTGGACGCTCCCGCCCGTTCTAGCCGGAGCCTCAGCGCGCAGGAAGGAGACACAAGCTTTGTCTGTGCGACACTCCTTTGACAGTCCATTCTTCTTGGCTGATTCTTATGATGCAAGTTTTTGTGGTGCCCCTGCTCGCACGCCTCCTGGCAGGGATAACTGGTGCTGCACGACCTGGCGAAGCGCAAGAGCTGGTCGGGAAAGGGTGGGCGTACCTTCACGTTTGCCTTACATGCAAATCTTATCTGTGAATGCTGTATATGGAACTCGTGGCGCTGCGCGATTTTTTCGGGATGGCATTGCCCTTCGTCTTTCAGGAGGAGAGTCTGCAGAACAACCAGGTGGAAGGGGTGAAGATGATGGGAAGCCTGCGCAAAAACCAAGAACCAAGGTAGAGTGCGGGAGGACAGCCCACTATTAGTTCCGTACCAAGTGCCACATTAAGCTATTGGAGCGTCCTGTGACTTGGGGGCCTGCGTTGAAACTTCTCAAACTTCGATGTCTTTGCGCAGGGCTTGGGCAAGGCAAAGCGGGTCTTGAAGAAACGTGCAGCGGCAGAACGTAAAGCGGAAAGGAAGAAAATGTCAAGGAGACGAAAGTGGTATCTGGTTCTAGCCCATCCCTTCCTCCGTGCGTCTGTCTCAGCCATAATGCTTATCGGCTGCTCGCGTCAATAATTCTGAACAACCCCCCTCACTAATTACGCACAGCAATCTGGCAAAGAACTGCCTATGGAGCTTATGAGTGCTCGGGCCCGACGACGCATCCGGCGCCAGTTGCAGAAGGAACAAGCAGGGAATCAGACACATGCTGCATTGACAGGCGAGGAAGATGGTGAGAATTTATCGGGCGAAATTTCGAAAGAAGAGGCCAGTGAGGACGCTGAACGAGGGGAGGTTGGCGTGACTGTAGCGGGCGAGGAGGCATTTGGGCAGACTTCGGAGGAGACAGGCGGACAATCGTCTTCCCCTGATGAAGTGTCCTCTGATGATGTAGAAGCCTCTTCCATTCCTCCCGCGCAGAAGCGGGTTCGCTTTAACGAGGCCGGCATTCTCGACGACCAGGTCACTTACCGGCAACCTCGCGCAGCGCCACGGCTGTGCCCCCCTCGGCTTTTTCCACCTTGCACTTGATTACAGCATGTATCTATTGACCTGGTGCTACAATCATCAGGCAGCACGAGATAGGGGTGAATACGGGACGGACGTAATTGACGAACCCGCCACCCCATACGAAGTCTCGCCTCCCGGCTCGAGTGAAGATACATCTGATCTGGAACGGCAGCAGCTGGACATGCAAAAACGGTCAGTCCATCTCGTACACTTGACAAAGAGCCCTCGAAGTCCTCATTTTCTGCATAAATCTTGAATGGTGTTCGCGGTGCAGGATGATCTCGCTCGACGACGGTACGGATCTGCCTCTCAGGCAGATCTACGAAGTGTCGAACACTTTGAACGAAGTGTTGAATCCAGGCAGCAAAAGTAATGACCAGGACACCGCTCAGCAAGAGGAGAGAGCGACGGTGGAAGTTACAAATCTAGACGTTGACGAAGAGGATTCCCTGTACGCATCTGCAACTGCCAAACAGTCAGCTGCCGTGAAGGCAGTGGGTCCGCAGACCATGGACGACGTGGACCTGAGTCACCTCGACGATTTGTTACCTCCGCAATCCAAGGACGATGCGAACTTGGTCGGAACGCGGTTCGTGCAACCCGTCGAGGTCACTCACGAAGGTCGGAAGGCGGTCGAAACTCGAGGTAAGTAAGAGTTAGTCTCTTGGTACAAGCTCAACCATCTCTGCCGCGTTGCTGAAGTGGTGGCACGCGCAGAGGGGCCAATATTGTCGATGGAACAGCGAGAGCTGGAGCTGCGAGAGGTGTGTCCTTTGTCTCGTATTCACCACTTCATTGCCACCAATTACTCTGTTTCAGAAATATGCTGTGTCATTGATGACGCAATGCTGAATCAATGTGTACTGGAGCAGATATTGCGTCTCCTTCGTCCGAACGAAGAACGTCTTAGAGACGAGAAGGATGTGATGAACACTGTTCAGGCAAGTCACCCGCAATCCAAAACATTTTTTTCGCGAGAGCATCAGACGAATACTCCTGAGCATCCATTGCGTCCATCAAGCTGAACGAAATTATGCACCGTCGCTCTGTATCAGATTGCGGCTAGCGAGGCGATGGGTGTTTCTATGGGAGTCACCTCTTTCGGGTACTCTCAGTTTTTGTCGAGTGTTTCCCCAGGAGCAATTTCACTTATCATTGTCGATATGAGTCATCCTCATTTAGCTACGCGATGTTTTTATCTGAATGTGGGCTTCCTCAACAGATCCTCTTCGTCTGGACTAGCAACAGTTTTCTCTGACCTTGACTTGGCCTTGGAAGAGGGCACGTATGAACCCCTCCATCGGATCTCACTACTTTCCCCGTCTCAGACCGATTTGATAACTGTACGCGGACATGACACTGAAAATAGCTGACGAATAACACCATGTACGAAAGCAATAATTTGAATATTCTCCGTGCTATGCCAGTTCCCGCAAAACGTACGACAAGCACTACATGATCTACAAGGACCTTGAAGATATTGGATTGAGCGGCACATTTGGCTGGAGAGAGGAGTGGTTTTACCTGGCCAATGTGAACGAACGTGATGCGCTGTTCAAACTTTCTACTACTTTTATTTTGCCAGCACAAAGATCCCGAGTTGAACTCTACGGTGACTGATCACGACGGGTCCAGGTTTCCGGATAACTATGATGATTTCGTCATGGAAGAAGAGAACATCCGTAAAGGGAAGAGATCGAGGGGGCTGAAGGGAGAATCACAAGAAGTCAGAGATTTGAGGGCGATTGCCGTTTCAATCAACAGGCAAGTAATGGAGAGAAGCATGCTGATACCGAGATTGCCTGATGAGCGTTCATCTCCTTGTGTCTTCTGAAAAACCTGAAGGCGTTTGCTTATCCATGCCATTCTATCAGTCAAAATAGAATGACACACCAATGCATCTGGCTAACCACCCAGAGTAACTTTTGAGAGCACAGGAAATTAACTGTGAAAGTCACAAAGCTGCTATCGGCTCGAGTTCCAATCCTCTCTTTTGGGGTATGCTTTACCTCTCGAGAAGCAATTTGCAAATGAGGAACACTTGAATCTGTTTTGTATGAGATGTTGAGGATCACATGCGTACGCAGCATAAGGGCTTCAAAGTTGACGTCAGCATGCAAAGTCTTGACTACGACCATGTTGCCATGAAGTATAGCTCTTTGTTCCGTACCTTTTCTGCGATTGGTGAGTGTCGCATGACGAGTCGTTTAATCAATTGTTCTGAATGTTGGAATCATCTGCTCGACAAGAAGGACCCGTACATGTTTTGTTGGACAGTGAGCTTGTACGTGTTTTTCAGACCCCCGCTTCAAGTCACTGGCGATTCTGGTCAAGGCCTTCGCAAGAAAAAGTGGAGTCAACTCGGCTTTTACTGGTAATCCCTCCCTGATTGATCCGCATCAGACTACTGTGGGTTGCTGCTAGATTCATGACGAAAGTCGAAATTGCTGAATAGTCTTTGATACTGGGACAAATGATTGCATCGCTCCATATTCAGGAACGCTGAGCTCAACAGCGTGGACATTCTTGGTCATTCACTTTCTGCAGCAACAGAAGCCACCAATTCTCCCAGACTTGTTCCAAGTCGCGATCCGTTCACCTCAAAGACGCACAGTTTTACAACTGAATTTCGATCTCATGAAGCATGAAAATTACGCATGCTCAAAATATCGATTCACACATTGTATTCTCTGAGTGCTGTTTGCAATCTGAAGCAGGACAAGCTTCCACTACACCACCTGCAGCTCGTTGACGAAGAGAGACCAGATCAGGAGATGGAGATGAAAATGGAAATTCCCGGGATGAGTTTGGATTATCGGCGCGTCGATGGGCCGGGGCGCCTTGCCGGAAGGATTCCTGGAATGAGCTTGGACTATGTTCGACCTAAAGAAAAACAAAAGCGCGAGCTCTCACGTCATTCCGCTGACAAGGGCAACTTGTTCATCGTCGTCCCAGTCGACTTGGACGATGATGCTGCATTGCAAAAGTTGACCGTTGATATGCTCAAGGGTTACCACAAAAAATACAACTTGCCTTCCTCAACCCCGACGGGGTTGAGGACGGGGTTGAGGATCAAGGCACGCGCTCAACTCCTTGCGACTTGTCTGTTTCGTCGTGCATTCTTCTTCTCTACTTTGCTCCAATGATGAATGAACGAACACGACTTTTATGTGCAGGCTGCTTTGATCGAAAGCATCAAAAAGCACCGGAAGGAAAATCCCAGCACAAGTTTCAGCGTCAGGTCTACAGCCTATTCCCACCAAAAAGACTTTGTCGTGAGGAATGATAGCGCCGTCTGGTTGAAAAGACATTAGGAAGTCAGCTTAACGATCCCACTCTTCACAGGAAAAAGCTTTCTTTTGAGGGCGGAGATGGAGAGTCGGTGGTTGAAAAACACGGAGAAAAGAACGGAAAATACCGTCTAATGATCAACGGAGCAGATATGCATCGTGGCGAGAGGGTGGAAAATGCATTAGCTGGGTAATGGCTAGCCACACATTGATCGCTAGGCGACAGGCCTTTCTTGATGATCTGAGTTCCGATCCTCACTTGAGAGGCTGAATACTCACTTCAACAAAGTTGTGATCTGACATGAAGCATAACGACGGCTCAGATGGGGCAGTAACAATAATTCCACTCTTTTGGAGCTACTTTGTTCCTTCTTCAGGTATGCTCCTCAAGTGTTTGGCCAGAAACTTCTCCAGCTCTGCCTCTGTTGACCATTCTGTGACTTCTTGAAATGCAAAATAGTTCGCAACGAGCCTTAACCGACACGCACGATTTCGATGCGGGCACCGTCAGATAGTGTTTGCTGATTTTCTCCACCCTGCAGATATTACGATGGGCTAAAAAAAGGAGGACCGCAGGTGAGTGAGTACTCCTGCGATTCTGAGGCCCAAACTCTTAATCTATGTAGATTGCGGATTATCTGCAAGCGTTTGCCGATCCATTCACCTCCTTTAACAAAGCTGGCAACAGATTGGCATACGAAGAGAATGGCGAAGATTGACATACGGAAAGTATGGGCTCACCCGATGTTCGCCCTTTGAATGTGATCACACGGAGACTTCACACACTCTGTTGAGGGTGCTGAACTTGAATTGTCCCCGCAGAACCAACCGTGGCCCGTTGAAACCGTATGGAAATGCGTTCGTGATTCAAGATTGTTTTGATCACACAAATAATTTGGCTTCGCCCTTCACAATCGAAAGTCGTCAGAAAGGGCAGGTATGAACCCCACAATTTCCCCGCATGGGGACAGGCGGTGCTTCTCCTTGAACATTAACGGCAAGCATTCGTGTCAAATTTGATGCTTGACTGAACTCATTTGTGCGACTTTCACCCTTTTGATTGCAGAAGGGAAGGGGGAAGACCATTGAAAAAATCCGATCTGCACTTCAGAAGCTCGATGGTGAAGTCCCATTCCATCAAATCTTCGCGTATATCCTGAAGTATTGAATCTTGCACGGATTGCGATTTCCTGTGGCAGTCGAGCTTCCAGAATTTAATTTGTTGCGCTCGACAGCCGGGCAAAGTTTCGCTGCAGTGCTTGGTCTTCCCAGGTTGCACGGCAAGCTCCAGCTCGGAAGCAGATCGATGTGGGAACAAGATGATATCAATACGATTCAGGTCAAACCCCACCACTATGATCCAAAGACAAAGGCAACGAGAATTCTCCCTTATTCTTGCGGACCCTCGTTTTTTGAGCACCCGCGAATTTGTGGAGTTCCGGTTCCAAGTTTGACGCGTGTTGTTGCGACAGCCGGAAAAGAAGAAGAAGAAACAAGACAAACAAGACAGCCGGGAAAGAAGAAGAAGAAACAAAGCTTTGCTCAAAGCGCAGAGCGAAGAGCAGAGCGAAGAGCAGAGCGAAGAGCAGAACGAAAGTGAAAAAAGTGAACAATGCGTGTGAGGATCCGTTTTATTTCACGTCTGTTCCAACGAAATGCCACCGCGCGACTCAAATGGGGCCTTTCCTCGGAAGCTAGAGAGATGTTTCACATGAGGACACCCTTTGCGGGTCGAGCGGCGAGGTCGGTCGCCCGGCTCCCCGGACGAAGTGTTTGCACTCGTCGAGTTGTGGCGTCATCAGAGTCGGAGGAACTGTCGTGCAGGAGTCTGCGGGGAGAGCCACCCTCAGCGCTCCGCGTGCGACACCAGGCAGTTGAAAAAGAACTGAGCAAGACTAGGACTGGAATGCGCATCCAGCAGGGCCAGGAATCTCCGAACCATGTAAGAACCCTTGAAAGACGGTAGAATGTGGGTCTCGAGCGCTGCACTCACCGGCGCTTGAGCTTTTCGTGGTCTTTCTTCCCAGCGCTTCCGTAGTGGTGAGGGACGTGCTCTGGCTTGCTGCCGTCTTGATCCTCGACTGATGCGCCATTTGATGCACTCTTAGCTTGCTCATGTGAGTTTGTGTGGCCATGGCGGTGACGATGACGATGCCTTTTCTCCTTTGGCTGTTCAGTGTCAGAGGTCGAAGGCAGTGCATTGAGACCCCATTCTTCCCTGCGATCCCCAAAAGCACCATTTCAGAGCAGGCCTTGTCCACGACGTATTAGATTTCATTGGTGTAAGGCAAGCGACTGGTGCAAAGCTGCTCTTTCAAAGGGTACAAGGAATCAAAGGGTTGAAACACACCCGTCTGTCCCACTGCTGCTGGCCACACTGCGCCTCTCCCCACCATTGTCACTTTCGCTTTCGCTCTGCTCTTCGCTCTGCTCTTCGCTCTGCTCTTCGCTCTGCTCTTCGCTCTGCTCTTCGCTC
>ENA-UOXV01005594-UOXV01005594.1-marine-metagenome-genome-assembly--contig:-NODE-5594-length-13663-cov-6.059597_pt1 | contig 13663 bp, 16 predicted proteins | sample MGYA00238165_ERZ766961 | MGnify/ENA primary metagenome ERZ766961 (study PRJEB28924, sample SAMN03173240) | marine metagenome | biome: Marine; feature: Water; material: Subsurface seawater | place: North... | reverse complement strand
CACGCCGCGTCCCTCAACCCGTACTAATCGGACACGCCGCGTCCCTCTCGCAGGTGATCCAGCACGCGGTCTCGGCGGGCTCGCTGACCTCGGCGCTGGCGACCTGCGACGCGCTCCTCTCCGCGCGCGTGCCCCCTGCCTGGCAACATCTCGCCTTCGACGCCCCGGTCTCGCTCCAGCCGTGGCTCCACGACTTCCAGCGCCGCCACGCCCAGGCCGCCGCGTGGGCTGCCGCGCCGCCGTGGGCTGCCGGGACTCCCGCGGGCCTCGCGCCCGAGCTTAGACTAGGCGAGGCGCCACCGCTGGAACGCTCGGTGTGTTGGTCGGCGCTGTGCCGCCCGCGCGCGCTCCTCGGCGCCGTGCTGCTCTTCGGCGGCGCGCGCGGGCGCGGCTGGCTGAACGCGGCGCGTGAGGCGCCGGTGCTCGAGTGCACGGTCGCCCGGGCGGACGGGCCCGCCTCGCTAGATGCCGCAGCGGTGCGCGTCGACGGCCTCCGCCTCGCGCGGGCCGCGTGGGACGAGGGCGCGGGGCTGGTGCATCGCCCACACCCCCGCGGTCGAAACGAAACGGCTCCAGCGCTGGAGCCGTTTCTGGTTGCCAGCGGGTCCGCCCTGTCGCCGCCCAGCGCTGCTTGGGCGCTGACAGGCGTCTGTGTTCCCCCCGCAGATCGTGCCCGGGGCGGGCGGCGCGCTTCCCCCGGTCTCTATCCGCGCACCTGCCTCGGTATCCGAAATGGCTCAAGTGGCGGCCGCGCCAGCGGCTCGCGACTCTCTCGTGCGGCCCCGCCCCGGCCCCCACGTGCCGCGGCGCAAGCCCAGGCCTGCCTGGCGAGGCCCGATGCGGCCTCCACTTTGGGCGATGCAGCGTCCACTTGGGCGTAAACTGTCGGCGCAGCTCTGACCCGGCGCGCGGGGCAGGTTGTCCCCGTCTTCGAGCACCACGGCGCCGGGGCGCCGCTGCTCTGTTTTCTGCGCTTCGCAGAGGAGCAAGTCGCCTCGGGCGCTGTCGCCGCGTGGGGGAGGGTGCGTGGCCACGCGACTCCAGGCGCCCGTGCGTGCCGCGGTGGAGCTCCGGCCGGTGCCGAGCCGCACGCGTAACCGGCGCGGCGCCGCGCGGCGCAGGGCGGGCGGCTGTTCGGCGCTCGCATCATCCTCGACGGTGTCAGCACGGTGCTCGCTCCTGCCGCGCGCGGCGCGCCCCGGCGCGGAGCCGCGGAGCCGTGCTGGCACGCGCCAACCGCGCGGGTGGGGCGGCAGGAGGCGGAGGAGGAGGCTCGGAGCGGTGGGGGGGAGCGCGCGGAGGCAGCGTCGTTCCTGCAGCGCAACGTCCACAACAGCAGCCTCGAAGCCTCGTGCGCCCCCTGCCCTCGGGGGCGCGCGTTCCCGGGTCCTTCCCCGGGCTGCCGTGAAAGCAATGGCTCAAGGGGTCGCCAGGGGACGATCGCTGGGCGCGCGCCCGGGAAGCGTTCTGGCACGCTGAGCGCGGGGCGGGGCGCTCAGGTACTGTCTCGATATCTTCACAGCATTCTTCTCCTTCGCTCTCTGAGGCAACCTGCAGATTGTTGTGGCGCCGCACAGCACAGAGAGTGGCTTGTGAAAAAAAGAGCTGTGAGCTTCTTGCACCAAGAAGTATCGCTTCACTGGAAGCCATCTATTCTTTTTCCATAAAAGAGTAAAAACGTTTCTCGTTTCGCCTTGTGAGGCCAGTCTTGGCAAAACCTTGTTGCTCGATTCAAGTCTTTTGTTGGGCGTAATTGAGATGCACATCAAATAACTTTCGTGATCACAATGAGTGTGCCACAACTTTGCCATTTGTCCAGTTCTGCACGCTCGCGAGCCCCCCCGAGGAATCCCAACACGATTGTTCCGATGAACACCTGCGCAAAACGAACCAGGATGAGTAACTCGAAGAGCACTTGGTGGCAGCAAGTATACTAAAAAAAGCCCTTCGGCGATCGGCTTCGCAACTGAACACGCGTACAGTGCTGGTGCGCAGGCATGACCTGCCCGAGTCCCTGGACGCCATCATAGCAATTTGAAGGCGGTTATGGTCCTGTTTGCCCCCAGTTGTGTCGTTGCTTGCACAATACCTGAAGGCCTGTCGAAGTGGACGCAAAGGGAAAACTCAAATGAACAATTCTTCTTGCGAGTATGCCCATAGATGGGAAGCGGCAGTGCGTAACCTCGTATTGGAGTGATGCGCAGCACGGCAGCGGGGCTACGCCCTCGGATGTGCAATGTACATCGTTGGTGCAGGTGACGCCTGGACAGAGTTGCGAGTAAGGCCCAGGATGACTTTGTTTGGTCTGTGCATGTGTGCGGGAGCAACCTGGAATCCTCAGGAGACACATTGCATGGCAGGACACTTGCGGCTTTCGATTTCGCCCGAACCTGGATCACCATGGTGATTGCAGGTGAGGAGCGATGGGTCAGACAGACCTGCCCACGCCGGGTCACGGGTTTCGGCAGTACTGGCTACAGAGCAATTCATATCGCTGCTCGCACTCCTCCGGCCTCAGCAACGCCAACCGAGGAACCAGTGTCTGCTCTACGCTCATTTAGGATCGGCAGGACTTTCGTTCCAATCCATCTTTTTGCGCAACAGCGTTCTCAGTTGCTCGAAGTGAAACGACCTGCAGCGCCACGGTTCTGGCTTCCTCGATGCTGCTGGCGCACAAGCCGCTCACCTGCCCGGGAATTGAACCAGTAAAACCCGCTATAGGGAAATCTCACGGGCGGACACCAACGAAGCAGGTGATTTTCTGTGTCAAATGTACCAGCCGGCGCCCGCAGGCGCTGTCAGGTGGGAGCTCAATATTTCCGAAGTAGCATCGGTTCTGCCCTGCGTCCTGAATATGCTGACTCGCTTCGGCAAGGAGCACTCTCACGAATGATGTAGTACCTATGATCAAGATGCAAAGTAGTAGCATGACCCTGCCTGCTCTCCCATGAAGCGGCGCTTGACCGCGCATTACGGAGGTCTCTCTAAACCCGTTTGGTTTAGATTTTTTGACCCTTTCGGTCAAAAAACAAAAAATTCGTTGCAGGCACCATCCTGGGTGCCTTGTCACCCCGTCACCGAGTTCCCTAGCGTCATAAATCATTGTGGTATCACCACACTGCGGAGTGGTCGGCCGCCACAGACGAAGCATGGCGGTGCCAAGATTGCTGCTGGTCTGGCACTCTCGAACCGGGCTTGCGCGCCAGGTGCAATCGACCCAGGGAAGGGGCTCTGCTTCGACAGATTCCACGAGATCCCGGGGTTGTGGTGCTGGGGCTGAAGTCAGAGCAGGGCGTTGAGAGTGCAAGCCTGGTTCAAAAGATGTTTCGCAGTCTCTTTTTCACCTGCCATTGCTTGGCGCAACGCAGATGGCAGATGCACTTGAAGCTGGAGCACACGCTGCTGCCAAGGAAATGGACAGCTCTGTCGTGGTCGACAATCGAAGGTATGCTCACCCACTACTTCTGGTGTTGGTGAGGGATGCTGTAAGTGCACCAGCGTAACGTGAGTGAATGGGAGCGCGCTGGAAAAATAGGGCACGGGACGCCTCCGCGGAAGATCTCCTTCGCGCCGATGGGTGACTTCCGCGTGCCTGTATTTGATTGCGAGGGCCCATTGCCAGCGTGTGACTTGCTTCTCATGCATGAATCAGTGCTGCAATCCACGCGCATTAGGGGCTTATTGTCGAACAGCATGCACTCTGACTGCATTTATTCGTCAGCGGTCTGGCCACGACAACCCACTGAAGCAGGACGTGGGCGCTCGCGCAGCTACCTCTTCTGTGCGCCCGAAAATCTCGCGAGCACGAGCGGGGAGATGCTAGAATTTTTCCATACCAGCTACTACTCAGCCTTCGCCAAGACTGGGGGTATCACAGCCTGCACCCGGAAGAGCAAGCAGATGAATCGAAACCCGAACCCATGTCACTTCAATCACCAGCGTCCACTCCCACGTCTCCGCGCTGGACCGCGACAGCTCCTCTCCCATACAACTTCCAATCTTTCGTTTTATCAATCTTTCGGAGAGCCTCACACCCGCGCGGGGCTCCAGAGCCTGGAGGCTACTCCGAGACGTCGCAGCTGTTGGGGCGTCCGGCAGGCGTCGCCGTGGCAGCGGGTTCGGCACCGCCGCCTCTGCACGTGCATCGCGGCCCACCGCTGCTGCGCGACACCAGGAGGTATCTCGGCTGACTGCGCCGCGCTCTGCCGCAGGTTCCGACGGGAGCGCGGCGGCGCGCCAAATCGCTCGCGTCTGCACTGGGTGGCGGCTCCGCCTGGTCGCCGAGCCGCTCGTGCTGCGCGACACCGCGGCGCAGACGGCGTCGGCCATCATGCGCCCCAAGGCACTCTCCGCGGACGGCCGCACGCGCTGTTTCGAGCTGGGGGGGCTCGTCGCCGCGACGATGCTGCTCTGACGCCGCTGCGGGCGTGCGGCCTGGCCTCTGGAGACCTGCGCCCCTCGCAGGCGAACTCATCTAGGAGGATCGGAGAGGAATATCGGCAGGTTCGAACACCTCAAGATGTTCGATGTGCATGCACGCGCTCAACTGTGGTACTGTACATGTATGGCAAGCGGCAACAATGCCGCCCCCCGGCCCGCCCGCTAGCCCACTCGCCCGAACCCGCTTCCGAGCGTCTATCATGGCGAGAGACGGTCCCAGCCGGGTCCACGATGCAAGACGGGTCGTGCGTCCATCTTTGGCGCGCTGTTACACATGATGTAATCTGCCGCCGAGCGGCCGGGGTTCCACCCGGTCGCGCCCTCCACCGAGCCACCAGCCTCAAGGGAGTCTGCCATCCATGTGCGTTCGTTCAGAGCCAGGAGGGCTGAGCCGTTCGGCAGACAGGTGTCGCGCTGCCAAATGCCCTAGCGGCGGAGCCAGTGCACTACTAGCCATGTCCAGATGGTGCGCGCGAATGCGATCATTGCCAGCATGCCAGCATGGGGAAAGGCTGCGCACCGCAGAGTGATGCGACACCCGCGGCAGTGGACAGCCCACCCGCAGCTTTGAGCTGGTTGTGCAGCGAGTCAGGGCCCCAGTCTGAGCTGTCATCTGAGGACCTGCGTTGCGGAACTGGGAGTCAGCAAACAGCTCTGCGAAGGGGTTGTCGTGCTTGGATCGCATCAGGGGAGTACCACGGCATATAATCCGGATAGTTTACCCCATTGACCTGCGGCAACTCCGTCCATCGAGTGGAAGAGTCCATCAGGGCGACGAGGAAGATCAGCGCACCTGTCGCCAGGGCGACAGCAGCCCTGCCCAGGTGAGACCTCCCCGCCATCATGGACGCAATGACTTCTTGGGTGAGAAAGTCGCCAAAAGTTGTCCTTGAGGCGATCACGAAGGCATCCAGGCATCAGGGCGCTGTCCTTGTCGCCAGGGCTATGATGCAGCCACGTTGAGGTCGATTTGGCGCATTGAGAGGAGTGATCAAAGACTGACAGGGCCGTGCGTAGCTTTTATCTGTGTTTTTTGGGGCGTCGTGCGGCTTGACAGGCCTGGATCCTGCATCGCAGCGATGCGTCTGCTCGTCGCGTCCCTCGTGTGTGCCGCCGTCAGCTTTCCCTCGAGTGGAACACAGCTTCTCCTCCAGAGAACGGAATCGATCAGCCATGTAGCGGAGTTGAGGCAATTGCCAGTGTTTGCGCAGGGGTGCATGGCGCTGCGCGGGGGAGGACTCCCCGACACACGCAGAATCGACAATCGCCCTCGCCCGGACTGGACTGGCCCTGGCGACAAGTCGCAGGACTGGAAGCTTCGAAAGGGCAGTAAGGTGTTCACCCACCTTAACTCTCCTCCCTTTCGACACCTGCCCTCGCAAGCCTTCGTGGCCCAGCTTCGTTGGCCAGGGATCTCTGGCCGCGCCACCCCGCAGCGCAAGGGTGACGGGGGCTGCTGGCGCGCGCAGGCGCGCAAGAAGCGCAAGTGGTGGCAGCGGCCGCAGGTGGTTCGCGCGCCTGCTCTGCGCCCAGTGATGCACGCCATCGACGACACCGGCCTGGTGCGCCTCAGCGCGTGCGCCGGCTGCCCCCGCGCACCCGTGCGCCGGCAGCCCGTGCGCACCCGAGCGTGTTGCTGCCACTGACGCGTCAAAGCCCTGCGCCCCGCCCGCAGACCGATCCTGCAGACCCTGCGCTGGAGCCGTCCCAGGACTGGTAGCTCCCCCGCCGCGACCCCTCCCACCTCGTCCTCTCGCTTCGCCCGCGCGAGGTGATGCACAGCCGCGCGCGCAGGATCCGACTCGAGGCCGCTCCTGCGCCAGGGGCACTTGGGGCGCCGCAGCCGGCAGCCCTCGAGCCTCGAGCGCGGACGTACAGGTCGATGGTCGCCCGGCTGGCCCTGCGGGATCCGCGCGAGAGCGGGCTGGCGCGCCGAAGCAGCGGGGTGCTCATGGGGGTCTGAGCCCAACCTGCCCCCTGCCGCCGCGCGCTCAGCATGAACCCGCGCACGCACCGCCCGTCCGTGAGCGCCGCAGCCGACACGCACCCGCTGCCAGGTGCGGGATCCGGTGCGCCACATGTGGCGCTGCGCGCGGCTCGACGACGCGATGGGGGTGCGGCACATGGTGCGCAAGCAGGGCGCGGACGTGAACGCGCGCGACGAACGCTGCGGCGGCGCCACGGCGCTCCACGTCGCGGCCGGTGCGCGGCCCGTCGTGCCCGGGCGCGTGCGGGGGAGTGAGGGGCAACTCCCCGTGCACCGGCCGCGGCGCGGCAGCGGCGCCGCTGTGGCGCCTGGCAGCGCGGGCGAGCGCTTGCACCGCGCGGCGCGGCGCGCCATGCTTGGGCTGAACCGCCGGGCTGCGGACAGGGCGTGGCCACATCGCGACCGTGCGCAAGCTGCTGCGGTATGGGGCGCTCGTGGACGCGCGCAACGACAGCGGGCACACTCCGCTGCACTGGGCGGCGAGCATGGGGCACAGCGACGCGGTCAGCATGCTCCTGGGCGCGGGCGCAGATGCTAAGGCGGAGACTGCGGCATCCCCCCATCCGACCCGCGGCTGCGCTCGCCAGGTGCAGGACAGGTCGGGTGCGTGTGCGCGGCGCCCGGAATGCGCTCACGGCGGTGCGGCAGGAGGCGCGCGCGACGGCGCTGACGTTAGCGGTCGTCAATGGGCACCAGGCACGCGCCGCCCCACCAACCCACCGCTGCGTCGCTGCTCAGCGGCAAGCGGCCCTCGCGACGTGTTCGGCACAGTCTTGGGAGGATTGAGCGGAACGCACAGGCGCCCGTTGCGCCCCGACCCTGCGCTGAAGCATCGGCGCGGGCGCGGGCAGGTGCTCGCGGAGAGGATCCGCGACGCGGCGGGCATCAGGTCCCGCGCCATCAGATGATGGCAGGGCCCCCCAGGTAGGGCGCGGGCAGAGAGTTCCAGCGCTGTTGCGTGCGAGTGAGAAGTAGCAATTGTGCTGGCACTCGCCGCGCCCGATGCCCGCCCAACCCTGAACGCCTCCCACCGCGCCCCCGCACTACGGAGCGGACCGCAGCGGCATCTCCGGCCAAACAACCGCTGGCCGGCGGCCGGCGGCCGCCGAGCGTTGCTCCGCGCGCTGCATCGCCGCGTCGACCTGGCAACGTCAAGCCGCACAGGTGAGCGCCCCCGCTGCCGTCTGGTGCGCGGCTGGGGTGCCACGCGGGTTAGGCGCAGGGGGGCGACGCGCAGAGGGCAGGCACCTGGGCCTCGAGCTGTGCCACCACGACCGCCCCTGCGGCCCCGTAGATCCGCGCCCTGTCGGCTTGCACGCTGCTCTTCCACACGCTTGTGTCGTCCTGTACCTCAGCAGCCACTGGGGCTCCGTCTCTCCCCGCTGCTGCCCCTCCAGTGCCGGCCTGCTGTGAAGCACTTGCAGCTAGCGAGTCCCCACTCTCTGCCAGAGATTTCGCTGGCCCACTCGCGCGGGTCCACCACTCCTCCTTCGCTGCGCCGGTCTGTCCCCTTGTCCGGCTGGCATTTCCCTCTCTTTCGCCCCACCCGCGCACCCACCTCTCCCCGTGCTGACCCTTGCTCCAACCACCGCTGCGTCGCTGGTCCTCTGCACCCCGCGAACCTTTCGCCTGTTTGCGCAACTCTGCGCGCGTGGGCTTGGCAAGGAGTGCAATTGCTTCATCGGTCAGAGCCAGCCATGCCTCACTGTCTGCAAACCACGTCTCTCCGTCTGCTGAGCTGTACTCGATACCCGTTGGCCCGAAGACCCCCACAACGTCGCGGCACCACTGCACGGGGCCCTGCGCCGTGTACTCAGTCCAGTAGACGCACCCAGCCGCGTCAACTGTCTCGCCCGAATGGTGTTGAGCAGCAGCGCCCACGTGTGGTGCAGCTGTCATCTCAGAGTAGGGTGCATTCGCATCGTGAGGGACTCCTGTGCACGGAACCCACTGCTCTCCGACTACAACGTGAAGCGTACCTGCGGCGGTGCTTTCATTCAGCAAGAGGTGTGAAAAAGAGTTGCGCACACGATGGGAGGCTCACCAGGAGGCGAGAACATCCCGCACTGGTCCTTGCACCTGGCGGGATATGGCGCGGTCTCAGGGGCTGCACTGCCTCAGCGCAATGCCTAGCCTCGTAAGGCACAGGAGTGGGGGAATCAATCACCAACGGCTGGCATCTTCCATCGTGAAATAGATGCAACCATCCTCTGCCCCTGTCTCACCAGGAACCACCTCATCGGTTGGGGCTCCCGTCGCATTTGCCATCCTCCTCAAACTTTTTTTACGGGAGTGGAAAAGTTTGACCACTTGCTCCTCAGGTGTGCCTCCGTGATTGGTGTGGCGTTGTTGTTGTGCAGGCTAGTATTCGTGAGCTTTTGCTTGAGTGCGCCTAGGCTTTCACTCAACCCATTGAGTGTACCATGCACGCGCACACCAGCCTTTTTATTATCTAGATTTCCGTCACTGCGCGCCAGCTGTGCGATCAGCAGCAGAACTGCGATGAGCAGCTGACATGGATGTGCACAAGCGTGTGGAGTGTGTATAAAAGTGCAGCTTGATATCGAGGCGCTGCGCTCTAGTCTCACAGTGGTCGTGCCTCAGAAGCCCTCGAAAAGTGTGAAGACGGAGGTAAACCCGTGCAGCTTGGTCGAGGTGGAGCCCAGATGCGTTGGACCGATCTCCCCGTTGCAGAAGAAGCCGGCAAGGCCTCGCGCCGGTCCCACTGACGAAGGAAACGCCGACTGCGCAACTCGCCCAGCGCGCCGCTCAGGAATGCGCCGCCCCCACCCTCCCCGTCGCGCAGACACACCATTCAACATGGCGCACACCAGCAGAGCAAGGCTGGATGGGTGGCGCGCGACCTGGAATGCCCCCGAGTCGACGTTCGGCTTCCCGAAGAATCGTGAGCCGCGCCCGTTGCATCTGGAGCCGCCACTTACATCTCAGCGCCAATCCAGGCAGATGCCTACGAGAAGGACGCCCCCCCCCGGGGCCACTGCGGGGTCGAGTGCAGGGCACACACGAAAACATGAGTCCTCCGCGCACCGCTGTGCGCGTCTCGCCACGCCCGCCATCGGACAGCCGGTTCCCAAATCCCGGGCGCTCCTGTGCTCAGCAATTGTAACGCAAGTTGGCTCAACGGCGATGGCTCGCCTTGCAGCAGCCCGCAGCCGGACGGCAGGTGGAAGAGATACCTGGAGGAAAGCCTCTGTCCAGCGTAGCTGCGCATTCACGTCCTCTTCCATTCCGCGCACGTGTCCCTGGCACATGAAACGGGCCGTTCCGCCCAGAGGCCATTTTCCCGGCGGGAGTTTCAGATCCGACTTTTTCACGCACAAATGTCCCTGCTTGTTGATCCAAATCTCATCCACTCTGCCACACACCCCGCCCCAGCGCCCCAAGTCAACGCTAATGCTCGCTCTGGAATGAAGTAGAGGCAGGGAGAAGCGGGGCCCTACATTTGCAGCTGGCTTGGCAGAGCATTTTGCTCGGTCGAAAAGCCGAAAGCGATCTCCCCCATGCTTAGATCAATGTCGTCATTCCCCTGAGAGGCACCCAGACCCACCTCAGAGGAGTTTGAGATTTGTTCGTGGCTGGGCGTGGGCCTGTGCTAGATACCGTACCTCCAGGATCTTCTGTAGAAGGTCACCGGGGGTATCCTCCTCCTCCTCCTCCTCCTCCCTCCCCGAAGCCGGGGGAGGCTTGTCCCCCAACGGCTTCATCTGCGTGATACAACAAGATCAGTTGCTGTGTTGCGGAATGCCGCGAGCAAGTGCCCAGTCCGCGCCCAGGTTCCCGTGACTGCGGCGTGAGGCAGCCCGCGCGATCGCCTGTGGACGGGACCTCGCAGATGACCCAGTCGTCGAATTCTGGATTGATGTCTGGATCATCCTCGCGGGTAGATTCGATTTCGAGAATGGTAAACGCAGGGCCGATCGGGGAAAAGTTCCGCGCGACCGACGCGTGTGTGACGGGCAGCGGCTGCTCCCCCTCCGCCGCGAGGTCGGATGCGATAGTCATGGCCACGATCGCGTTCCTGTACAACTTGGTCTCCGCTCCAGGCTGCCGCACGAGCACGTGGGACTGGTTCTGGCGGTGTGACGACGCGATGCCCCCAGTGACCTCTGCGCCGGGAAACGCCTCGTCGAAGGCGCTCACGAAGCGATCGATCCCCTGGTATACCGCCTCGCTCCCCGTGTCTGCGAGCACTATCGCACGCACGCTGCGGCGTGCACCGTCGCCGACATCCTCAGAGAGCGCTGTGATCGCCTTCGCTCCGACGCGCAGACTCTCTCTCTCGACGCGCAGGTCATAATTAGGAAAACAATTATCTAGAGGTTCCCCCACGACCTCGAGCTCGGCCTCCCAGACCTGAGGGCGCTCTCACAGCAATCAGCACGTGGTGCCAGCGCACGATTCGTGGGAAGCTTTGCAGACCTTTGCATCGCCGTTCACGTGCGCAAGTGCGAGCGACAGCCCGACTGCTTCGCGGCGCGAGGGGGTGCCCTCGATTTCATGCTGCACGCCTTCGGCGTCGACTCCGACGATCGAGGACCCTGCGGCAGCTCGGTGTTTAGCGATGGTTGGCGCGCGATGGTTGTCGGCGTGTGCGTAAAGGCGAGATTGTGCGGTTGGTTCATGGGGCCTTGGCAATGCGCACCTGTGCACCCGAGCAGGGCGAGTGGTGGAAGCGCGGCGAGATGCTTGTCGAGCTGGGTGGTGAAGTCCTGCTACGCCACGCGACAGCAATAGCACGTCAACTAGAGCAACTTGCACGCTTGCCACGAGACCAGGAAGGGAGGAGCGGGGTGTGACAGAATCAGCCTTGAGGTAGCTGTCGGAGAAGAAGAGAAATGCGCAGTTTGGCTTGAAGGGCACGCGGCTCGCGACGGAAAAGACCTCCTCCAATGCTTCGGCCATGTCTGTTTTCTTGGACACACACGTGCGCCAGCACGCCTGTTTCGCATGAAAGGTCGCGAGCGTGCGCCAAGTCTTGCAGACACCTGATGACACAGCGAGAGACCGCACGTCCAGCATCTGCATTGCCTGGCAGCCAGTCCCGTGCAGTTGTAAGTTCGCACCAAAAATTGAGATGGACGCCGCCCATACCATGTGCCAGCTGCATGGCCGCCTGGGGTTCTACAGACCCTGACAGCGCAGTGCATACTCCACGGACCCGGGGGCAGCTTGGGACTGTCTGCCTGCCGAGCTTTTACTGGTCCGCAAATTGCGAGCCCCGCTGCCATGAGAAACAGGCTGCTGCAATCACTGCAGGGCGTGCCGCGCAATCAAACATGGAGGGCTCTGCCTGGTCCAGAACATCTGCCGAGAGAGTTGCAACCTGGCTCATTGAGGCTGTTGTTCAGATGAACTTTTGAGAATGGACCTCGAACTTTTTTGACCAATGGATCAAAAAAGTTCCTGCCCTCGACGACGTGGGACCAAATGGACCTCGAAACCTGCACAATTTTTTTTCGCTTTCTTCGCTTGCTCTGGCTCTGGCTCTCTTACTCTGGCTCTAGTACTGCTGTGACGCTTCCACCAAACTACATCAATGACGAGCCGGACAGAGGTGCTCGAGCAGCACCAAGAGCAAGGACTTTACTGGATCCTCTAAGCGAGCCCATGTTGGGGCGCCAACGCATCGCCGCGCGTTCTGCCGCCGCGCGCTCCACCGCTACTTCTGCGCAGCGCTGCACTGCGCACTCACATGTAGAGCGAGGCTGGCGCAAAGTTTTCCTGAGGAATGAGCTGGTCCGGGAACATGCGGTAGATGCTTTCACCCGGCACCGGGCGAACAGCCGGGTCTGTGAGAGTGAGCGGGCCCTTGAGCCGCACGGTGCGGGTCTTGGCGTTGTACTCCTGTACGCGCGACGCACCAACATATGTCTTGCCAGTAGAGACCTCAATGCGGTATCCTGCACGCCACGAATCGTTTCAGCGCAAGCTCTGCGCCGCGTCACACGGGAGCTGCATGCGTCTGTGGTGTAGGCCTCCTCGCGGGCGCGGGAGGGTCCAAACCAGCATACTGGTTGTCCAGGTCAGAGAGCTTCCACGCGTATTCGTCGTTCTTCTCCCCCTCGCCCAGCGCAATCACCTGAAGAAGCGAGTGGTACACGGCAAAGCCGACCAGCGCCTTCACGGGTTCCGCATCCTTGCCCTTGGGAGGCGCGAGCGAGCAGCGCGAGGTGCCCATCTCTGGCTCGAAGCCGAGCTCCGTCTCGAGGGTCACCAGGTTGTGCCCAACATCCCCAGAGGACACGAGCTCGTGCTTCTCGATGACGCTCGTCGCCTTTTTGGACGCACCGGTCAGCACATCCGTCCCCTCGACCGTGATGGTCCAGCCGTCGTAGAACCCGGACGCGTTCTTCAACAGTGATTCCACACCGCCCCCCTTTTTCGGCGCGTTCTCAAGTGCAATCATTTGCTTCAGCGCCTTGATCTTACCAGAGACCTCCGGATACGGCTGAATATTGCTCTTGTTACCAATTAGCAAGTCGCGCAGCTCCATGATCTCCTCCCGAGTCCCACCACGCGTCCGCACGTACGGCAGCACATTCTCCACGTCTTTGGTCTCGCAAAAGTCTTTAAGGACCTGCCGCCCATCATCATCATCGGGCAGCCCAAGCGCATCCATGTCTAGACGGCGGTCCTTCAGGATGTAGTTCTTGAGCTCCGTCTTGGTTGCGATCATCGAGTCCTGCAACACACCGCAACATCACGCGGCATCGAACCAGTTCAGGGCAGGTGTCCCCCCCACAGCGCATGCTGCACACGACCAAGAGCTAATTTGGGCAATCAGGCTCGGAACCAACCTCAATTTGCACCCAGTCTATGAGAGCATACAAGAGCCAGAAGTACATCATGGTCATGAACGCCTCGCAGCGAGGCGCCATCTCGTGCAGCTCCTGGTTCTCGATCTCCGCGTCGTACTTGGCACGACCCTTGGTCAGTGCATCCGAGGCCTCACGAATCTGATGGAAGCGGTGGAGCAGCACGGGATCGTCGCCCACCTGCGGTACGGCGCGAGTCAGTCAGCAAATGCCGAGCCTTGCGCCCGCTAGCCAGGCGTTGAGCCCTCCGGGACTCGAGGTGGAGGCTTGCAGGACAGAGGCAGGGTCTCGCCCACCTTGTCAGGATGCAGCTCGATGGCCATTTCGCGGAAAACACGCTTGATCGTCTTCATGTCGCTGTCTGGCGATACCCCGAGCACGGAATAATAGTCCTTAACCT
>ENA-UOXV01005593-UOXV01005593.1-marine-metagenome-genome-assembly--contig:-NODE-5593-length-13666-cov-5.653809_pt1 | contig 13666 bp, 9 predicted proteins | sample MGYA00238165_ERZ766961 | MGnify/ENA primary metagenome ERZ766961 (study PRJEB28924, sample SAMN03173240) | marine metagenome | biome: Marine; feature: Water; material: Subsurface seawater | place: North... | reverse complement strand
GGGACGGGCGCGGCGGCGGTGGGTCCGTGCGCGGACGACATCGTCCGCCTGCGAAGCGTCCGCTGCGCTTTTTTACAAAAGGCTTCGTACTCCGCGAGGCAAACCCGGCCGTCACGGTCGAGGTCCACGTCGTCGAAGAGCTTCGTGACGAGCTCCAGCGCGCCGTCCATCGACGACGCGTCACCGGAGGACAGGAGCGTGACGAGCTCGGTGCGGTGGAGGAGGCCGTCGCCGTCGGTGTCGTGCGTTTTGAAGGTTTCGGGGTCGGGCGAGCCGACGGCGGCTTCGAGCGCGGACGTGTACTGCGCCTCTGCTGCTAACCCTGCCGCCGGGGTCTTCAACGAGGCTCCTGGGGTCTTCATCGCGCCGCCCGGGGTCTTCAACGAGGCTCCCGGGGTCTTCAACGAGGCTCCTGGGGTCTTCAACGCGCCTCCTGGAGTCTTTGGCTTGGCACCCCCGAAGACGGTTGGCACCCTCACCTTCCCGGGCGTCTTGTACGTGTCCTTCGTCGCCGCCGGGCCGATTTCCTTCGCCGGCGGTACGTTCTCGGCGCCGCCCGTCATGAGCGGCGAGGTGGACACCGCGGATACGACTGACTCGAAGGTCCGGCCGGTCTCCGCCGCCGCGGCCGCGAGGCACGCGATGAACTGATCGAGGCCGAGGTCGCGCTCGGGTCCCTTCCTGCACCGCGCGAAGACCACCGCGGATGCGTCGGCGGTGAACCGTCGGGTGAGCAAGTCCGCGCCGTCGCACATGACGCGCCACTGGTGTAGGGTGAGCCTGGACGCGTTGCTCTTGGGCCTCGCGCGGTCGAAGTCGTTGCAGCAGAGGTGGAAGAGATCTCGCAGTTGCCTCTGCGGGACGCCCCTTGGCGCCGACGGGAGGGGTTTGCGATGCGCGGTGCGGTGCGCGATCGCGGCGCCTAGGACGTTCACGAAGTCTTCGTACGTCCACTCCACCTCGGTGTCGTCGCAGAAGCCGCGGCCGAGGTCGGCACTGACGTCGGCGCAGGGCAGGTCGTCCAGGATGCCGGTATCGGCGAGCGCGAAGAGGCACCGGGCCCTCGTCGTCTTGCCGTCGGCGTCCGCCAGGTTGAGGTAGAGATGCTTGAGCGGATCGAGGAGAGCGTTCATGGACGTGATGCTCGTCCGAACGCTCTCGGGGTCCGCCGTACCGGCGCTCATGGTTCACGCGCGCAGCTCCCCCCTCGGAAGTGGCGACTTTGAATCCCACCTGTGCAAGAAGTGGTTCAAAATTTTGCCGGAGCAGCGCCGCGCGCCAGAGCGTTCGCCAAAATCGAGGGTCGTCATTTGCACCCCAGGATCTGACCGAAGGGCACTTCCGCGGTCGCGACCTCGGATCAGGACCGCTCGCGCGGCGTCGCACGGTTCAGTAGGAAACGGGGCGTCGACGACGTGAGCTTCGCACCGGCATCACGGCGAGAACCTCGGGGTTCACAAGGTGGTCGTCGTCTTTAGGTCGAGCAATTATTAGCGCGGACGGGTTTAGAGAGACGAGGCGAGGATGTCGTCGTTCGGAAAGCCCCAGCACCCCGCGGTGTGCTCCTCGCTGTACATTCTGGACAGCAATCTCAAGACACTGCTCATGCGGGACTGGCGCGGCGACACCGACCCGTCCATGGTGGAGCGGTTCGTCTCCATCGTGAACAACGCCGAGTCCGAGGCGGACCTCAAGCCGATAATCTACGACGCAGACATCCAGACGTCCTTCGTGTACATACAGCACCGCAACCTCTACTTCCTGGCCTTGTCGCGCACGAACGCCAACGCGGTGGCGCTCGTGACATTCCTCCACCGCCTCGTGGACATCTTCACGCACTACTTCAAAGAGCTCGAGGAAGAATCCATTCGAGACAACTTCGTGATCATCTACGAGCTCCTTGACGAGGTCATGGACAACGGGTACCCGCAGTTCACCGAGGCTAAGATCCTGAGCGAGTTCATCACCGTCGGCGCGCACGAGCTGCACGCGCCAAAGGCTCCGATGGCGGTCACCAACGCGGTGTCGTGGCGATCGGAAGGACTCCGGTACCAAAAGAACGAGGTTTTCCTGGACGTCGTCGAGAGCTGCGTCTGCGTGGTCAACGCGAACGGGGCGGTGGTGAACTCCGAGGTGAACGGAGCGCTGCGGATGCGCACGCAGCTGAGCGGTATGCCCGAGTGCAAGCTCGGGCTGAACGATAAGGTTATGCTCCAGGCGCAGAACAAGAGCACACGGGGTAAGAGCGTGGAGCTGGAAGATATCAAGTTTCACCAGTGCGTGCGGCTGGCGCGGTTCGAGAGCGACCGGACCATCTCGTTCATCCCGCCCGACGGCCAGTTCGACCTGATGAACTACAGGATCACCACGCCGGTCAAGCCGCTGATATGGGTGGAGGCGAAGGTGACGCGGCCGTCGCGATCGCGGGTGGAATACAGCGTTAAACTCCGAACGCAGTTCAAATCCCGGCTCAACGCGACGGGCGTCGAGGTGAAGCTCCCGGTGCCGGGGGACGCGACGACGCCGGAGGTGAAGGCTGCGCTCGGGAGCGTGACGTACGCGCCGGAGCAGGAGGCGATGCTGTGGAAGATCAAGAGCGTGCCGGGTGAGAAGGTTGTCGAGATGCGGGCAAAGTTTTCGCTTCCGAGCGTGAGCGCTCTGGAAGACGACGGCCCGCGGCAGAAGAAGCCGCCGGTGATGGTCAAGTTTGAGGTGCCGTACTTCACGGTGTCCGGAGTGCAGGTGCGGTTCCTGAAGGTGATTGAGAAGAGCGGGTACCAGGCGCTGCCGTGGGTGAGGTACATCACCAAGGCGGGGACGTACGAGTTTCGGCTGGACCACCAGTCCGCGCCGGGGATCTAAAGCGTTTAGGCTTGTGAATGTTAAGACCGATTCGGTTAAGACTCTTATTATTTCGTACGTGAGCGTAGACGCGGTGGTGAGACGACGAGTGTAGTGGAGAGAACGTTCTGTGCTTAGATTTCAAAAGATGTGAGTTGTGTCCCTTCTGCTCGCGCGGTTGTTCTCCGGAGGTGGTAAATTCATACACGTGCGACTTCACGATGCAGCGTCAATCATCATTGTTGATGTCGAACGGCGAGGATTTGTCGTACGTGGACGATATGCGGACAACCAGCAACCGCGCAAGATGGAAGGGCTTGGCTTAGAGCTTGGCCACACAGCTCACATCAGTTTCCGTCGAAAGCACGGTGGTATATCCATCCTCTCTTTGTGTTTCTTCGCGTTCTTTCTCAAACAGGTTCGTTCGTTCTTCTCTCACATGACGAGCACCGCGGCGTAGAGCGTGCTAAGCAGCGCCGTGCTGGTCACTTCATCGTTCGTCGTCGTCGCGTGTCGTTGTTCGGTATCCGTTCGTGGTGTGGGTTCGTCGTCATCGCACTGGTCCTGGGGTTCTTCGATTCACGCCTCCGGCTCCGGGGTGGTCTCCGTGATGACGCCGTCGATGCCGTGGATCACGCCGTTGGACGCCTCGATGTCGGGCATGACAACCTTGTTCCCGGCGACGAGGACATCGCCGTCGGTGGTCTTGTCGATCTTGATGGTGTGCCCGTCGAGGGTGGGGACCTCGGCGGGGAGCTCCATGGCGAGAACGTCGGCGGCGGTGTATTTACCTGCGAAGTGAAAGAGAGAGAAATGTTTTTGTCAGAACCAAAAAAGCCAAAAAAAAGTCCTCGGAGGGTTCAACTGGAAGGGGGTTGCCGATGGGTCGTATCGGGGGCGTACCTTCGACCACGTGGTGCGCGAGGATTTCCTTGAGGTCGGGGTTGGCGAGGACCTCGTCGACGGTGAGCCCGGAGGTCGTGAGGAAGTCGGTGAACGCCTGGTTGACGGGCGCGAACAGGGTGAAGGGGCCCTCGGCGGCGAGGTCGTCCTTGGTGGCGCTGGTCTCGTCCTTGGCGGCCGTGACGAGCGCCACGAGGGTGGAGAACTCGGGTTCGGCCTGAAGCGTCTCGCCGATGAGTTTGGGCTCGCCATCTTCCTCGGCGGCCGCTGTATCGGGCTCCATGTCCATCTCGGTCGCGGCGGCGTCGGTCGCGGCGGGGTCGGCCTCGGCGTCCGTGGGCATCAGAAGCGCGTCAGCCTCGGCTTCGGGGTCCATGGACTTCGCGGCGGCGGGGTCCATGGCGGCTGCTTCCCCGGCGGCGGCGGGGTTGAGCAGCGCGGCGAACGCGATGAGCGCGAGCGCGGCGAGGAGAAGGGGGCGCTTCATGTACGGCATGATACCTGAGGAGGAGGGTTGGGGGAAGAAAACGGTGTTGGATGCGTCTGCGTGGCGCGTGCGAAGAGTGAGCGACGGCCACCGCCCGGAACGGAGGTCGTATCGTGTGTTTGGCACGCGCCTTATCACGAGTTCCGAGAAACAGTCTTGTCACGAGTTCCGAGGGAAGAACGAGTGGCTAAACTTCTCTTGTCACAATACTCAAACACGAGGTCACCTACGACACCTCGAAGCTTTATTTCAGCTTCGCTTCATTTCAGCTTAGCCTCCAGCGCCGCGAGCTTCCGTTCCAGTCGCTCCACCGCGCTCAGCACCCTGTCCACCTTATCCCCGCCCGGATCCACCGTCTCCTCGATCACCGTCCGGTTAATCGCCCTGAACGCCCCGGCCGGATCCGACGGCAGCGCGGGTTTCGCCCCGCCGTCCCGCGCCACGGAGAGGGCGAATTTGAAAATGTCATCCTTCCTTCGCACAACCGCGAGCTCGGGAACGGACACCATCGGATCCGACTGCGCCTCCTCGACGCTTCCGTTGGGGTTCTCCTTGACGCCCTTCTCGATGTGACCCCACGCCTGGGCGAACGCGATGAGCGAGTCCTTGATCATCCCCCTGCACCCCGCCACCCGCAGGCGCTTCCGCATCGCAGGGTAGTTTGTCGCTGTATCTTCGAGATCCGTCCCCGGGAGGCCGAATACGTCGCAGTAGGTCATGGCCCTCGCCGTGAACGCCGCCTGGGATCCGCCGCCCAGCACCTCCTCCCCGAACACCTTCCCGCTGGTGAACACCCGCCCTTTACCTCCCACGACGCCCCTCTCCACGATGTACATCTTGGTGGAGATTTGCCCGGCGTGTACGATTTCCTCCCCTTGCGGAAACGTCTCCGTCTTGAGCTTGAGGGCGATGTCGACGATGAAGCCGTCGGGGGCGCCGTGGAAGAACGGGACGTTGTTGATCCAGCTGCCGCACTGCTTGAGCGCAACCTCACCGCGCAGCGACGGGGACATGAGCTCGAGCAGCTCGAACCACTCCTCGATGTTGGTGCTGGTGTGTCGGTACCGAAAGTAGTCGCGCAGTCGCATCTGGAGCTCGTCGCCAACCTGCATCTCCCGGGACATCGCGTTGAGGGTGTCCATGCGCTCGTGGTGCTCGTTGCTCTTCTTGTCCATGCTCGCGACGATGCCGCACACGCTGCCGACGACGTAGGCAAACACGGAGGTTCCGATGAGCATGGCGAGGATGACGAAGAATCGCTCCTCCGTGTTCGTGGGCGTCACGTCACCGTAGCCGATGGTGCTCATCGTCACCAGCGCCCAGTACAGCGCCGCGATGTACATGTTCCACGGCGACAGGTTCATGCACGCGTGCAGCTCGTTCGGGAGCTCCGTCTCCGCGTAGCACGTGGCGAAGAGATCGGAATCGACAAAGTTGCTGTAGTAATTCGTCACCCAGTCATCCTTCTCCGCGACGGTCCTCCCCGTGAGCTTCCAGAAGCACGCCAGCCAGTGCGCGATCATCAGCGTGCCCAAGATGAACTTCACCAGCGACAGCACGTTGTAGTTCACGTTCATTGAGTCCTCCAGCCTCTTCAAGATGCGCCCCGATCGCAAGATGCGGAGCAGCTTCACGAGCCTGAGCAGACGCAGCAGCTTGAGCGCCTTGAGGCCACCCGCGGATTCCATCTCGTGGAACGGGATGATGGACACCACGTCCACCACGAAGAACCCCCGCACGTACCGCCTCACGATCTTCTGCCTGTCCGTGACGTACATCCCGTTCGCCGACTCCTCGTCGTAGTATATGAGGTTAAAGTGCGCGATGACGTCGGCGAAGAACAAGAGATCGATGATCACGTTGATGATGTAGATTGGAAACGTGGGCAGTCCGGCGTGTGTGGCGCCGCCGCCCTTGCTGTCCAGGAACGCCACCTCGTACGGCGTGATCGTGGCGGTGTACACCAGCGCCATCCCGATGATGATGTCCCAGCGCTTCATCCACCGGGACCGCGGGTCGAGGAGGAACGGTGAGACCTCGTACTTGGCGGTCAGCTCGGCGAGCTTGGCGACGCCGTCCGCCAGCTGGCGCTCCTCCTCCGTCATCTCCGGTTCCTCGTCACCGGGTGGGGCGCCGCCCTTTATCTGTCGATGGAAAGGAGCGAGGGCGTTCGGGTCAGACACGCTCAGGGGGGGGATCGTCGCGAAGGGGTCGGGGGTGGGCGCCCCCCGACCGAAAAAGTTGAGAATCGCCGTAGCCGGGGTTTGAGATTTTTCGGCCTGCGCGTCGAGTCGCGCGCCGGAAACGCGGTGTCGACGCGGCGACGACGGTGGGATCGCGACGGGAACGACGCGGACGCTCGATTCATCGGGTTCACGATCGATTTCCGGCGACGGTGTCGCCTCGACCATCTCTAAACACTCGGACACGGCGCCAATCGGTACCGCGTTGACGGTTGAGAGGGTGCTCGTTGGTTGGAACGCTGGACACAAAATCCGGGTCGACCGCTGTCCGGCATGGGAGGGTACTCACCGGCGTGACCTTCGACATGTCTCCCGGCCGACGCGCTCCGGTATCACGCGGACGCTCCGGGGATATCCCGCCTCCGTACACTCGGCCTCGTCGGTCGCGAGCCCGTGTGCGGTGGCGCCTTCTGTGGGCACCTCGCGGTCAAACCAATCGCGAAAGAAAACGACCGAGTCCAACCCGAAACCCATTGTCAATTTTGAGATTGAGATCGCCCGCAAACTCGATTTTGTATGAGGCCAGTCAGGTCACTGGCGACGGGTCGTTTTCCTGATGTAGGGATTGTCGCGCGCTCGAGAGCCAGAGACCCGCGCGCGCACTGCGTCCCGGGTGGTCCCGCTCGGTCGAGACGAACGCGACGAGAGGTGAGTTTTCGCGAGATCCCCGCGCCGCCGCGGCGACACCGCCGACGCGACCGAACCCCGATACCGCCCCCCGCTCGGCAAGGAGCCGCTTGGCACCGCTGATTTTTCCGCCCGAACTGGCGCGTCAGGGTTGGCAACACCTCGTCCGGGACCGACGCGCGCGTGATCGCTGCGGGCGAACGACGGGAGCCGATCCCGACGTCCGATTCCGGGTCCCACACGCGCGGCATCCCTCGACTTCGATCGCGTCGCGTGTATCTCCCCGCGTCGCACCGAGGGTCCACCGCTCACCGCCCCGACCCATCTCTCCCCATTCCTCCGTGGCAGAGCATCAAGCGCAGCATCGTGCACCATGAGCGGCAAGCCTAAGATCTCGTACTTTTACGACCCCGACGTGGGCAACTTCTACTACGGGCAGGGTCACCCGATGAAGCCCCATCGTGTCCGCATGACCCACAACCTCCTCCTGCACTACGGCATATACAAGGAGATGGAGGTGAGCGCCCCGAACGTCGCGCCCGGTGTCCAAGATTGGCGGTTGGATTTATATCAACGCAAAACCCACCCGCTCAATTTCCCCAGACCTAATTTTGGACCACCCCGACACCCTCCCCACGATACGCGCGCGATCGACGAAACATGAACCCACCGCTGACGTCCTTACCCTCTCATCTATCCCCGAATGAAGGTGTTCCGCCCGGCGCTCGCGTCCGCCGAGGACATGACCAAGTTCCACAGCGACGAGTACATCGAGTTCCTCCGCCTCATCACCCCCGATAACCAGCACGAGCACATGAGGCAGCTCAAGCGCTTCAACTGCGCCGAGGATTGCCCCGTCTTCGACGGCCTCTTCAACTTCTGCCAGATCTACACCGGCGGTTCCGTGGGCGGCGCGGTCCAGCTCAACCACAAGAAGACGGACACCGTCATCAACTGGGCGGGTGGCCTTCACCACGCGAAGAAGAACGAAGCCTCGGGCTTTTGCTACGTCAACGACATCGTCCTCGCGATCCTCGAGCTCCTCAAGGCGCACCAGCGCGTGCTCTACATCGACATCGACATCCACCACGGAGACGGCGTCGAGGAGGCTTTCTACACCACCGATCGCGTCATGACGGTTTCCTTTCACAAGTTTGGCGAGTACTTCCCGGGCACCGGGCACCTCCAAGACGTGGGCCAGCACCGCGGCAAGTACTACTCCGTCAACGTTCCCCTCAAGGACGGCATCGACGACGAGGCCTACGTGGCGCTGTTCAAGCCGGTGATGGCGAAGGTCATGGAGATGTACCAGCCCGACGCGGTGGTGTTCCAGTCGGGCGCGGACTCGCTCACCGGCGACAGGCTCGGGTGCTTCAACCTCTCCATCCGCGGCCACGGCGAGTGCCTCAAGTACATGCAGACCTTCGGCGTGCCGCTCCTCGTGCTCGGCGGCGGTGGGTACACCATCCGCAACGTCGCCAGGTGTTGGACGTACGAGACCGGCTGCCTGTTGGGCCACGACCTCGAGAACAAGCTCCCCGTGAACGACTATTCCGAATACTTTGGCCCCACGCACGAGCTTCAGATCGCGCCGAGCAACATGGAGAACCAGAACACCCCCGAGTACCTCCAAGGCGTCCTTAACAAGATTCTGGAAAACCTGAGCAAGATCCCGCCCAAGCCCTCCGTGCCGTTCCACGACGTCCCGCCCGACGCCATCGACCCGGACTCCATCGGACGCGTGAAGGAGGACCCCGACCAGAAGGGTGGCGGCGCGGAGGCTGAGGCGGCGCGGCGGTCGGATCCCCGCGAGCTCGAGCCCGAGGACGGGGACCGCGACGATAAGCCGTCCAGGCACGACGCGTCGGCGAAGGAGGAGGCGGACGGTGAGAAGAAGGTCAAGGAGGAGAAGGTGGAGGGAGCTGAGGCGGTCAAGGCGGAGCTCGGCGACGCGGCTGACGCGAAAGATCCGGAGGATGCCGAAACCGAGGCGGCGGACGCGGGGAAGGACGCGATGGACGTGGACGAGGAGGCCAAGTCCCCGGGCAAGGGGGCGGGCATCATGGCCAGCGACCACGGCGACCAGTGAGCCGCCGCGATCTCTTAGCGATTGATAACTTGTCGTTTATACACATGTCTTGAGAACACACAAAGAGATCTCCCCGGTGGAGTCGCGCCTCTTAATTTTACCCTAGCTGGACCGATAAAGCTGCAGAGCGCGTGAAAGAATGCCCTCGGCACCTCGTCGGACCCACACAGAAGCGACGCGTATACGAGGCCGCATGATGTCGTCCGCGAGCGCCGTGTCGTTGGGGGGTATCGCCCTGAGTGCGCGGCATGGTATCGCGCGGAGGACGGCGCTCCGAAGGTACCCCGGTCCGCGGCGCGTGAGATCCTTCGCCCGCACCGGCAACAATCCGAGTCAGACGTCCCGAGGGAAAACTCGTGGCTCCCGACGCCTCAGGGTCGTCGCCGAGCAGCACGGCATATCGCTGGAGGATGCGCGGGCGTTGTTTTCCAAGCGATTCTGCAAGGGCAGCGGGGTCCACCTGGAGCTCCGGGAGACCGCCACAGGCCGGGGCCTCGTCGCCACCGCGCCCGTCGCGCCCGGCGACGTCCTCATCACCGTCCCTTGGCGCGAGGCCATTCACGTGCTGGAGGATGGCTACGCCGACGGCGACGACCTGCGGCTGGCGATGGAGCTGCTTCACGTGCTGGACGACGGCGACGACGACGGATTCATCGACGGCGGTGTACGCGAGTACGACTCGAGGGTCAAGACTTGGAGAACGTACCGCCCGATGCTCCCGGTATCCACCGGAGCAGCCGCGTTCTGGTGCGTCGATAACATCCGCGAGCTGCAGTTTCCGGAGGCTGTCGAGAAGACCCTTGCGCAACGCGCCCAGTTCAACGCCGGCGCCATGCGCCACAGCAACGACTCTCGCACCAAGGAGAAGATCATGTGGGCGCTGCAGCAGGTGCACAGCAGGAGCTTCAGCGTGATGACCCCGCGGGGACGGGCGCGATGTTTGGTCCCTTACGTCGACCTCTTCAACCACAGACCGGAGTCTCCGAAGGACGCCCGACACACCGACGAGCTCCTGCAACGGGCGTTACGAAAGGCGTTCACCAAAGGCAGCGAAGAGGGCGTACACGACGGCGAGTGGGCGGGCGCGGAGCCGTGGCAGGTGGTCGGACTGGACCCCTTGGACGACGAATCTGAGGATTCCGCGGTTTTTCAGATGCGGAGCATCTGGGCGTATGAACCCGGCGAGGAGGTTTTCATCACCTACGGCCACGAAACCTCCGCGGAGCTGCTCACGTCGTACGGGTTCTTCCCCGAGCCCAACGACGGCGAGTTCGTCAAGCTGTACGAGGACGTCCAGGACCTGATCGACGACGACAGGTTCGTCGACGCGGCGATCAATTCGCCCAAGTCGCAGATGGAGAAGGAGCAGTTCATGTGGTCGATGCTCGCGGTGGAGGCGCCGCTGGCCATCAGGCCGGGAGGCGTGCGCGAGTCCGCGCACCTGTTGAGCGCACTGCGCGTGGTCCACGCGCGCGCCAAGCAGCTCGCCGCGATAAAGGACGATGACGTCCCACGGATCGGACACAGCACCTTCGTGTGGACCGAGGGCGACGAGCCGTGCGGGATGTGGGACCCCGATCGGTTCCTCTCGTGCTTCTTCGACGAGTCGTGCGACAGCGACGAGTGGCTCTGGGACGACGACGACGCGAGGGACCGGGACGTGACCGATCGCGCGGCGCTGGCGCAGGCGTGCGCGCGGTGCGAGGAGATCCTCGCCGATGATTTCGCCACGACGCTCGAGGAGGATGCCGAGATGTTGAACGAGATCGAGGAAGCTATCCGGAGCCTCTCTCCGGAAGAAGCGGATACCGACCCGGAAGGGCACCTCGAGTACGTGGCGGCGCTGAGGTACAGGATGAGCGTCAAGCGGATCCTGCGGGACTTCGTCAGCGAGTGCAAGCGGGCGTACGGGGTCGAGGCCGAGGCGTTGGAGGCGGAAGCCGAGATGGAGTTCATAGAGTAAAATGTACAACGGCTGTTACGTGGTTAAGCCCTCGCCACGCCGTACACGCTCGGGGCGAGCAGGAAATGCGGCTGCAGCCCACCGCCGGTCTCTTTCCACCGCGCCGCCACATCCACCGGGCTCGCACCGACGAGCCAACTCTGCGCCGTGCTCCCCGCGACGAACCGATTTACTTCGCAATTCTCCAAACCAAACTCAGCTTTCACCGCCGCCTCCGGGTCCCGCGTGAGCCTGCACCCCTCGTACGCCACCCTGTTGAGCGGCGACAGCACCTCCTGCATCGTCCGCAGCGGCGTCCCCGCGGGCGCGGCGACGTGGTCCAGGAAGATGTACGCGCCGCCCGGTTTCAGCACCCGTCGCACCTCCGCCAGCGTCGCCTCGACGTCGTCCACGGTGCACATCACGAGGGTGCTCACCACCGTGTCCACGCTCGCGTCGGGAAGCGGTAGGGCTTCCCCGAACCCTTTCACGCATTCCAGCGACTTGACCCCGGCCTTGGTCGCGTTCTCGTACGCGTACACGTGGGATTCCTCGTTCGGTTCCACGCCCACGACGTTGAGTCCCTCGTAGTACCTCATGTTCGGGCCGGTGCCCATGCCGATCTCCACGAGCGTGCCTCGCGGGTCGTGGAACTTGGATAGGTTGCCGAAGAGCTCGTCCTTGACCGCGCGCATGTGGAGCTCGTAGTCCGCCATGCCGTTCTCCATGGTGCGGGCGAAATTCTGGTCGTACGCCGTTCGGGCCTTTGTGCTCACCGCCTCTTCAAGCTCCCGGGCGGTGTTGAGGCCGGTGCCCGAGACCACGCCGGTGATGAGCTCGCGCCTGCTGCATCCGCCGCAGTTTCTCACCAGCGTCGACGCCCTACCGCGGTTGGAATATGGCCCTCGGCGTGTTCTCGAGAGCGTCGCCCGTCCAGGGGCGACGAACGCGGGGGCATGAAGCGCCATCGCTCGCGTCCAACTGGCACCATGGTGGTTCGGTGAAACGTCCGAGAGAAGATTCGCAATCTCCACTTCTGGCCAACCGAGCATCTCGAGATTCGTTTGTATGAACAGTAGTCTGCAAAAAGTGTCAAAATGGACCCAAAAAATCTCGTAAACGCCTGAAGTTTCCTCCAGCTGTCCAGCAGCGCCAGCTGGACTGCTGGACTTTGTGTGACACCTGGACTTGAGTCAAAACTCACGAGGTCGCCGCCGAGCGTCAGAGACGCGCGCGCGCGCGTATCTTCGCGGGCCATGGCGCACTTCCAGCACACGTGCAACGCGTGCTTGAAGCCCATCTGCGAGGGCGACGTGTACATCACGGGATGCGGCCACCGGTTCTGTGAGCGCCCGCGCGACCACGACGTTCTTCGGCCCCCCCTTTTTTCTTCCGCCCCCCGCCCCCTTTTGACGCGCGGAAGACTGACGCCGAGCGCCCCACCCACTCGCGATGCGCAGGCTACGACGACGCGAGAAGGATGTGTGAGTCGGGACAGTGCGCGACATGCGGCGCGCAGGTCCACGGGGAGAAGGATATTCAGGTGCGCCGCCCGCCCCGACCGCGCGAAAACACAGCTGTGCATAGACTATTTTGACCGCCCCCTCCGCGCGCAGGTATTCCCCGCGCACCCCGGCGACGAGGTCTCCGACGCCCTCCGCGGGTACGACCCGGGCACGATCATGACCGCCGCGTTCAACGGCATCAACTACTGGTGCGAGCAGGCGTTTTACGTCCAGGAATTGACGACGAGGCGGGTCGCTTCCGAGGGCGACGCGGCGGCGCAGGGATACAAGAACAAACTCCTGGAGGTCCACTCCGCGTACAAACGCGCCAAGGCCAAGGCGGAGGCGCTCTGGCAGCAGATGCAGCAGCTCGAGCTCGACAAGAAGGAGCTCCAGAGCAAGTACGAGCAGAAGAGCGGCGAGAAGCGCCGCATCGAGGCATCCTTCCGCGAGCTCCAGAGCCGAGCCGTCGCCGGAGCCGGAGCTCCCGCGCCCACCCACGCCCTCCCTCGCGCTCACTCCCACGCCGTCGCCATGCCCCCGCCCTCCCGCCACGCGTACCAGCAGATGGCCAGCCCGCCCATGCACCTCGGCAGTCCGCCCGTGGACCGCCGACCGGGCACCCTTCAGTCCCGCCCGTCCATGGCCAACTTCGGCGGCGGCAACCGACCGCTGCTCTCCGGTTTCCCCGCGGCGGCGCCGGCCGCGGGCCCGTCGCGGGCGCAGACCAGGCCCATCTCGCCCTACTCCGGTGACCAGATGAGCCCGCCGCGGGACTGGCGACGGGCCGGCGAGCGCGAGGACGACGAACGCGAGTGGCGCAGGGGCGGGGGCGCGGGAACGGACCGCGGTGGGAACAGGGGAGGCGCGCCGAGGGCGTCGAGGGGTGGGTACAGACCGCCGCACTCGCCCACGCGCTCGCACCGCACTTTCAGCATCGGAAACTGAGACGCACGAGACTTGCACGGGCGACACACACACACACACACGCACACGCACAGACACACACACACGCACACGCACACACAC
>ENA-UOXV01005590-UOXV01005590.1-marine-metagenome-genome-assembly--contig:-NODE-5590-length-13674-cov-13.092958_pt1 | contig 13674 bp, 12 predicted proteins | sample MGYA00238165_ERZ766961 | MGnify/ENA primary metagenome ERZ766961 (study PRJEB28924, sample SAMN03173240) | marine metagenome | biome: Marine; feature: Water; material: Subsurface seawater | place: North... | reverse complement strand
ACTTCCGAGTTCGGAATGGGATCGGGTATAACCTCTTCGCTATAATTACCAGGCGGTGTATTTATACCTAAAGAAAAATTATAGTCAAAGAGAAATTAAAATTATATTAAGATTTAAATGAATATAAAAATATTGCTTTTAGAGCAATAAATACATCTTTTAAACCAATTTTTTTTCCTTCCTCATATGATCTGCCATTATAAGTGATTGGTACTTCATAAAATTTACATTTTTTTTTTGATAATTTAATAGTAATTTCTGGCTCAAATGAAAAGGTTTTTTCATTTAAAGATATATCTTTTAGGACCGAACTTTTAAAAACTTTATATCCAGTTTCCATATCTGTTAAATTTAAATTGATAAAAAGATTACAAATAAAAGTTAGAATTTTATTTGCTAAAAAATGCCAAAAAAAATGAATTCTAACATATTTGCCACCACCTAAAAATCTAGAGCCATAAACTACATCTGCGTTAGTTTCAAAAAAAGGTATTAATAATTTTTCATAATCTGTGGGGTCGTATTCTAAATCTGCATCTTGAATGATGGTAATATCACCTGTTATATATTCTAATGCTGTCTGAATCGCAGCACCTTTACCTGAATTATTGTCATGAAAATAAATTTTTATTTTTTCGTTATGATCTAGATTTTTTAATAACTCTTTAGTTCCATCATTTGAATTGTCATCAATAATAATAATTTCGTAATTAATAATTTTATAATCATTTAAATTCTGAATTATTTTTTCTAAAATTATATTGATAGTGTTTTTTTCATTAAAACATGGAATTATTATTGAAAGTTTAAAATTTTTTCTATCAATCATAATTAATTTTGTAATTTATTAATAATTAAATATCCATTTTTTTTACTAACATCTAGTTTATTATATGAACAAATAAATGGAGTATTCCAACATAGCCTTCCTTGCCATCCATTTTTTTTATTATTTCTTACGTCTGGATGAAATATTTTTGCATATTCATTACTTATATCATCTTTAAATATATATGAATTCTCAATTTTTTGTATTCCAATAAAGATATTATCTGAATTATTTATTCTAAAAATATTTTTTGAGAAACTAAATAATAAAAATATTGATACAAAAAAGGTGAATAATTTTTTTGAAAACTCTCTTGAAATTAATAAATCTAATAAAATAATGAATGATAAAGTAATAAAAATATGTACTCCAAATCTATAGACTGGAGAAAAATTTAGCCAAAAAATTATGTTTAAAAACACAAAAAGATATATAATTTTTTTTTTATTAAAGATTTCTTTATTAATATTTTTTTTTTTTAAAAAAAAAGCAAAAAATAAAACAGGTAAAATAATTGTTCCTAAATGCTCTAAAATTTCTGTATAATTTCTTTTTAACCAAAATGGAAACCAGGTATAATTTGATAAATATTCGCTTGGTGAGTACATATTTCTAGCAGTTGAATAACTTTTATTAGTTAGTTCAAGTATTTTGTTTAAACTTAAATGCTCAATATTAAACCAACTTACGTTTAAACATGAAAAGTTAGTTGGAAATAAAAAACATCCTGTGTATATGAATTGTTGAGTAAAAAAAGAAAAACACAAAAAATAAATTACCAAAAATCTAATTTTAAAAACAATAAATTTAAAATCATTAAAATTAAAAAGATATAAATAAATTGTAAGAAGCAGTATTGGCGTAGTGCTTAATTTAATTAAAATTGAAAATACTGAAAAAATAAAATTTAAATAGAAAAAAGATGTTTTTTTTGAAATTTCTTTTGTTTCACTTAATTTTATAAAATAATAAATTGCTAAAACTGAAAAAATTATTGCTGGTAAATCAACACCAAACTCAGAAATTCTTGTAAATTTTAATATAAAATAAAAAATTACAACTACCAAAAAATAATCACTATTTTGAATATCTTTTTTTTTTAAAACTTCATTAATTGAGAACAAAATAAAACTTATATATAATAAAAAACTTGGCACTGTTAAAAAATTAAAATTTTTATTTTCTAAAAAAAATAAAGGCTTTAAATTTAGCCATAAAGAATTATAGACAAACGGTTTATCTATATTAGCAAAACCAAAAATAATTTTTTCTTCTATTAATGCTAATGCGTACGGAAAATGATAGTAACCAAAATCCTCATGATACTTTTGAGATATATACATAGGTAAAAAAAGTAAAATGATTAATAAATAAACTAAATTTTTTTTTTTTAATAATGTTAAATAGTTTAAATTACTGTTTCTATAAAATGCTATCAATCCAAATATTAAAACTAATATACTAATAATTAGATTAATCTTAGAAAAGAAATGAATTAATGTGACAATTAATGAAACAATAATGAAACCTAAAAAAATATCTAAAAATAGATTTCTACTTTCGTTTGTTAACAACAAACTACCATATCCTGCTAAAGATAAGGAAATTACTGAAATGCTAAATAGAAAAAGAAGTAATTCAAAAAAAATCATTTGGTAGAATATTTTAATTTTTTACCATAAAAAATCCTAACATTTTTTAATTATTTCTAAAATCTTTAATAGTTTTTTCAATAGCTTCATCAAAATTCATTTTTGCTTTCCAGCCATTTTGTTTAGCTAATGAAGTATCTAATTTTTTTCTCATAACGCCATCTAATTTTTTATTATTATCAAATTTGATCAAAACACTTGGGTCAATTTTATTTTTTAACTTATTGGCATAATCTTTAATCGACATTTCTATAGGTGAGCCAATATTAATTAATGAAGGGCTTTTTTTTTTTTTTAAAAAAAACTCACAAGCTTTGCCTACTTCATCCACATACAAAACTTCTCTCAAAGGTTTTCCTGTTCCCCATAAATTAATAATTTTATTTTTTTTCTTTCTACTGGCTTTATGTATTTTTTTTATAAGAGCAGGAAAAAAATGCGAATTATTTAGATCATAACTGTCATTAGGACCAAATAAGTTGCAAGGCATTAAGCAAATATAATTAGTTTTGTATTGTTCATTTAGCGCTTTAATCATCTGAATACCTGCAATTTTTGCAACAGCATAGCTCTCATTTGTTTTTTCAAGAGGACCAATCAACATTTGATTTTCTTTAATTGGTTTTTTTAAATCTTTTGGGTATATGCAACTGGATCCAAAAAGAATTAATTTTTTTACATTGTATTCATGACTTGACAAAATTAAGTTTGTTTGAATTTGCAAATTATCATTAATAAAATTTGCTGGAAAATTTATATTTGCTTTGATTCCACCTACTTTTGCTGCAGCAATAATAACTGCATCTAATTTTTTTGTTTTAAAAAATTTTTTGACCAAAGCTTGATTTCTTAAATCCAACCTTTTTTTTTCAACAGTAATTAAATTTTTATAACCTTTTTTTTTTAGTATTCTTAATATAGAAGAGCCAAGCATACCCTTGTGTCCCGCTATGAATATCTTGCTATCAATATTTATCATTATAAATTTTCTAATTCATGCTCTATCATTTCATCAATTAAATCATCTATTGATATCTTGGGTAACCATTTTAATAATTTTTTTGCTCGATTAGCATTACCTTTTAAATAATCAACCTCAACTGGTCTAAAATATCTTTTTTTACACTCAATCAATACTTTTTGATTTTCAATATTTAATGCTTTTTCATTTATACCTTTACCTACCCATTTAATTTTAAAACCAATTTTTTTTGCAGCTTTATTAACAAATTCTTTAATTGTAAATGTTTTACCAGTTCCAATTACATAATCATTTGGTTTTTTTTGTTGTAGCATTTTCCACATTGCCTCAACATAGTCTCTAGCATGACCCCAATCTCTTTTAGAGTATAGATTTCCTAAAAATAATTTTTTTTGATGACCATGTTTTATTCGAATTAATCCTTGAATAATTTTTTTTGTAACAAATGTCTCACCTCTAATTGGACTTTCATGATTAAACAAAATTCCATTACAAGCAAAAATATTATAGGCTTCTCTATAATTTACTGTAATCCAATGCGCAAAACATTTGGAAACACCATAAGGGCTAGCTGGGTGAAATTGAGTCTTTTCATTTTGAAATTTTTCTTTAGTTCTACCAAACATTTCAGATGTCCCAGCTTGGTAAAATTTAATTTTTTTTTCTAAGTTTAAATTTTTTATTGATTCTAAAATTCTTAAAGTACCTAGACCATTTACATCAGCTGAATATTCAGGAACTTCAAATGAAACTTGAACATGTGATTGGGCGGCAAGATTATAAATTTCATCTGGTTTAGTTTTTTTAATTAAATTTAATATTGAAGAGGAGTCAGTCAAATCTCCATAGAAAAGGACAAAATCAGATTTTAAATTTATATCTTTGTATATATCATCCACTCTTTGTGTATTAATCGTTGATGATCTTCTTTTTATACCGTAAACTTTATAACTCTTTTTTAATAAGAACTTAGTTAAATAAGCTCCATCTTGTCCTGTTACCCCAAAAATTAATGCTATTTTTTTTTTCATTTGGATTTTTTTTTAAAATATATATTCTGTATTCATTTTATTCATATAATGCAAGTAAGTCTTATAACATGTACCAGCAATAGCGAAGAAACATTAGAAGATTGTTGCAACTCAATTTATTCACAAACATGCAAAAATCTAGAACACGTAATAATTGATAATAATTCTAATGATAACACATTAGATATATTAAATAAATCAAAAATAAATAATCAGAAGATATTTCAACAAAAAAGCAAAGGAATTTATGGTGCTCTTAATGAAGGAATGAAAATGTCTAATGGAAAAATAATTGGTATTTTACACTCTGATGATGAATTCATTGATGAAGATATAATTGAAATAATTTCAAAAAAATTCTTAGAAAATAATTTGGATGTGCTTTTTTCAAACATTTTTTACACAGAAAAAAATAATATAAACAAAATAACTAGAAAATGGACGTCTGATTTAACTGAAGGAATTCAACAAAATAATGAATTGATTCAAAGAATAAATAATGGTTGGATGCCTCCACATACATCATTATTTTTTAAAAAAGATTTATTAAAAGAAATTGGTTACTATGATGAAAGTTTTAAAATTTCATCAGATTATGACTTTATTATAAGATTATTCAAACAAAATAATCTAAAAGTTTTTTTTCTTAATAAATTTTCTTTAAAAATGAGAAGTGGAGGTATTAGTAATAAAAGTTTAAGTAATATTTTTAAAAAAATGAGAGAAGATATTAAAATTATGAAAAAATTTAAACTTAATGTTTTTAAAACTATTTTAATAAAAAATTTATCTAAAATTAAACAATTTTTTTAATTGTTATTAGGGCAGGAATATTTTCACCTAAAAGAATTATTAAATCTAAATCTTTGTCATAATCAATATCTCTAATTCTATGACCTTTAAGATAAATTCTTTCTTTGTTAATTACTTTTTTAAAATCTTCATCAAACTCTAAAATATAAATTGAATTCGCTCTTAGTGATGAAATCCAGATACAATCAGAAGCACAAAAAGAATTTCTGTTTAAATAAATAACTTCACTAATACCAATAGAAGGATCATAATATTTAATTGGTTCAATAAAACCAAGCTCTTTATGACTTTTTTTAAATGTATCTGAATCAAATAATTTTGCTTCATCAGGATATGGATTTCCATAAGAAACTCTTGGCCATCCAAAATTTTTATCTTCTACTAAATTTAAAAAATTTAAATTTACTTCATCTCCACCTTTTGGTCCATGTTCTGTATTAATAACAACATTCTTATCTTCATGAAAATATAAACCTTGTGGATTTCTATGACCATATGAAATTAATTCGTAATTTTTTGAATTCAAATCTATAGCTATTATTTTTCCAAGAAATGAATTTTTATCTTGTGGTGCATCGTAGTTCTTGGCAAAACCAATTGAAAATAGAATTTTATTATCTTTATATTTTTCTAATCTACCTCCAGAAAAAACATTATAATTTTTCCAATATTCCTTAGTCTCAAAAAAACTTTTAAAATTTATTTTTTTATAATTTAAATCAGCATTGTATATATTGATTGTAATTCCATTCTCATTTTTGATCATCATGGAAATAAAGATCTGATTATTGTAAAAAAATAAATCTCTTATACCAATCAGTTGTAAATTATTTTTCTCTAAAATTTCATTAATGTTATTTGGTAATTCTTTAAATTTTAATTGCTCCTTTAAAAAATTTTTTTTATCAAAATAAACAGTCTTGCCCTCTCCCGATATAGAAAACATTTTTTCATTATTAATTTCTGCGTAATGCGCCCTTAAAGAGTTTATCTCTGCATTCCAACCTAAGTTTAAATCTAATCTTTTAAAAGGTAAAAAAAAGTAATTTATCTCATAATCTGTTTCACCAACTTTTACAATTTGAGAGTTAAATTTTTGACCTTCATTTCCTTGCTCATATTTTTCTACTTGTAACTCGAGAAATTCATTTTTAGCTTTAAGTTTTGATATAAAAAAAACATTATCTCTTACTATTTTTAAGTAATGGGGTGAAATTATTGATTTAATAAATAGGATAACTTTATTTTGTTTATCGTAATCATGTCTTACAATATCACTAACTTTAGCAAAAATATAAACTCCTAGCGCAATAATAATTAATATAAATGTTAAAATTATTTTTTTTTTTAAATTTATAACTTTCATGGTGATGTTAAACATTTGACATTTTTTTGTACCATTTCAAAGAAGATTTTACTATGTGTGATAAATTGTTATATCTGGGTTTCCATTTTGTAAATTTTATTAATCTTTTGGGATTTGCTACCGATACTATTATATCTTTAGGTCTTCTCTTTCCAATTTTAAATTTTACTTTTTTTTTAGAAATATTAGAAAATCTTTTCAAAATTTGTTTGATTGAAAAACCATGCCCATAGCCACAATTAAAAATTTTAAATATCTTATTTTTCAATAGCAACTTTGCAGTCAATAAATGAATTTCTGCTAAATCTTCTACATGGATGTAGTCTCTTATGGTTGTTCCATCTGCAGTTTTATAATCATTACCATTTATTACAAACGCTCTACCTTTTATTGAAGCTTCACATAAATTTAGGATTAAATTTTGTCCCTTTTTGGTATTAAAACCACAACGAAATTTATTTTCTACCCCAGCTACATTAAAATATCTTAATATAATACAATCAATTTTATCTTTTTTTTTATCTAAAATTTTTTCTAATTTTAATTTTGATAATGAATAGGGAGATATTGGATTTAATTTACTTTTTTCATTAATTCTATTATTTTTATTTGCATAAACTGCTGCTGTTGAGGAATAAATAAATTTAGTAATATTGTTATTAATACAAGTTTCCAAAAAAATTTTTCCCTTTTCAAAATTATTTTTATAATATTTTTTTGGTTTTTTAAGAGACTCTAAATTATCTACAAAAGCGGCAAAATGAAAAACTATATCAATATTTTTTTTTAATAAAATTCTTTTAACACTTCTTGAATTACAAATATCTACTTTAAAAAAAGAAGCTCTTTCAGGGATATTTTTTTTTATTCCAGTTGATAAATTGTCAATTATAATTACTTCATGCCCTCTATCCAATAAAAGATTAGATACTGTGCTACCTATATATCCAGCTCCACCAGTTACCAATGCTTTCATTATATTTTGGCCTTAAAATAGGTAATTAAACCAAAGTAAAATATCAAAGCTAATATAAAAATAAAATATGTCTTTATATTTAAAAAAAGTAACAAAGTTGGAAATATACACAATGTAATTGTTATTAAAACTGTTAAAGTATTATTTTTTGTGAATCTTGTAACTATATGATGTAAATGATTTAGATCACCTCTGAATGGATGTTTTTTATTCAATAATCGTATAATAAATAATCTTAGCATATCTATAGCAGGAATTACTAAAATTATAAAAACCTCATCTCCATAAAGAAAATTGTCAAAATTTTTATATTGAAAAATAAATGTGCATCCAATAATTGCACTTATAAGGTAGGCTCCCCCATCTCCTAAAAAAACTTGGTTTTGAAAATTTAATAATCCTAAAAAAATAAAACAAATCAAAAATAAAATAAAAAAGACTGGTATAAAACCCTTAATAATAAAAATAATAAATACAAAAAATGTAAATAAAATTAACTGAAGATTTATTCCATCAAACATATTCATGGCATTAGCTAATAATGCAAATGATAAAACTAAAAAGAAAAATGAATATTTAAAAAAATAATTCTGATTTAAAAATGAAATTTTAACATGTTCTAATTTAGTTTCAGGAAATAAAAAAAGTACAAAAATTATTGAAATAACTAAAAATAAAAGTTTTTTATTTGGCTTCAAGTTTTTTAAATCATCGATTAAACCGATTATATAAAATAGTGTGCCTAATGAAATAAGCATATAAACAAAATCATCATCAAAAATTGAATTGCTAAAATTTAATAATTTCAAAAAGAAAGTGATGAAATATAAATTGATTAAGATAATTAATCCACCAATTAAGGAAGCAGGTTTAGAATGTTTTTTAAGTTTTCCATCAGGTTTATCAATAATAATAAAATTTTTAGAAATTATTTCAAATTTCAAATAAATAATAAGATTAAATAAAAATATAAATATAATTAAAAAAAAAAATTCCATTATTTATTAAAAGTGTTCTTTTTTTAATCTTAAGATAAAATTTGGAATAAAAAAAATAATTAATAACTTTATCTTATAAAAAAATTGTGGAAATTTTAAAATATCAAATATTAATCTAAACTTTTTATTTTCTGTTAAAAGATAGACAAGCCTCAAATATTCAAGTTTATCAAATAAAAATTCTCTATTTTGATTAAAATAAAAATTACTAAAGTCCTGATTATTTATCCAATGCTTAAATTCTTTATAAAACATTTTTCTATTATTATGAGAGAAATTAGTTTTATGTATTCTTATATTTGCGAGATTATCTTGAAAACTCATACCTTTATATTTTTTAGCGATCTTAATAATGAAATCAAAATCTCCTATAATGTTATAAAAAGGATTAAATTTATAATTTTTCAACATTTCTTTTTTTATAATTATTGTACTTAATTTAACAAAGTAATATTTTAATAAATCATCTAAAATATAACCAGTTGGTAATTTTTTTTTGGAAAAAGTTTCAAATTTATTAGTGTTTTCATAATAATGTAGACAATTAGAAAAAGAAAAACCGAATTTTTTATTTGATAAAAAAAATTTTTGTCTCGAAATAAGGAAGTTTTTATTCCACCAATCATCAGTATCAAGAAATGCAATATAATTTCCTTTAACTTTTTTTAAAGCTAAGTTTCTAGATTCATATAATTTAATTTTTTTTTTTGTTTTAAAGTATTTAAATCTTTTATCTTTTACTTTTTTATATATTAATGCGCTATTATCGTTTGAGCAATTGTCTATGAAAATAACTTCATAGTTTTTATATTTTTGGTTTAAAACTGAATTAATTGCTTGTTGAAGATATTTTTCTCCATTAAAACAATTAATAATTATACTAACTAATTTTTTTTTCATTTACAGATTTAAAAAAGAGATAAAAACCTATTGGATAAAAATAAAAAATTGATAACCAATTATTAAAAAAATTACCAGTAGGAGCTAATGGCCACATATTGATAAATATAGCTGCTAAAGCAATTGCTTTTGAAATCTGGTATTTATTAATTTCTTTTGAAGAATTAATTCTTTTTCTACATACAAATATTTCCCTAACTATAAAAAACAGAGCAAAAATTAATATTGAAAAACCAACTAAACCATTAGATGTTAAAATTTGTACATAAGTATTATGTGGATGAGTAGAACATCCATCGTCATTTTCAAGGATATAAATTTTATTTCTACACAAATATCTGAAACCTTTTACGCCAGTTCCAAATATCATGTGATCCTTAAAAATTTTATATGAAAGAAGATAATGACCATGGTGGTCATGTGAAAACATATATATTTTAGAAAATAATTTTTTTTTATTTTTTTCATAGCGTTCTTCACCAACTCCAAGAATTTGATTGTACGACTTTTCAAACATTCTTTTTGCCGGATTAGGATTTTCTGAAACTTTTAAATTAGGTAAAATTGTTGCAAAACAAATAAAACTTATCACTACAAAAATAATTGTTTTTCTTAAATATTTTAAAATAAAAAATAATGTAAAAAAAAATAAAATTAATAAAGCAAAAGATGTTCTTTCACCCGATAAATAAACGATAAAACATAAAAATGAAATTAAAATTATAAAAAATAGATTATTATTTTTTTTAATTAAAATATCATTCATTACTAAATATATTAAAAAAATTGGCAGTGTTCTTAAAATAAATCCACCCATAATTAATTCTTTACCAAAAAAACTTGATACACGATCGTATAACATTTCGTATCCCACCAAATTTTTTCCATAAAAATATTGGATTAAAGAGTCAAAAATTATTATTAAGAAAAATATGGAATAAAATATAACAATTTTTTTATCAAAAATTAAAAATTTATTTAAAATAAACCAAATAGAAAAAGCAAATAATGGTATTCTAAAATATAATAATCCACTAATTGAATTATTAAAATTATAAAAATTTAATATTGTAGAAAAAAATATTGATAAATAAAAAATTCCAAAAAAAATGAAATATCTATTTTTATAAAATTGAATTTTTTTTTCTTTGATGATAAAAAAAAAAGAATAAAGAATAACACAAAGCATGATTATTTCTGGGATTAAAGGTCCAGTTAGTAAAAAAAGAGGGAATATAGCAATACCATAACCAAAAAATAATTTTGATAAATTAATTTCTGAATTCATTTTTTATAAACCCCAATAGTTCTCTCTTAAAATTTTCTTTTGTATAAAAATTATTTCTAATTATTTTATTTTGAATATTCTTATAATTTTTTAAAATATAATTAAGTGTTTTTTTTATGCTCTTCTCATTTCTTTTGCAAATAAAAATTCCATTTCTATTATTCAATACATGCTTTATCTCTTCAAAAATTATTACAGGTTTTAATCTAGCTAATGACTCTGAAATAACTTTTGGAAATCCCTCTGTATAGGAAGGTAAAATAAATATTTTAGAAGAATCATATATATCAATCATTTTTTTTGTATCAGCAACAGGACCTACAAATTTTATATTTTTATTATAATATTTTTTATTAATAAATTTTTTTTTAGTTCCTACAATTGTTAAATTGTAATTTTTCAAATATTTCTTAAACATATTTACCAAGTAAATTATGCCTTTTTCTTTTTTAAATCTACCTACATATAAAAGATCTGTTTTGAAATTTTTTTTATCTACTTTTTTTTTAAACCAATTTGCAGTTAACTCAGATGGATGAAGAATTTTTTTAGATTTAACATGTGTAAAATTTTTTGAACAAGATAGAATTTTTAGATATTTTTTTATTATATAAAACATAAAAAAATAAGTATAATAACCCAGTATCCCATATCTTATTTTATATTCTAAAAATCCATCACTTCTTAAATAAACAAAACCTCTTATTTTTTTATTTAAATAAATCAATTTCATTAAGGTAAGGAAATTGAATGGGGTGATTGAAATCATTAAAATATTAATTTTATCTTCATCAATATCCTTGGTATCAGTGAGCTTTAATTTTTCAGTGATTAAATAATCATATTTCTTAATACTTTTTCTACTTATTAAATGAATTTTATAATTATCAGTCAGACAAGAGATAATATTATTTAAATCATTATTTGAAGTGTAATATCTTTTTATACATCCTATTTTATCATTACTTATTATATATAATTTTTTCATTTATATTTTTAATAAAATTTAATTTTTTTTATGTCATTTTTTAAACTTTTTTTGGTGATCAGTTTAAAATTCTTTTTGCCTTATTTATGAGTTGTAGTCATAATTTAATTAAATATTTTTAGCTTCTTATTTTCTAATTTAAAAACTCTATCGCATATTTTTAAATTTTCTAAATTATGTGAAATTACAATAATTGTTTTTTTTCCTTTTAATTTTTTAATATTCTCAATAATTATTTTTTCATTTTTTTCATCTAAAGCATTAGTAGCTTCATCAAAAATTAAAATGGATCTGTTGTTATATATAGATCTAGCAATGGAGATTCTTTGTTTTTGACCTGAAGATAATTGTTTCAAACTATGTCCAACTTGACTTTCTATACCATTGGGGAGATCAGCAATAGTCTCTTGTAAACAAGAAAAATTTATAGCCTGATTAATTTTCTCGTTAGATGGCTCTGCCGTAGATCCAAAAATAATATTTTCTTTTATTGATCCATTTAAAAGATAGCTGTCTTGAGATGTAATAGTAAACAAATTCTGATATTTTCGAATCTTTTCTGGAGAATCTTGAACCTGACCATCAACTATTATTTTACCCTCTCTTGGTTTAATTAAACCGGTCAATATATTTATAATAGTAGATTTTCCTGAACCACTCTCACCATTAATTCCTATTATCTCATTTTTATTGATTGTTAGATTTATTTCATCAAACAAGTCATCTCTATCTTCATAATTAAATTTAATATTTTCTAGGTTGATAAATTTTTCAAAATTTAGTGGTTGAGATGAATTTGGTGTGTCAATATAAATATCATTTTTCTTCAATCTAAAAAATTCCATAATTTTAGGAATAGATGGTTTTCCAAATTTTATCTGTTGATAGGTTACAAAAATTTTATTTATTGACGGAACCAGTCTATAAGCTGCTGCCAAATAAAAACTTAGAACTATAATAATCTGATCATTTGTTTTACCAAAATATCCCATGAGAATTATTATGATAATAAAAATAAATATCACCGATTGTTCGAGTAAAATTTTTGGTATAGCGGTTATGGTACTGTTTTTTAAATCAATTTCTTGTAAAGAATGAAGGCTATCATTAAATTGATCTAAAGTATCTTTGATTTTTCCATATAATAAAATTTCTTTTATTCCATATACTAAATTGAAATTTGAATTTATAATTTTTTCGTTACTTTCAATTCTTGTATTTGCCCATTTTTTAATTGATCGATTAACGTATTTTAACAATACAACGACAAATAATAAAATAGGAATTATTAATAACAAACTATCTTTATTGCCAGTAATGATCACTAAAAATATAATTCCCGTAGTTACAAGCAATTCTGTTAATAAAATTATTAATGGAAGCACACAATTCATAGAAAATACATTTACTTCATTAAATGTGATATTAAAAATTTTTGAAATCCCTTTTTTAACAAAAAACAAATACTCTTGGCGAAGTATCTTATCCATTAAATTTGAGAATAACTTTGATCTCAATGAATAAACAAAATAATAAATTAATTTATTTGTAAAAAATATTAAGATATTTTTAATTAAAAAAATTAAAAAAAAGATACCACAAAAAAAAATAACTAGGTTACCCCTTACAGAATATTTTTCTATATCTATAAAATTTGATATGATTTTTATTTCAGCTAACGCATCGGGATTTAGAAGTAATGTGACAAAAGGTATTGCTGCTGCTATACCAATCATTTCTAAGAATGCTTGTATTAATGATAAAAAAATTATTATTAAAAATAATGCTTTTTTTTTATTTTCTAAAAGTTTCCAAAAATTATCTTTAATAATCATTTTTTTTCAATTTATA
>ENA-UOXV01005588-UOXV01005588.1-marine-metagenome-genome-assembly--contig:-NODE-5588-length-13677-cov-6.103656_pt1 | contig 13677 bp, 5 predicted proteins | sample MGYA00238165_ERZ766961 | MGnify/ENA primary metagenome ERZ766961 (study PRJEB28924, sample SAMN03173240) | marine metagenome | biome: Marine; feature: Water; material: Subsurface seawater | place: North... | reverse complement strand
TTTGGCAATTTGGCAATTTGGCAATTTGGCAGTTTGGCAACTGCAGAGGTCGACTCCAAACTGTCACCACAGCTTGACGACCATGGTCTGCCGTTTCAACCACGACTGGAAGCACTGATCCCGACGATGAGCGCCACGTCGCGAGCGTCGGTGGTGGCGGTCGCGCGGACCAATCTCCGTAGATTGTCGCTTGAGGTTTCGTGCGGGGCATTCGCGCGAGATGGGAGGAGGCGCGCGTTATCATCGTTCGTCGCGGTGGCCGCGTCGACGCTCGGGTGGAGAGCCCCTCCGCCCGCCTATTCGTCCACGTCCCCCGGAGCAGGCGATGGCGATGAGATTTCGGTGCTGAGAACCAAGGCGGTGGACGCGTTCTCTTCCCGAGACTTCCCCTCAGCGCGCGATGCGCTGGGGCGGCTGGCGCGTCTAGAGCCCGATAACCCGTCGTGGCGTGAGGCTCTCGGTCAGTGTTACGTCGACGCCGGGGAGGAGTCCGACTTTGCCTCTGCGGCTGAGGAGTTTGGCGTGGCGCTCACTTTGACGGAACCAGCCGACCTCGAATCGCGAGCCAGGATACTGAGCAACAGGGCGCTCGCGTGGGAGGGTGCCGGCAGGTGGGACGATGCCCTACGAGACTACGACGCCGCGCTGGCATCCGCTCAACTGGCCGGTCTACCCCCGGACCCCTACGTCATCAACTCCAAAGGCAACTGCCTCGCGTCGCTCGGCGAGTACGCGCTGGCCAGGGACGCCTACCTGAGCTCGGCGCGGGCGTTCGGGGACGCTGGCGGCGTGAACACCGCCAGGAACAACAAAATAAGGGGGGACGGGTACACGTTCGCGGCGTCCAACGCGGCGTTGGCACTCGCGCAGCTCGGGGACTTTGACGCGGCTAAGGGGGAGATGGTGAGAGTCAGTCGACGCGCTCCGGGAAACGTCGACATGCGAGCGGGACTCGCGGCCATCTACTGGTCGGAGGGGCGGGGCGAAGACGCCGAGAGGGAATGGGAGTTTGCGTGCGATCGCATCAGCGTTGGGTGCTCAAAGTACAGGAACAAGGAGTGGTTGAGAAACGTCAGGCGGTGGCCCCCGGCGATGGTGGACCTGCTCGACTCCTTCTTGTCTCTGTCGTAGGATTCAGTGTAGTAGGCTACGTAAGCTATGTAGGCTATCTCGTGCGTCGCGGTACAGTGGACGCGTCACGGGTCGTCGTCGCCCTCGCTCCGTCGGCTCCCCAGCGCTCCTCCCTCGCGCCACTCGTCCCCGTCGAGGGCAAACTCCAACGCCCCGAGTGGCGGCGTGGTCATCCCCTCCTTCTCATCCTCGCCTCCCGGCCCGAGCACGTTGCCGCCCTGGCCCCAGAACATGTCCCGCTTCACTACCTCGCAGTCCCCACCCACCCGTACCTGGCACGCCAGCCTCAGCCGTTTGTTGCCCGGCGGTCCGTGCGGAGGGAAGTTTAGCCTCAGTCGTTCGGCATTCGTCCACTGCTGGGGTGTCGCGGCTCCGGACGGGATGATCTCCACCGCACACGTGCCGCACGTGCCGAGCCCTCGACAGTTCATAACGTTCGCACCGCCCAGCGTACCGCCGTTGTGAGGGGACTCCCCGCCCTTCAGCAAGGCCGTGCGAAGTCTCTGGCCCGCCCGAGCTCTAACCTCGCGTCCCCGGAAAACGACGACGCACGCTTCTTTGTCTCGAGAATCCCCGTCATCACGAGGGTTCGAAGACGACGATGCGGCGCGAGCGATGAGGTCGCGAGCACTCCTCGAGGGTCTCGGAGCCCTGAGACGAACCGCGAAAGACACGATGGACGCCATCGTCTTCGCGCGGGTAGGAATGAGAAAAGCTCGCCCAAGGGAACCCTGAAAACTTGACGGCGTCGGCGGCGCCGGACGGTTGGACGTGGCACGATGTTAATTGAATGCTCCGCATTTGCTTACAAAAATGTTGTTCGTCACCCCCGGCATCCTCTGCGAAGATGCGGGTGGCGCGCGCTACTCGTAAAAGTCTTACTCGTACGTTGGACAGTCGTCACCCGAGACCTGAGGACGTTCTCGTCTCTCCCTGGCGGCGGGCGCGACCCGTCTGTGTCTGCTAACTGAAAACCAAAAATCAAATCACCTGTGCTGCCTGATGCGTTGCATGAGAACCATCTTCTGGTGCGTCTTGACCAGCGCCGCCTGCACCGCGGTCACCGTGGACAGGGCGCTCACCCCGGATGCCGCGCCGTGCGACCTCGTGTCGAAAAAATCAGACCCGGGCCCCATACCTCCCCTCGGCACGTGTCCCCACGCGTCCTCGAAGTCTTCCCCGGGCACATCGTTCGATCCATCGGTACCGTTCACATCCGCGACGTCCTCGTCTTCCTCGGGCACGTCGGGCAGGTCCGCGTACATGTCCGCCTTGACCACGTTGTCGATGGCATCCGCCACGAGGTGCGCGACGACGTGCTCTGGGGACGTCGCCTCCCCGGGGGACGATGTCTTTGAGCCGACGCGATCCGACTCGGGGGTCGTGGCCGTGGACGTGGGGGAACACTGGAGCGAGAGGACACCCTTTGGGCTGGATCCTCCCGCCTTTGTCGCCGGGGTGGTCGTGGACGTCGAGATGAAGCCGTGGAAGTCGGCGTCGGCGCGTTCGCGTTTCATCGCCAGGATCTCCTTCCGCTGGTGCTCGATCGTCCGTTTCTGCTCTGCGAGCATGGCCATGGCCTCCCTGAGCTCAGACTTGAGCTCGGAGAGCGTGTCCGCGTCCACCTCCTTCCTCCCCTCGGCCTTTCCGTCCCGTTTTTTTCCCCTCTTCCCACCGATTTTCTTCACGACGACCGCGAGGGAACCCAGGCCAGCTATCACCATCGGCGCCGCCTTGGGTATCATGAGTGCCACGGCCGCCATATCGGCCCTCGATACGTCGGCTCCGCGTTTCCTCCGCCGGCCACCTCACGGGGGCGCCGTCCAGGTATGCCGCGTCCCGTCGGCTTCTGCTGTCGGATTTTCTTCGGATTTGGCGCAGGAGATCAGATTTTTACGCTCGCGCGTGTTTCGGCGACTCGTGAACCGTCGTTGAAGGTTCGACCATGTCGAGATGATTCAACGGTTACGTTGTTGTTTCGGGAGGGGTCCGTTCAGCGCCCATTGTTGCTATGGCGGGACGAAGGGCCCCGCCGGTGGAGGGGAGGCCTCCGTGGGGAAGCTCGCTGGGAGGGGTCCGACAGAAGCCGGCCGGAGCCGCGTCGCGTCCGTCGACGGCGCCCTCGCCGCGCGGAACGGTTGCACCCAGTCCCGCGGTGAAATCCCCGAAAAAGTCAGTGAAGAAGAGGTCCGCCCGGAAGCCCGCGGCGGACCCGGGGCCGAGCGCGCACGAGGTGAACTGCGAAGCCGCCAAGGAGGTCGCCGAGCTCATCGGTAGGAAGGCGACACCCCCTCAGAGCCCGAAGACCGCCACCAGGTCGCCCCGACGGTCGCCCAAATCCCCCCCAGCGTCGACGCTCAGGCCCACCATCGCGCACAAGCTCAAGGAGGCGACGTCGCCGGCATCCACGCCCGCGGAGACGGCGCCGAGGACGAAGCAGTCCCCCATCCGCGTACCGCACGGTCGCATCGCGATCGTGGACGAGCCGTCCCCGGCGCCGACGGACCTCACGCCCATGTCGGCCAGGTCCGTCGGGTCGCCGGGGACGAGCCACCCCGAATCAGTCACCCAACCGCTCCCGTCACCGGCGGAGGCACCGCCCGTGGTGACGCCCGTGGGGAGCGGCGGCGTGGATATCGGCCGTGGAGATAGGTTCGGGTCGCCCACGGAGAACAGGTTCGGGTCACCGCTGGAAGAGAGGTCACCGCTGGAAGAGAGGTCACCGCTGGAAGAGACACGCACGTCTCGCGCCGCGTCGACACCCGGAGCCGAACCCGGGTCGTTGCCGCCGACGCCGGGTTCAACCGCAGACGGGGGTTCAACCGCAGACGCGACGCCGCCCGTGACCCCACCCGGTCATCACGTATCACCCGGTCACTACCTGGTCAGCGTATCCGCGGCGGCGCTTCGACCGAACCCCGAGCCGACGGAGCTGTTGCTCGAGGGTGGCGAACCGTGCGTGGACGTTCGAGCGTTGACGGCTCCCGGGGGTGCGCTGTACGCCCTCACGCTGGACGCGGCGCGACCCAGGGCGGCGGCGGCGGATGTACCCGGCACGCCCCCCGGATCGACCCGGCGCCTGGACACCGAGGCTGACGACGACGACGAGGCTGTTTACAGGGCTGCCAAGTTCGCGGTCAGGCTGGTGGAGAGCGCCGCGACGGAGTTGGCGGGTGCGTCGCGTGAGCTCACGGCTGCCGCGGATGAGGACGTCGCACAGACGGCGGCGGAGTGTTCCAGAGCCGAGGATGCGGACGTGGAGGACGCGGTGATGGTGGCGCTTCTCAACGCGAGATCCGCGTCGCAAAGGGCGGAGCGGAGGAGGCTCCTGCAGCAGATTGCGCAGCGCGCCACGGACTGGGTGTGCGCCGTGCAGCCATCGCTCGGTGCGTTACCCGCGCGCCTCAACGCAAAGAGGGCGGCGGTTCAGGCGGTCCATTCCCCCGCGCCGTCGACGCCGGCCGTCATGGACCACAGGGTGGTCCAGGAGCTTCAGCGTGAACTGGCGGCGGCGCGCGAGGAGGTGGCCATCGCCAAGGAGGAGGCTGCGGCCGCCAAGCTCCAGACCGCAGCGGCGAAGCAGGAGACCGCCGCGGCGCAGAGAAGCGTGGAGGCTCGATCGCGGGAGACCGCCGTCGATACCCCCAGGACCACGGCCCCGACGGTGGACACCAAGACGGCGCTGATGGAGGAGCGGATGGACGCCGCGGCTAAGATATCCAGCATCACGGCGACGCACCAGGCTGAGCTGGCGAGGTTGAAGACGAGGATCGCCAGGGCTGAGAACGAGGTCGCCAGCGCCAAGGTTGAGAGCGAGCAGGCCAAGGCGAACGCGGAGGAATGGAAGGGACGCCTGGAAAAGGCTGAACGACTCGCCGCCGAGAGCCGAGAGCGGACCAGCGTCGCGCTCGGCAACTCGGCGGCTGAGCACGCCAAGTACGAGGCAGCCGAGGCGCTCGTGCGGTCGTTGACGCAACGGGAAGAAGAGGCGCTGCGACGGGCGAAGGAGGCGGAGATGCGATGCGCCCAGGTTGAGGGGTCCATCGAGGCTAAGATTGAGTCGCAGTCGACCCGAATCGTCCTCGACAACAACGTCCGCAACGCGACGGCGGTGTCGGAACTTCGCGCCGAGCTCGCGGAGGCTAGAGCCGCGCAGAAACGGGCGGAGACGCGCGCGGCGGACGCGGAGGAACACGAGCGGGAGGCTGCCGCCGGGGAGGTGCTCCGGGTCAGGGCTGAGTGCGCCGCCGCCAGGAGAACCGAAGCGGCGACTAGGCGGGAACTGGACGAACACCGCGTGACCGCGTCCGCAGCAGCCGCGTCGCACCACGAGGAGATCGAGGCGCTCCGACGGGAGATTGTCACTTTGCGCAACCAGCTCGAGGCTCGGGTGGAGGTGGCGGAGGAGCGCGCGAGGGTGGCGCAGGCGCAGTTGGCGGCAAACAGGGAGGCGGCAAACATGGAATCGGCGCAGGTTGCGGAGCAGTCCAACTCTCTTCGCAGGCAAGCCGCGGCGGCGGAGAGAAAGCTGCGTGAGGAGATCGCGGTGATGAAGGCGGACGTCAGGGGTGCCAAGGCTGGAGAGGCTGCCGCGATCGCCAGGGAGGAGGAGGTCATGGCCAAGGCTGTCGAGCTGATTGAGCAGCGGGACGAGCAGCTCCGCCGGGCCAAGGACCTCGCCGCGGCTGAACTTCGCGCCGGGCTCGCCAGGCGGGATGACGAGATGAGGGCGCTGAGACTGGAGTCCGCGAGTGCCCGAGGCTCCGCGGGTGACCTGCAAACCAGCGAGTTCATCAGAAACGTCGAGCGAGCGCTGCAAGACGAGCGGCGACGACGGGTCGCCGCCGAGGAGGGTCTGGTGAGCTGGAAACGCGCGGCCCGGGAATCCAGGCGCGAGATGGAGGAGTCCCGCGAGGTGGCGGATATAAACGATGGGCTCGGCCGTCTGCGCAGGCAGCTCAGCAGCGGCAGGCAGAACAGCCTAAAGATTCCCAATCGGGACAAGCCGGTCGATGCCGCGCTGCTCTCGCCCGTGGACTCGCCGCCCCGCCGCAGGACGCCCCCGCCGAACTTCAGCCAGCGGGAGAGCCCGAGGGAGAGCCCGAGGGTCTCGGGGGGCGCCCGGACGAACCAGCGTGATTCGCAGGGATCCGGGAGGAGCGACCAGATGACCCGCGTGGAGAGGCTCGCGAGGGACTCTTCCCTCAACTTCGCCTCGAAGGAGAGCTCGCAGGTGAAGCTCAAAATCGCACCCCCCGCGTCGCCGCCGCCGGTGCCGCCGCAAAGCAAAGAGCCGCCGGCGGTGACGCCCCCAAAGCCGGCAGCAGCCGCCGCCGCGCCAAAGGCGACATGGACCCCGGGGTACGAGGGTTTACAGTCCCCGACCCAGCGCGCGGCTCTCTTAGAGGAGGTCCTGACCAACATAGAGTCCCTTTAGCGTCGTGTTATGTAAGACATGCGATCCAGGACTCGAGTGCGCGGTGTAATTCACGCTTCGACACCACAGCTGGCTCTTCGCAGCTCGCACCAGTTTTGAACCGTCGAGTCGGCTACCTCCCGTCACTTTTAGTTCGGCGCACCACTGAAACCCCCTGTGCCGAGATGGGTCTCCCGGACCTGCCACCCCTGGAGGGAGATCTGGGGTTCCCCATCGACGACGGTCTTCCGCCCGTCGCGTCCGACGCCGCGCCTCCGGCGGCGCGTGCGGGAAGCGCGAGTCCCGAGATCTCATCAGGGACAAAACGATCTTCTGCCGTCAGCCCTTCCCAGTCGCCGTCGATGCCGAACGTGGGTGGCGGCTACGTCCCCGGCGACACCGCGTACGCACAGCTCGCGACGCTCGCGGATAAGATGGCGGTCGAGTCCTACTCCAGGGCGCACGCCAAGGCTGTGGGCAAGTCTTCGTCGAACGCGTTGGGATCGCGGGCCAGGGTCCACCGCGCGGGCACCGTCGGCGCGATGATCGAGGACATGCTGACCCACGACGCGAAGAAGCCGGTGCCCGCCGCGCTGTTACCCCTGGGCACGGATGCCATCGCCAAGTCCATCAAGATGGCCCCGGCCGTGCTCCGCCTGGCGACGGACCTGTCCATCGCCGACGTCGAGCTGTGCAACACCCTGTCCAAGCTCGTCAAGGAGACCACCAAGCGAGAAGAGCTACGGGACGAGCTGTTCCTCATGACCTTACGACACACGAGGTGTAACGAGACGCCGAAGAGCGCGGTACGGGCCTGGCAGGTCCTACACCTCACCTGCGCGGCGGTGGCGCCGTCCCAGACTTTCCTCGGGTTTGTGTCCGAGTACGTCAACGAGTGCGCCAACGCGGATACAAGCCCGGACGTCGTCAAAGACCTCGCGCACAAGGCCCTCGCGGCTCTGAAGCGAAGCGCCAAGTCCGGCCCGCGAAAGCACCCGCCCGCGCCCGAGGAGATCGAGGCTCTCCAGAGCGGCCGGTCCATGAACACGATTGCGTTTTTCTTGGATGAAACCTTCGAGGAGCTCCCTTACGACGTGATGACCACCGTCGGGGAGGCGACGGAGGCGTTGGCCAAGATCATCCGGCTGCAGAACTACCAGACGTTCGGTCTGTTCATGTCCACGAAGCAGCTGATGTCCCGCGCGTCCGCGGCGAGCAAGGGTGAGGAGGTGACGGAGGAGACCAGGGCTCTGCAGGATGGGGACCTCGTGACTGACGTCATCCAGGAGATGCGGCTCGTCAAGGCTGAGCAGAAGGAGCAGGTGCAGCTCAGGCTGGTGTTCAAGAAGCGCATGTTCAGGGACACCGACGAGGCGGTGCAGGAGGCCATGTTCGTGAACCTGTCCTACCTCCAGGCTAAGCACGATTACCTGGCGGGGAACTACCCGGTTGGCCGCGAGGAGGCGACCCGACTAGCCGCGTTCCAGATCCAGGCTGAGGACGGCGAGTCCCTCGGGCAGGGGTCCGTGGAGACATTGGCGCAGGCCATGGTGCGGTTCGTTCCCAAGGTTATGCTCCAGCAGCACCCGGTGGAGGAGTGGGCCGGTGAGGTGCAGCGCAACCACGGCGCGCTGGCCAACCACACCCGGGAGGAGGCCCGAGGTGGTTTGCTCCGAATGATCCGATCGCTGCCCTACGGCGGGAGCATCTTCTTCCAGGTGCGCCGCATCGAGGACCCAATCGGTCTACTCCCCGGCATGATCGCACTGGGCATCAACAAGCGGGGTATTCATTTCTTCCGACCCACGCCGATGGAGTACCTCCACAGCGCCGAGCTCCGGGACATCATGCAGTTTGGTTCGTCAGAGACGGCCGTCTTTTTCAAGATGAGGGTCGCCGGCGTGCTGCACGTGTTCCAGTTCGAAACCAAGCAGGGCGAGGAGATCTGCGTGGCACTCCAGACCCACATCAACGACGTGATGCAGAAGAGGTACGCGCAGCAGGCGGCTAAAGCCGCGGGTGCCCCCAAGACCCCGGGTCTCGCTCAGCCCCCGAGCCCCGTAGCCAACGGCCAGGCGGAGGCGGCGTTCGGCAAGCAGGCTGGCGGCGGGGGTGCGGGCGCGCAGCAGATGCAGCGCGTGCTCGAGGACGCCAACAAGAAGCTGGACGAGATGGTTCGAGAGCGATCGCAGTTGCAGCAGCAGCTGGTCGCCGCCCAGGAGGCTGCGCAGGAGGCGACGGATCGCGCCGCCGCCGAATCATCCGCCAAGGCTCAGGCGCTCGCCGACCTGAACCAGGCGCTCGCCGACGTCAAGCTAGGAGGGGGCGCGGCCGGTGGGGACCCGGAGACGAAGAAGAAGCTCGCGGCGGAGTCCGAGAAGGCCCGGGCCGCTCAGGCTGAGCTCAAGGTTCTGGAGCAAAAGGTTGCGAGGCTGGAGTCCTCGTCGAAGGAGGAGTCGGCGAAGAGGGACAAGGAGACGGCGGCTGAGCTCGAGCAGCTCAAGAAGAAGTGCGCCGCCGCTGAAGCCCACTCACTCTCCGTCTCCGCCGAGCTCGAGCAGACGACCAACGCCATGGAGCAGATGCGCGTCGACCACGAGGAGTCCCAGAAGGACCTCGAGGAACTGGCCGAGCTCCGCGAGCTCAAGGCGGATATCGAGCGCAAGGAGAAGCAGACGGCGGAGATGCTCAAGACCCAGGCGACGCGCATCCAGGAGCTCGAGGCCAAGTACCAGGAGGAGTCCACGCTGCGCAAGCGTTACTTCAACCAGATGGAGGATATGAAGGGCAAGATCAGGGTCTACGCCAGGACCCGCCCGCTGTCCAAGAAGGAGATTGGCGAGAAGCAGTCCTTCGCGCTCACGTTGCCGGACGAGTTCACCCTGGAGCACCCGTGGAGGGACGAGAAGAAGCCGAGGTCGTACACCTTTGACACCGTGTTTGGCGAGGATACCACCCAGGAGCAGGTGTTCGAGGACACCAAGTACCTCATCCAGTCGGTGTTTGACGGGTACAACGTTTGCATCTTCGCCTACGGGCAGACGGGCTCCGGCAAGACCCACACCATCATGGGCGACGGCACGAACCCGGGCCTCACCCCCCGCGCCATCGAGGAGGTGATGCGAATCGTCTACCAAGGGTCGAAGAAGGGCAAGTTTAGCGTCAACATGGAGGCGTACATGCTCGAGCTGTACCAGGACACGCTCTACGACCTGCTCCTGTCGCCGGATAAGACGAGCAACCCGCCCAAGCTGGACATCAAGAAGGATGCCAAGGGCTGGGTGACGGTACAGAACGCGACGGTGGTGTCCGTCGGCAGCAAGGAGGACATCATGCACGTCGTGGAGAGCGGTCTCAAGGTGAGACGGACGGCGTCGACGAAGATGAACGTCGAGTCGTCCCGTTCCCACCTCGTGTTCTCGCTCGTCATCGAGACCACGGACCTCCAGACGCAGCAGGTGACCCGCGGTAAGATTTCGTTCGTCGACCTCGCCGGGTCCGAGCGCGTGAAAAAGTCGGGAGCGTCGGGCGACACCATGAAGGAGGCGCAGGCCATCAACAAGTCCCTCTCGGCGCTCGGCGACGTCATCAGCGCGCTGGCGGGTGAGAAGGCTGGGCACATCCCGTACCGCAACCACAAGCTCACGATGATCATGTCCGACTCCCTCGGCGGCAACGCCAAGACCCTGATGTTCGTCAACGTCTCACCGTCGGACAACAACATCGAGGAGACGCAAAACTCACTCACGTACGCCACCAGGGTGCGAACAATCAAAAACGACGCGAGCAAGGACAGCGCCAACAAGGAGATGGTCAGGCTCAAGGAGGCGCTCGCGAAGTGGCGCGCCAAGGCTGGCGAGATGGGCCCAGAGACGCAAGACATCGAGGACCGGGTCCAGGGGGAGATGGAGTGATAGACTGCGAAAGTTACCCGCTGGGGTACACCAGAAATTTCGGTAAACCGTGATGAGTTTCATAATTTCTCTTGAAATCTTCTAAAAGTTATTTGCCGTTCGCCTCCTCTTTCTCAACCTCGGACGGCGGCACGACCGCCATAACCCTGGTGTTGTAGCTCCGACACGCGGTGCACGCGTGATACACGAAATGGAACGGCGCCAGAGACTCCTCCCCGCAGTCGTTGCACGCCACCCTCTGCTTCGCACGTTTCGGAGGTGCGCCCGTTTCGTCACCAGGCGCCGCGTTAGCCTCCTCCTCCTCGGCCAGGATGGCGTCGAGCATGCGAAAGTACGCCGAAAAGTCGCCGAGGGATTTACGGCACAGCGGGCAGGTGTAGTAGTGCTTGGTGTACGCCTGGAAGCACGAGGTGTGCATGAAGTGGCCGCACGGCAGGCACTTCACCGGCGTGTCCGAGTAGAACAGAAAGTCCTTGCACACCGGGCACTCGCTCTCCATCGACCCAGCGGTCCTCCCGGCGCCCACCTCGTCACCCTTGGCGTTCTTCGCCGCGGGGCAGACGTGCGGTCCCATGGTGAGGGAGACGCAGCTGTTGCATTGCATGCAGTGGAAGAAATCCTTGCCGAGGCCCTCGCCGCGCCTGCACACGTTGCAGAACGGGCAGTGATACACGTCGTTGCCGCTGTCGTCCCAAAAGTTGCACACGGAGCAAAAGTACCTCGCGACGACGTCCCCGCACTCGCGGCACTCCTTCGCCGACGGCTGCCGCGCGGCGCACTTCATGCAGACCATCTCCTTGGTCGCGTACCGATCGATGGTGTGGTCCTCAGCCTCGTCGTGGCAGAATCGGCAGACGTGCGCGGCGCCGCAGCACGCCGCCACCAGTCGAACCTTCCTGGCGTAGTGCTTGCAACCCAGAACGGTGTCGTCGCCCACCGGCTGGCACAACACTTCGTCGTCGCCGCCCTTGTGGTAACTGACCAGAACTGACGCACCCGCGAGTGCGAGCGCAGACTCGGCGGTGTCCAACGGAGTTAAGGCCCCCGTCTTCGTACCTCCGGGCCCGTCACCTCCATCGGCCCCGTCGGCTCCGTCGGCTCCCTCGGCTCCCTCGGCCAGCCTCTTTCCGTCGCCGGCTTCATCCGAGATTGCGACAGCCTCGCCCTTCTCGCCCTTCTTGAGCTGCTTCGCCCTCTGTTGCGCGCAGATCCACCTCGCAGCGAGCAGGTGCTGCATCAGGTACGCCTTTCGCTCCGGCGCGAGCGAGTCGTCGCGCGAGAGCGTCCGCGCCGCCTGCTCGAGCTGCTGGCGGTTCATTCGGAACATGTCGTCCCAACTGGGCGTGTACCCAGTCTTGTCCGCGGCGGCGGCGGCGGCCAGCGCGGCAGCCTTCGCGGCTCCCGTGTTCGACGCGTCACCGTCGGCTCGGCGGCGGAGGTACTCCTGCACCTGGCCCAGGCCGTCCACCGCGGCGGCGTCGGCTCCGGCGGCGCCCTCGGCGGCGGCGACGGACCCGTTAGTTTCGGTAGGTGCGACCGCAGCCTTGTCACCCGTCTTGTCACCCGTGCCGTCCTTCCGTTCCGTCTGTTCCTCGCTGCTCCACCAGGTTTCGAGCCAACTCGCGAACCGCGTGTTCCTGCTCGCGTCCCGCATGGACCCGATCATGGCCGCCTTCTCCTCCTCGGTGAGCGCCTTGCGCTGCCAGCTGAGCATGCTCTGCAGAACCTCCGCGCCCGTCCGCCCGATGATGAGCCCCACCAACCGGCCTTGCTCCCCGCTCGTGAAGTGCTTCTCGAACAAAGGCCAGAGCTCAGCCTCCTCCCTGGCGACGTGCGTCTCGAGGCAAACCTTCACGGCGACGCAAGCCGCCTGAAGCCGCCTCTCAACCTCCATGATCGTCGCCCGCTTCTTCGGGTCCATCTTCCTGTCCGTCACCTTCGCCTCCATCGCGTCGTGGACCTTCTCACCATCCACGCCGCCCTCATCCCCGGCCAGCCCCGCGTGCTCCCGCAGGTCCCGTAGGCAGGCGTCAACCTCGACGAAGAGCTCAGCCTCGTGCTCGTGGTCGAGGGTGTACGAGTGGCTCACGTTGTGCAGCTCATCTTTGTTCTCCAGCGCGGGGAACACGAGCTCATCCTCGGACCTGCTGTGCGCGCGGTAAACCCCCCAGAAGAACACGAACCGGCCCTCCAGGGTTCGTAGCGCCGCCGCCCGCTTGGCCACCTCCTCGGGCTTTGGCAGCGCGAGGACGTCCGACTCGAGCCTTTGGAGCTCGCGTCGAAGCGCCGCGTGGAACTGGAATATGTGGTCGATGGGACCCACCGCCTGCGTTGAGGTGCCCGCGTCGGCGCCGGATCGTGACCGCTTGGCCGGCGGCTGGTTCGGGTTGTCGAAGATCGGATCGTCCCTCTCGTTCCCGGGATCCTTCTTCTCGCCCAGGTTCTCACGACCGCGTCTTACGTCCAGCCACGACGCGATGAGCGTGCGCAGCGGCCCTTGTTCTCCCTCCGTCGGTCCTTTCGCCAGCACCGGCCCGACCACGTTGCCTGGAACGGACGCGATGAACCTCTCCACCAGCGCCGTCTGTTCATGCGCGGCGAAGGCGTCGTCCATGAGCGGCACGAGGTGCGCGTGTTCCTTGGCGAGGTGCTGCGCGAGGGCCGTCTTGGTGGCGTGCGCGGTCCTCGCCGCGCGTTGGATGGCGCCCTGCAGCCGTTCGGTGTGCGCGGGTCCCCCGCCCTCGTTCGTCGCCATGAGCTCCACCGCCTCGTCGAGCGCCTGGGTGATGGCGTCAAAGAGGGAATCTTCAGCCTCGTGCTCGAGCTCGTACGCGTGGGCGACGTTGCTGACCCTCGCGGCGAGCGCGGGGAGGACCACCTCGTCCTCCGCGGCGACGTGCGCGCGATACGTGGCGAGGACGAACCCCCACCGCGCCACGAGCTCGTCGACCAGCGCCTTGAGCGACTTTGACACATCAGCCTCCGCGCCGTCCCACCGGTGAGTCGGGGGATCCGATGAATTGACGGGCTGATCCGCGACGCGCGCGGCGGCGGAGCGCAGGTCCTCGACCAGGGCCTCGAGCTCCTGCGTCACCGCCGCCTGAAACGTGGAGTGGAAGCGCTCGTACGCGCTCGGCTCCGAGGAGCCGACCGCGCGCTTCGAGGCGACAGGCATCTCGCCCCCTCTGCGCCACCGCGCTTTGGGATAAAAAGGTT
>ENA-UOXV01005587-UOXV01005587.1-marine-metagenome-genome-assembly--contig:-NODE-5587-length-13677-cov-11.255910_pt1 | contig 13677 bp, 14 predicted proteins | sample MGYA00238165_ERZ766961 | MGnify/ENA primary metagenome ERZ766961 (study PRJEB28924, sample SAMN03173240) | marine metagenome | biome: Marine; feature: Water; material: Subsurface seawater | place: North... | reverse complement strand
ATTATAAAAAGAAAAAAAAACAAAATTAAAATTATTGAAGATTGTGCTCAGGCACATGGTTCCAAAATAGAAAATCGACATGTTGGAACTTTTGGAGACATAGGTACATTTAGTTTTTTTCCTGGAAAAAATTTAGGAGCTTATGGAGATGGTGGAGGCATTGTTACAAACAATATAGACCTTAAAAAAAAATGTGAACTAATTAGAAATCATGGAGCACTAGGGAAATATGATCATAAGTTTCCTGGTAGAAATTCTAGGTTAGATAATATTCAGGCGTATATTTTAAATACAAAGCTAATTTATTATACAAAGAAAGTTCAAAGGAGGAATGAATTAGCAAAAATTTATTTAAAAAACTTAAAAAAAACAAGAGGAATTATTCTACCAATATTAAATTTTAATAAAAATTATAATACCTTTCACCAATTTGTTATAAGATTAGAATTAAGGGATAAATTACAAAAATATTTAAAAAAAAACGGTGTAGACACTATGATACACTACCCTTATATGCTTAATGAATTAGATTTTTATAAAAAAAATAATGGTAGTAATAATTTAAAAAATTCAAAAAAACTTGGCAATAAAATACTGAGTTTACCAATTACAGAAGATCATACTAATAAAGAAATAATATATATTTGTAAAAAAATAAATGAGTTTTCTAAACTACATTTTTAAAAGCCAAAAAAATATTTTTTATATCTGAACGAATTTCTTTTTTCAATTTAATCTTTTTTAATAAACCGGTTTGATTCACAACTTTATAAGAAAGTTGGTTCATAATTCTAGATTTAGTATATTCAATGTTTATTTTTTTTTTAAAGCCTTTAATGTAAGAAAGTATTTGTCTAACTGTATAATTATTAGAAAGTATATTGTGAACAGAATTATCAAAATGTTTATTTTCAATTATAAATTTAAGAGAATTAAAAGCATCATCGATTGATAGATAAGGTCTATATTGATCTATAGCTGTTTCCCAAACTGTAATAGGTAAATTCATAATCGAATTAAAGCAAAATTTATTTACAGCTGTGTGAAATCTCATACCTAAAGAATAGCCAACAATAGTTCCAAATCTTAGAGAGATATAGGAGATTTTATTAGTTTTTTTTAAATATTTTTCCTCAAGTAATTTGACCTCTGCATATGGGCTTTGTGGTTTCAATACCGTACAATCTTCACCAATTATTTTATCTTGAGATCCATATACACTAGTTGAAGAAATATGAATAAATTTAGAATTATTTTGTTTTGCAAAATTAACTATATTTTTAAAAGAATTAAAATTGTTGTTATAAACTCTTTTTCTATCTTTTACGCTAGCTTCCGCATTAGTAATTGATGCAAGATGAAGAACTATGTCTATTTTATTATTAATAGTTTTAAAACAACCTGCATTACATAAATCATCATAAATTAATTTAATTCTTTTTTTTTTAAACTTAAACAGCAAATTAATTCTATTGTTAGAATTATTATCGATTATATAAACTTGATTAATTTTTTTTATTTTATTAATCGAGTCTATAAAATGAGATCCAATATGACCAAGACCACCAGTAATCAATATATTCATTTAATTATTATTATCATTATTTTTTTTAAAAAATCATTTTTTTAATAAAATCTTTTTTAAGTATTTTTTTTAATTTTTTAATTTCAATTGAACTATTTTTTGGAAAATTTCTAACATTTTTGTAGTTAATATGCTCAACCTTTTTATCAGAAAATTTATTAGCAAAATCTAAAATATCTCTTTTTTTACCACCGATATTAATTATTCCTTTTTTATCCAACAAATGGGGAATTATTTTCGAAACATACTTGTTGAATATAAAGCTTGTTGTTGCTCCCTTAATTGCTTTCTTGTGTATAAAAGGATAATCAGTCATGCACAATCTTAAAATAAGTGAGTTTTTATATAATTGTACAGATGCTTCACCACCTAATTTTGACCAAGCATAATTATTAATTGGCAATAAAGAATCTGTTTCTTTATAATTTCCTTTAGTCCCAGGATAAACATAATTAGTTGAGAAATAAATTAATTTAATTTTAAACTCATTACATAATTTTACAACATTAGCAGTCCCAATAACGTTTAGATCAATACTTAAGTTGATTTTTTTTTCATGAATATCCATTGGTCTAGATAATCCAGCTATGTGTATTAAGTATTTTATATTTTTATTTTTTATAAAATTTTTCATTTTATTGTAATTACGCACATCAAACGTTTCTTTTGAGGTAAATATTGTATTAAATTTTTTTAAATCATTTTTGAGAAATTTACAAAAACGACTACTTTTACCTGTAATGAGTATTTTTTTTTTTAAAGGTGAGAAAACCATTGAATTTTTTTTCTATTTTTTTCTTTTTTCAAAATTTCTTTCTTATGATTCCATGCAAATAAAAAGACGTGTTTATAATTAGTTTTTTTAAAATATTTATAATCTTTGATAGGTATATGTGTGCCTGGTGTGAGTTTATTAATTTTATCTGGAGTAGTATCAAATATACAATCAATCATTGTATTATCGATATCACAATAATTCAATATGGTTGTGCTTTTAGATGTTGCTCCATAACCACAAATTTTTTCACCAGAAGCTAATATTTTATTAATTTTTTTCTTGAGTTTTACTTTAGATGAATGAACTTTTTTTTTAAATATTTGGCATCCTTTGAAGTTATCAATATTTCTCTCTTTCTCTAATTTCATCATCTTGATTAGGCGTTTGCTTTTCTTAACAACTCCTTTTCTTTTCAATATATATCTCATTGAACCACCATGTGTGCTTTGTGGCATTGCATCAATTAATTGAAAATTAAATAATCTATAAATTTTTTCAATTGAAGCTAAAGAAAACATGTAAATATGTTCATCATATATTTGGTCATAAGAGATTTTTTTATACATAGAACCTAAGTATGGTTCTTCTAGTATAATAGTTCCATTTTTACTTAGCAATTTATCAATAGTTTTCAGTAAACCTATTTGGTCAGGTATATGGCAAAAGACATTAGAGCCACAAATTAAATCAAATTTATTGTAATATTTTTTTAATTTAAAAATATTTTTTATATTGAAGAATTTATTTATACTTTGAATACCCTTTTTTTTGGCAACATTGTGTACACTTTTAGAGGGTTCAAAACCATAAGATTTATCTTTATTAAAATTAGATAAAAAGGTTCCATCATTGGATCCAAGTTCAATTATTAGTGAATCTTTTTTTATATATTTTTTTTTTACATATTTAGCAAATTTATTAAAATGTTTTTTCATAAAATTTGAACTTGAAGTATAAAATGGATATGTTTTGTTAAACATTTTATCTGGTGGTGGGTTAGTGCATAATTGAACAAGACTTAAATCTTTGTTAAAAGCGACCTTTAAAGGAAAAAAATATTCTTTGGAGATTTGATTTTTTTTAATAAAACCATTTGCGAGAGGCATTTTTCCAAGATCTAGAAAAACTTTTGCTTTTTTTTTACTGATACGACAATTCATAATAATCTATAGGTTAAAAAACTCTGATTTTTGAATATATTCTTTTTTATCATACTCATAATCACACAAAGTTAGTAAAATACTATTTTTTTCTATAAATTTGATTTGTATAAAATTAAATTTTGGAATTATAAGATAGTGTCTGTTTTTACCATTTAGTATAAATGTTTTTTTTTTCTTTTTTAAATTATATATATTAACTTTAGCTGATCCATTTACTGGTATTAAAATTTGATTACACTTCCTATGTGCATGATCAGCTCTCATAAATTTTTTGTTTCCATATATAAAAAAAAATCTTTTGATATTGAAATTATTTAATGATTTTTTTTTGTAGAACGGAACTAATGAACCTGTAACGTCTTTAAATTTATTAAATTTTTTTATTTGTAATTTCACTTAAAATAACGATTTTATAATTTATATTTATTTATATTTATATATATTTATTTATAGTAAATTTTATTATACTCAACATAAATTAATTATTTTAAAGAATTTTAATGAAAATTATAGTAACAGGTTCGGCAGGTTTTATAGGCTATCATCTAGTTAATAAGCTAACAGATAATAAGAAAAATACAGTAGTAGGAATTGACTCTGTTAATAATTATTATTCAAAAAAATTAAAAAATCTTCGTGTAAGAATATTGAAAAAAAATAAAAATTTTTTTTTTAAAAAAGTTAATTTACAAAATAAAAAAAAAACAGAAGAAATAGTAAAAAGATTTAAACCAGATATAGTTTTTCATATCGCTGGACAACCAGGTGTTTTATATTCTTTCAAAAATCCTTTAAGCTATAAAAAAAATAATGTAATTGGAACAGAAAATTTATCTACAATTTGTAAAAAATATAGAATAAGCAAGTTTATTTTTGCATCATCCAGTTCAGTATACGGAGATCAAAGAAAATTCCCAATTCAAGAAAATTTCAAAAAAAATCCAAAGAATTATTATGCAAAGACAAAATTAGAGTGTGAGAAAATAATTAAAAAAAAATTTATTAATAGTGATACAGAATATATGATATATAGATTTTTTACAGTATTTGGCCCGTTAGGAAGACCTGACATGTTTATTCATAAATTTTTAAATTCTCTCAAAAAAAATAAGAAAATTTTATTACACAATAATGGCATGAATTATAGAGATTTTACTTATGTAGATGACTTAGTGAAAATTTTAATTCTTACCACAAAAAAAATTCATACTGGTAAAATATTAAATATTTGCAGATCTAAACCGGTTAAAACTACTCATTTAGTCAATTTAATACATAAAATTTATGGAAATAGTACAAATAAAATTATAAATACAGGATTTGTTAATGGTGAGATGCTTAAAACTCATGGATCTAATAATGCACTAAAAAAAATTTTTAATAATTTAAAATTTACTGATTTAGAAGTTGGTTTAAAAAAAACAATAGCAACATATAAAAAATTTGGTTATTAAGAAAAATCTTTATGAAAAATTTACACAAACCATATATTTTAAAAAAAACTAAATATTTTGATAACAGAGGTTATTTCCAAGAAATTTTTTTAGAAAAAGAAATTAAAAAAAAGATAAAATTTACAGCAATTGCAAATTCAAAAAAAAACGTGATAAGAGGTTTACATTTTCAATTAAAAAATAAACAGACAAAAATTATCACTGTAACCTCAGGAAAAATATTAGATGTTGCTGTTAATCTAAAAAAAGGTTCTAAAAACTTTGGAAAAGTTTACTATTTTTTACTTAATGAAGGAGACTCAGTTTTTATACCAAATCATTTTGCCCATGGTTATGAGTGTTTATCAAAAAATGCTACAATTATTTATCATTTAGATAATTATAGAGATGCAAAAAATGAGTCTGGTATCCCTTATAATGATAAGAAATTAAGAATAAAATGGAAAACAAAAAAACCAATTCTGTCATTAAGAGACAAAAACCATTTAAGTTTTTTAGAATTTAAGAAAAAATATAAAGGACTATAAGGGTTCAATTCAACTTATTAAATATACCTTTGATAAATTTAATAGGTTTTTTTATTATTTTTATCAAAAAAAGAAAATAAACAAATATTTTATTTTGGCCATTATTTATTCTTATTTTATTTAAATCTTCTAAATGTTCAACATAATTTATTTTAGATGAAAACCCACCCTTTTCAAATTTTCCAAAAATCTCATTTTTTTTTGACGATAATCCAATTTTTTTATTTATTGAAATAAGTTTGTAAAAAAAATCTAAGTCAGCACTTATAAATTTAGTATCATATAAACCAACATCTTTATGTATCTTTGTTTTAATAAAAAAACCTACTGAATGAGATGTATAAAACCCAAAACTCCAATCTATTAGCCAAGGTCTATAACCATGCATAAGTTTATACTTTTGAACAGAACCAAATAAAAAGTCTATATTATTTTTAGAAAAATAATTGTTAACTGTTTCAAGAGCATTATCAAAATAATAGTCATCTGAGTTAAGAAATCCTACTATTTCTCCACTAGCGTTTTTAATTCCCTTATTCATAGCGTCCCATATTCCATCATCATCCTCTATAATTATTTTAGCTATATAATTTTTATATTTATTTATTATATCTTTTGTGCCATCAGAGGATTTTCCATCAATAATAATATATTCAAGATTATTGTAATTTTGGTTAAGAACACTTTTAATACATCTTTCAATGGTTGCTTCCCCATTTTTTACTACTGTAATAATTGTTATTAATTTTTTATTATTATTTTGATTCATTTATTTTTTTTGACAATTTGTTTGCAAATAATGAAATTTTTTCATTTTTATTAAAATTAACTTGAAAGTTAATTATTTTTGTTATCATTAATTTAAGAGTATTTTTTTTTGAAATTAAATTAGTTTTATTAAACTTATGTTTTCTTACTTTAGAATTTAAGCTGTATTTAAATAAAAAGTTTTTACGATCAAAGACTAAAGAAAAAGTCAACTCACCTAACTTTTTTTTAAGAATTTTTAATTTTGTATAATTCCTATTTTTAATTATATAAAATAAATAAGTAAAATCGTGATAAGACAATCTACTTAATATATCATCTTTATTTTTTGAATATTTTTGTCTTATAATAATATTATTTTTTTTAATATTAATTTTTTTGTTTTTATAATTTTCAACATCAGAGACATAAAGTTTGCATTTATTTTGTTTGGCAAGCCTGAATAATCTTTTGTCATCTTTAAGGTTATTGGTTAATGGTTTTTCACAAAACACATTGATTTTTCTGTTTAATATTTTTTTTACTGTACTATAATGATTTGAGGTGTTTACTGAAATAAATGCCCACTGAATATTTTGATTATTAACATTAATTTTATCTCTTCTACTTTTAATAATTACTACTTTTTTAATCTTTTTAATAGATTTTAGAGCAACAAGTAATTTTTTTCCCCATTTGCCAAGTCCAATAAGACATACATTCATAATAATTTTATTGTAATAAATTATTTAATTTCTTTGCAACATATATACACGTATTCCACTTACTGGAGAAAATTGAAATTATTTTATTATTCAAAATTTGAATTTCACCAGTTCTTTCGTCTGTTTTTTCAACTTTAGGCTTTAAAGTTCTAACAATAAAAAATGAACCTATATATTTAGCTTCTTTTAGAAAAGGAAGAAAAGTAGAACTATGTTCAATAAATTTTCTAAAATTTGAGATATTGATATTTTTATTTAATTTATTATTAACGTACCTAAATTTGCTGGATCTGAACTCTAAAGTTCTTTTTTTAGTTATTTCTATCTTTGAAAATTTCACGTCACTCAATAAGTGATAATTTGTATTTAAATATGGATCAACACACACAAATTTACCATCCATTACGACATAACTTTTATTTTTATATTGTTTTGGAAGTTTAATAAGTATTTTTTCAATTAATTCATATCTGTAGCTACTAGTTTTTTTTTCCACTCCTAATTCTTTCAAAATTTTATTATTTTGGGAATATGCGCAAACAACTACTTTGTCGTATAATTTTAAATTTTTTTTTGTAAATTTTTTATTTAAGAATAATTTGACATTACTTTGTTTTAATTTTTTTTTTAAAAATTTTTTTATAGTAAAGTAATTAAGTATTTTTTCTTTAGTTAATATAAAATCTGAAATATTATCAAATTTATTATTTTTAATTGTTACATATTTCAATTTAAATCTTTTTAAAAACTTAAGATATTTTGAAAATGAAGTTTTACTATTTTTATTTGCTATGGAATAATAATTTTTTGTTTTTCCAAAAACTTTACTAGGAAAAAAATTTAAAAATAATTTTTGTGATAGGTTTATTTCATTAATTGTTTTTGGTGATCTTGGATAATGAAAGCCCAAATGAAATCTAAACTGATTAACTTTCGATGCACCATTAAGAATATCTTTTTCTTTTTCATATAAGTCTACACTATGTTTTTTATTTAAAATCAACGCTAATGTAGTTCCAAAATACCCAGAGCCTATTATTGCTATTTTCACTATATTTTCCTAAAAATTTCAGAGTAAATTTTTGAATGAGTTACCGCGCTAAATCTATGAAGCTTACTTTTAGCAAAAATTGCTTTACTTTTTAATTCTCTTGAAGATTTTAAAAAATCTATAATTTTTTTTGATAATTTTTTATAATCCCCTATATTTATAAGATCTCCACCCTTTCCATTAAGTAAAATTTCAGACGCACCTGCGTTCATATTTGTACTTATTACAGGAGTTCCAATTGTAAGTGACTCTACTAGCACATTTGGAAAGCCTTCGTAAATTGAAGTTAATATTAAAAGTTTTGATTTTTTCATGTAAGAATATGGATTGTAGGTTTTATTAACAATTATTAATTTATTATAAATCTTTAGTTTTTTTGCCATAGTAACTATATTATTTCTTTCTGGACCATAACCAATTAGAATAAGTTTAATATTTTTATATTTATTTAGTACAATTTTAAAAGCCATTAATGTTGTTTTATGATCTTTACGTTTTGAAAATCTTGAAACATTTAGAATATATTTATACTTGTTGGATAGGCTTAAGCTGTTCTTGGACTTAAGAATTATATTTTTATCAAAAGAAGGGCTATAGACAGTTTTGACTTTCTTTTTTATAAAAATTGATAAATCTTTGCTAAGTTTTGTACTGATACCAATAACTAGATTTGCCTGAGGATATGTAATTTTTATAAGTTGTTTAATTATTATTTTCTTAAATTTTTCATAAAAATTGTTGGTAAATTTAAGTTCATCTAAATGATTTCTGTCAATGAAAATTCTTTTAATCTTAGGAATATTTATCGATGAAAAATATGAAATTATATTAGCAAAATTTTGATTAGAGACTATGATTACTTTTGTAAATTGATCATTATTATATGAAAGTATTAACTTTCTAAATTGGAGCATTGAAAGAATAGATCGAGATACATTTAATCTTTTAAATATTATTTTTTTACTTAAATTTTTTTTTAAGTAACTATTGTTCAGCGATACAAAAGTAATTGAAAATTTATTTAAGTTTAATTTTTGAATAAGTCTCAATAAAGAATTATCTGCACCACCCAAATAAGAATATGGATGAAAAAATATCAGTTTAATTTTTTTTTTCATTAGTTAAAAAGTAGTTGATTAACTATATAATTTTTAGTTTGTAATTATTAAATATCATAATAAAACTTTAATAAAAATTATTTATAGTCACTAATGAAAAAAATATTTTACTGGTCACCATATTTATCGAATGTCGCAACAATAAGAAATGTAGTAAATTCTGCATATTCATTAACTAAATATGATAAAATTTCATTTAGAACATATATCTTAGATGTATTTGGTGAATGGGCTACAAAAAAAAATGAATTATATCAAAAAAAAATTGATTATTTGAAAATTAGTAATTTAAAAATAAATTTGCCAATTTCAGGTTTTTTAAAATCCAGATTCTTATCAATTTTAATATTCATTTCAAGTATATACCCATTACTAAAACTTTTGAAAAAAGAAAAACCAGATTATTTAATAATTCATTTGTTAACTTCTATACCTTTGGTGCTGCTATTTTTTTTTAATTTTGAGACGAAATTTATTTTAAGAATCTCGGGGTTACCTAGATTAAATTTTCTTAGAAAATTTTTTTGGAAAACAATAAGTAAAAAAATCACATTAGTGACATGCCCCTCTAATGAAACAATGGATTATATCAAAAAAGCAAAAATTTTTGATGAAGAAAAAATTGTTGTTCTTTATGATCCTATAATTAATAATTCTACAATATTAAAAAAAAAAAGGAACGTAAGTGCTGAAGTAAAAAATTTAAATAAAGATTATTTTTTAAGTATTGGTAGACTTACTAAGCAAAAAAATCATACATTATTAATTGATTTATTTTTACATTTAAAAAAAATAGGAAAAAATCATAATCTTTATATTTTAGGAGAAGGCGAGGAAGAAAAATTTTTAAAAGAAAAAATATTAAGATTAAACTTACAAGATAGAGTGTTTTTGCTTGGTTTTAAAAAAAATATTTTTCCATACATTATGCTTTCTAGAGCTATTATTTCTCCGTCTTTGTGGGAAGATCCAGGTGCAGTAATGATAGAGGCTGCATTTTGTAATAAAATTGTTTTATCGAGTGACTGTAAAAATGGACCAAAAGAATTTTTAATGCACAACAAAGCAGGTTATTTATTTAAGAATAATAACCTATCTTCTTTGATAGACTCTTTTAACGAATTAACAACAGACTCTCAGAAAAAAATTCATGAAAAAAAAATTTTAGCAAAAATTAATTCAAAAAAATATACGTTATTTAATCACTACTTGACTTTAAGAAGTTTAGTAACTTGAAAAAAAATTAGATATTATGCTATCAATGTTTGTATACGCTTTATTATGAACATATTGATAAAATTTGTGTTGTTGAGATCTTCTAGTCCAATAATTTTTTGAAAATTTTTTTGAGTATGTCACATCCAAATTTAAGTTATGAAAACTTTTGTATGTTAGATCGTCTCCCATGAATGTAATTGGTTTTATGTTACTAAAGTAAATTGATAACAATGCATCAATTGCCATAAAATTCCAATCGTGTGGATTGACTGCTGAAAAAAAATTATCTAATATTTTCTTATTGACTGTCATTGAACTAGTTCCCAATACTCTTGGCCAACTATTAAATAATTTTTTAAATATAAAGTTATCTTTATATTTTTTATTATAATTAATTGTGAATTTTTTTTGAGTCTTTTCATTGAATCCAATTAAGTTATCTTGATTTAAAAAAAAATCGTTTTGTAAAAAATTTTTTTTTAAAAAATCAAGTTTGGTTTTGTTGAAAAAATCATCACCATCTATTAAACACACTATATTGCCCTCAGCATATTTTAATGCATTCTTTATAGATAACATTTGATCTACGCAGGGAAAATTAGAAAAGCTGTTATTTTCGACAAGCTTAATTTTTACGTTTTTTTTTTTATATTCCTTTATTATTTTTTTATCAGATGTGTCACTTATTATTACCTCATAATCTTCTTTATATTCTTGATTTAAACAACTTTTTATACATCTATCTATAAGTCCATATTGATTATGAGTATTTATAATTATTGAAAAAATCATGCCAATAACTTACCTAAATTTTAAAAATAATATATATATATATAAATTTTTCAAAGAATTACCTTTATAATGATAATTACCTCAATCTTCTATTTTATTTTAATATTTATCACTCTTTCTATATGTAAAAAATTTAATTTTTTTTTAGACAAAAAAGATCAAAATCATAAAAAGTTTGCATCAAATCAAAAAAATTATTTTGTTGGAGGTTTTTTTATAGCACTATTTTTAATGTATAATTTTATAGAACAAAAAGATTATTTTTATGGATTATTTATTATATTAGTTTTTTCTACAGGTCTGCTAGCTGATTTTAAATTGTTTAACAGTCCAAGATTAAGATTAACAGTTCAAATAATACTCTTAATTTATTTTGTTTATATTTTAGACATTAAGGTTCCTAGCACAAGAATAGAAATTATTGATCTCCTATTTGAAAATAAATACATTAATTATCTTTTTACAATTTTTTGTTTAGCAATTTTGATTAATGGTAGTAATTTTGTGGATGGAATTAACACCTTGTTGATTAATTACTATATTATCGTTTTAGGCTTAATTTTGTTTTTTTTAAAAAGTGTAAATTTAGATTATTACCTAATTACTAATTTATTTTTATTGTTAATAATTATTTTAATATTTAATTTATTTGGGAAGATTATTCTTGGTGACTCGGGCGCATATATTTTATCGTTATTTATAGGATTGACTTTAATTGAGCTTTCAAATGATGACTATTTTATATCCCCATATTTTATAATTTTATTAATTTGGTATCCTTGTTATGAACTTTTATTTTCTATAATTAGAAGAATTGTATCTAGAATTTATTCATACGAACCAGATACGATGCATCTTCATCAAGTAATATTAAAAATCATTGATAATAGTTTTAAATTTAAATCAAAAAATTTAAATCACTTTTTGTCTGGATCTATTATAAATTTATATAATTTTTTTATATTAGTTATTGCTATAGATTATAATGATAAAACAATTGTTATGTTAACTTTAATAATTACAAATATAGTCATATACAATCTTACTTATTTTTTTTTGAGCCAAAAGCTAAAACTAATCCAAAGTTCAGCCAAAATATAGTTGCGCCATAAGTTGTAAAAAAACTTCCTGATGGAACTGGAATAAATATTGAGACAAAAATAAAGACTATTGCCGCCAATAGAAATGGATCTCTATTTCTTAAGTAGTTTCTAGAACCACTATATATTAAATAAAAAAACAGATATATAAAAACCAAGTAACCAAATATCCCAATATGTGATAGAATCTCTAAATGTAATTGGTGGGGGTGAGTTGAACATCTAGCAATATTAAAAGCAAATTCTTTGTCAATATATATATCTTTACCACACTCAAAATAGAAATTTTTTAAGCCAATTCCACTAATTGGGTTATTCTTAAAAATTTTATAAGCAGTCGAAAAATGTGCACCATAAGGCGTTGCTTTTAAATAATCATAAACTCCCTCTGATTTAAGTGGAGTGTAAAATTGCAATTTATATCTACCTTTAAAACTTTCATTAAAATTTATCAAAATTATTGAAAAAGAAAATAGAGTTGCAAAAATTATTACTTTATATCTTAAAAGTATTTTATCATAAAATAATAAAAACATAAATAACCCAGAAATAATTTTTAAAAAATTTGCTCTTTCGCCAATAAGAAAAGCAATAATAGAAATAAATATTATGATCAAAATATTTATAAAATTTTTTTTTAAAAATTTTAACAAGAAGGCAATAGTTAAGAAATAAAAACCAAGATAATAGTTTCCTATCTTAAGTTCATCTCCCAAGAAACCAGCAAGTCTTCCAGGAAAATAAGAGACATTTCCTAACAAGTTTTGTCCAAAAAAATATTCAATAAGAAGATCAATTGATGAAATAAAGAAAATTGAAAACCAGATCGTGCTTATGATTTTAAAATATTTAAAATTATCAAGTTTAATGAAGTAAGATATTGCATATACAAAAAAAATAAAACGAAGAAAGCCAAAACTTCGTGAGATTGAATTTTCAAAATTAATTGAAGTAAAAAGACTAATTAAGATAAAAAACCAAAATAAAATTAGTAAAAATAAAATTTTATCTTTAATAATATTATTTATTGAAAATTTAATTTTACTTATAAAAAAAATAATTAATATTATTGTAAATAAATTTGTTAATAATGATGAAAATAATAAAAAGATGGGAAAAAAAGAGATAATAAGAACAGAAAAAAAATGGTTTAAATTATTTTTTTTTAATTGGATTAATTCATTCAACATTGTAATTAAACTTTTCTTTTAATTGAATTGGTTGATAAAATCATAAGATAGTAAAAAGATTTAATTAATGAAAAATTTTGGTGAAAATAAAAAACTTTATAAGCATCAATAAATTTTTGTAAAAAATTAGAGGAAAGAGAATTTTTTACATCATACCAATTAACAAGTATTTCGTTTAAAAAAAAAGCGTTATGTTTTTTTGTTATTTTTAACCAAGCTGCAAAATCTT
>ENA-UOXV01005585-UOXV01005585.1-marine-metagenome-genome-assembly--contig:-NODE-5585-length-13681-cov-6.807941_pt1 | contig 13681 bp, 15 predicted proteins | sample MGYA00238165_ERZ766961 | MGnify/ENA primary metagenome ERZ766961 (study PRJEB28924, sample SAMN03173240) | marine metagenome | biome: Marine; feature: Water; material: Subsurface seawater | place: North... | reverse complement strand
AAGAAGAATGCCAAGAGATCTATGAAGAAGAATGCCAAGAGATCTATGAAGAAGAGATCCAAGAAGAGTAAGAATTAAGAATTAAGAAGTATGATAAATTTAATAAATTATTATTATATTGAATATATATATTCAATATAATAATAATGGTAAGACCACTGCCAGTTCTGCCAGTTCTGCCAAATAATATACAAGGATTAACTAGACTAATTTCGTTGAGTGCGGCGGAGAAAAGCGGTAAAATGATTAGAATAAGAGGACTTGAATATAAAAAAACCAGACTTGGGAACGTAGATGCGGATTAAATTGACCCCAACGGGTTATAGTAATAGTGGGAATATAAGTGAAAGTCGCCTATTGGATGGTGGTAAAAAAAAGAGCAAAAGAAAAACTAAAACTAAAACTAAAAAAACTAGAAAAACGAGAAAAAATAAAACGAGAAGACAAAGAGGAAGAAAGGTATAAAGTTAATCTTCAAGTCCACAAATGGTGCAAAACATTGTACTTTTTTCATACATTCCCGATGTTGTATCATATACCATATCGTGTCCGTTGTGTTGCTTACAATAATTAAACATTTGAGAATCAATATTGATAATGTCTTGTTTAACATTGTTCAGCATTTTTTCAAAATTGTTTTTTTGTTCTAATAACCTTTGTTTTTCTAGTTTGAATGAATTTATAGGGTTTGTGACATTTTTAATTATTTTTTTAGTTGGGCTATGAGGACATCTTTCTAACCCGATAGCATTGTTTGCTAATAAATCAGCGCCATTATTTCCAATAGAATGGACGTCTGTATTATTTGTATGCGCTTTTATATGTATAAATCGAACATTTGGTTTATCTTTATACATATGATAACAAGTTTTTACCAGTTCTTTATTGGGGATATTTTTGTCCCACCCTTGCACAGAACATTTTTCCCCATAAGAAGATGTACATTTAATGGAGTATAGTGAATCAGTAACAATTGTAATATTTTTCCCAGATAAAATATCATTTTCAATAATAGAATAAGTTTCTATAATCGCACTCAATTCAGCCGCATTATTTGTTTGTTTGCCCTCAATTCTTTTGGATACGTTGCGAATATCATCAACCCCAAAGTAAATCCCTATTCCCGCCAATGCATTTTTTTTGCCATTATTAGAACAAGCGCCATCCGTATAAACATAATATTCCGGACTTAAATCAACCGGGTCTTTATCTGTTTCAGGATTATTTATAAAGGCATCGGCTTCTTTTTTTGTATCGAATTTTTTATACAATGCATTGGGATATCCTTTTACCGAATTATCACAATCAACCCAGTTTAAAAATATGCCAATAGTTCTTCCATTTTTTACAGCGTAAAATGCCATTATTAATATATACAATGGTATTTTATTTGACAATAATAAATTCAATTTTATATTTATCTAATCTAAACAGGAATGAGAACTCCTCAATATAATTAGGGTCTTTAACTTTATGTATTTCTTTACACCTTTGCACATTTAAAACGCCCATTTTAATATGCTGTTGTTGAATTTGCACTAGGAAATTCTGAAAATTTAGAAGAAATAGATACTTCTCTTATATGTAATGATTATGGAGATATTATTGATGATGATGAATAAAAAGCAAATAAAAATGGAGGGAAACCTCTTTTTTTATTTACTCCCACACTGTGGGCGTTTTGAATGAGAAAAGGTGAAAATATTTTTTTATGATTGGTCTAAGTGTATTTTGTTTTACGATTGCGCTTTGTTTTACGATTACGATTGCGCTTTGTTTTACGATTACGATTGCGCTTTGTTCTGCGTCTACTCTTTGTTCCGCCCTTGTGAATTAGTGCGCTCCTGATTTCGTCTACACTAAAATAATCAATTTGTGATAACCAGTTGAGTAGCTGTTCATTATACGAATGACCTTCAGAAAATTTTTCATCAATTTTTGAAGCTAACAATTTTTTTCTATCTTCTTTCTTTGGAATACGTAAAACTTCACTAGGTATAATATGTAGTTCACTACATAGATTATTAAATAATATCACGTCCCTAATCAATCCTTGAAGTTGCGGATCAGTTGCGTCTTTAATATCATTGGAATATATTAAATAACCATATGTTTTTCCTTGGTTATACCATTCGATAGGTAAACTCGGGGTTTTCCAATTTGTATAATAAGGTAAGAGTTCAGATGTAGCAGGTTCTATTTTTAATATATTTTTTTGTTTTACGACATAGTCAGAATAAATATCGTCTAATAAAGAGATACCTAAAGGGTTTCCATTTCTACGTATGGTTTTATCTATAGACGAACATAACATTTCTAGAATAGTTGTAAATATATCTGGGTTCGATATGATAGCAAATGCGACTATTTCATAATTAGATTTATATAAGTATATAATTTTATAACTAGAGCTCGTTTTTTTTGCGTCATTATAATTTTCAGGAATTAATTGGAATATATCTTGTGTCTGTTGACCTGTTTTTGGATTTACACATAATTTATCAAAAACCAAATTATAATTATACATAAATCGATCGAATGTCTCTTTATCTACATCGGATATATCTAAAAAACCTATAGATAATGCTTCATTCATAATAGTATATATATTTATTATATAAATAAATATATTTTAATTTATTTTGAGAGTATTAAATCACTGGCACTTTCTTCATTTATAGTATCCTTTAATATCAATATATTTTGGGGGGTTAAATCAATGATAATAGGACTGTCAGTTAAAAATGATGTAATATCTATATTACTTGGTATAGCTAATTTACTAGTATAATTAGTAGTATAGTTACTAGTAGCAAAGTTGGTAAAGTGTAAAACGTAAAAAAGCAATAAGAATATAGTCATTATACACAACGAATACAAAATAATATCAATGATAAAACATAAAAAATTATTTATTAATTGTCACATACTGTTTAATTTTTTTACTTAAATATGGTCGCCAAGGTAATACTACATCAACATGCGGGTAATCATACTTAATTTTCTCCAAAATATTTGAAAAACGACAATCATTTGTTATTAAATATACTTTTTCGGTACTACCGAGGCAAATATCCTCCATTAGGTCAATCATCATTTTTGTAACGTTTGTCTTGTTATCGTCATATTTTATAATATTTGTGAAATCACAATTAAAAATCTTATGAAAAATAGTATCATTCCCATTTTCCCATTTACCGTAAATTTTTATATAAGTATTATCGTTGGTCATATCGTTATCATTCTGGAAGTAAGAGGTAATTAGTTTTTCTAATAATGAGCAACTATATTTATCACAATCAATGTATATATTTCTATTCAATGAATAATTATTAGGTTCTATTATGCTTGTAATTTCTACGTCTGACACGCTTGCTATATCTGAAATACTTTCTATATCTGACACGCTGGCAATATCTGAAACAAATTCTAAACCCGAAATAGTTTCATTATCATTTTTAAATATTCCGTCATTTTTAAATGCATATTTGTTTAATAATGACATATCAATTTTTGATATTTGGTGGTCATTATTTATTATTTCACCATTTTTTAATACATAATAATCGGGAATATTACCTAAACTATAATTTTGGTCTGTACACATTGAATAACGCATGTTCAAAAATGTAATTACTACTAACAACAGGCAGCAATAATTGTATAATATATTATGTTCTATTTTATTATTATCATTAAATTCAATATTTTCTTCTAGTGTATCTGAGCTTGCAATGCAACCCATCGTATTTAAATATTAATTATTTAATAGTATTTAAATCATAACATGTCCGTTATATTTTATGTATTATGATAAAATATATAAACATTTTTATATATAATAGATTGTAACATAATGGATAAAGACCTTCGTATTAAAGAATTGGAAGAAAAAAATGCTCAATTAGAGACCGAACTACAAGCAACAAAAGAACACCTCAAAAAATACACAGCACCACCAAGCAGTAAGGTATATTACGAGAAAAATAAAGAATTAGTTAAAGAGAGAGTAAAAAAATGTAGAGAAAAAAATAATTATAAATCTACCCCAGAACAAAGAAGGGAATATAACAGACAGTCATATTTAAGAAGGATAGAAAAAATGAAAAAAGAATTAGATGAAAATTGAATTTATTTAGGAATAAGTTGTTAATTACATTATTATCAACTTAAATATAATATATATTATATATATATATATATCAAAATGACAAAATGTTTAGCAATAGATAGAAACCAGAAAGGGTGCCGATGTAACAGCATAAACGATACTCGTTTTTGTAAAAAACACGATTATATGGTGGAATATACAGATAAAATGTTATCAAATCAACAGATATGTTCGGGTTGCAAAAAATCATATTACATACCTGATGGCAAAACGTGCCAATCATGTCGCGTGAGAGGAGCGAAAATTAATAAAATAAATCGTGAAAATGTCGTTTTATGTGCGAACGAAGGTTGTGTTTTTAAACGTTCAAACGATAACATTTACTGTAATAAGCACCAGCTTTGTATATTTGTTGATGAAACCGTAGCTATGGGTAAAAAAGTATGCCAACAGTATATTCGCGGTTGCCGAACCCAACTTGATTTAGATTATCAGTATAGTCGGTGTCAAATTTGCTTGGAAAAAGATCGAGAAAAAGACAAGAAACGAAGAGCGAATGCAAGAACCAGTAAAAAAACGGATACACACCAAACGTGCTCTACTTGCTGTAAAGATTTTGAAAATAATTTATTTATTGGCGTCAATGGTGGTTCTATAAAGACGTGTAAAAATTGTAGAGATAGTAACCGCATTCAAGACGAAAAGCGCGAGAAAGAACACGTCAATGCATTGCAACGTATTTCAGATAAAAACCCAGAACGAATTGCAAAAAAAATGGAGTGGAGGGAAGAAAATTATGAGAAAGTAGTGATGTATTGTATGAACCATAGGCAGCGTCAAATTGATGAGAATGTTGGTGAATATCTTGAAAGACAAGCACAACAAGCGAAAAATTGGAGGGAAAATAACCCTGATAAAGTAAAAGTGAATAATCAAAATAAAATTAATAATATTAATTTACAATATGGGGTATATTCACGGTCAGCCAGTGATAAACGATTAGATTTTGAAATATCACAAGAAGAATTCAATAAAATTGTAAAAGAACCATGTTATTATTGCGACATTATTCAAGAACGCGGGTTTAATGGTATAGACCGATTGGATTCAAATATAGGATATGTTGTAGATAATTGTGTGAGTTGTTGCAAAGTGTGTAATTACATGAAAGGTTCTTTACCTGTTAATGTATTTTTGAAACGAATAGAACATATTTTAACATATAATAATAAAATCAATGGGCGTTATTTTACAGAAGAGTTCTGTGATAGTAATGCTGTAAGTTATAATGAATATAAAAAACGTGCCGACAATAAATCATTATTATATGATTTAACTACCGAAGAATATAATACCATTACAAAGTCACAATGTTATTTATGTAGTAGAAACTCGCGTGAAAAATATAAAAATGGTATTGACCGTGTTGATAATAATTTGGGATATATAATGTCTAATGTAAAAGCGTGTTGTGCAAGTTGTAATTATATAAAAAAGAATATGGAATTGGGTGAATTATTTGATAAAATGACCGAAATATTTATGAAATGTAATATTAAAGTGGAAACAACCATATTTGTAAGTGACACACATAAACCATCAAGAAATATGGTGAAAAATATAAATAAAAAAACAACCGATGAAAAACGGGAAGAAGCATTAATTAGAAAGCAACAACAACGTGAAATTTTGAAAGAAAAGTGTGGCGATGAAGAATATAAGCAAAAAAGAGCAAAAGAACTTGCTGACTACCGAAAATCAAAGAATGAAACAAATATTTAAGTTGGTATGATTATTAATTTATAAAATTTATTATAAATTAATTATTTTTTATATTTTGTAGGTCACAAATAATAATATGATATAACCCATACCATACACGATATAGAACACGTTATCTAGTTTGAGTAGGCTAGGCCCCCCATGCCACTCATAACACGCAACACATTATAATTGGTAGCATAGACACGAACCTTGGCGGTGTTGGTTCCAGATACGGTGGCATTGGAAAGAACAAGCTGGAGGGTGGCGTTATCAATGCGGGAGAAATTGCAAGAGCCGGAAGGTTGGTGTTCCTCGGGGCGAAGGGCGAAGGAGTACACATTGATACCGGAGTCGGGGGCACGGGTGTGATGTTGAAATGGCTGGACATCCCCAAAGTATGTGCCCTCACGCTCGGAGAAGCGGTCTTGGCCATTAAGTTGTAACTTAGCAACGACCACTGGGTTCTCACCCCAGCAATGCATGTCAAGGGCTGCTTCACCGAGAACGAAAGTGGCGGCATCAGATGTAGCGGTGACATCGTTACCAGCAGAGAAATCCTGGAATACATCACCAGAGATGGTAACATTGGCCTGGGCAGCAGTTTGGAAGGCGTGAAGGGAGTTGGGGAGGGCATCAACGGCATCGGAGTAATTGAAAGGTTGGGCACCATATACTTTGTATAGGAGTTCACCACCTGTGTATGCGGCACAGTAATCAACATTGGCATCAGGTTGAACAACCCATATAAGTTCTTTACAGGGGTGGTTGAAGTTGAGTTTGATCTTGTTGGAGGAAGAACCAACGGATTCATCACCAGTGAATTGAAGTTGTTCGATGAGGTATTCGTGGGGGTTTTGGGCCATTCTGCGGCGCTCATCGGTATCAAGGAAGATATAATCAACGTAAAGGGAAGCGGCTACAAGGGATTGGTTGTAGGCGGCGGTGACTTGTTTGTTGCCCTCGGTAGCAACAAGGGTGTTCATTGCCCATAAGCACTCATCAATGGGGCGAAGGTCAAGGTTGATTTTGACTTCGTGGTATTGAAGGGCAATAAGGGGAAGGGCAAGACCGGGGTTGCGGCAGTACCAGAATTGAAGAGGAATGTAAAGGGTAGTTTCGGGTAAAGCATTGCGAGGAGCGCAAACATTGACGGGGGCGTTACCACCACAAGGTCCGTTAACATCAGCGAAAGAAGGGTCAGTCAGGTAAGTAAGTTGTGTGGTGTTACCGACCATCTTGTAGTATCCGCGTTGTTGTTCGGCGGAAAGAGTAAGTTGGCACCAGATGTGCATCCAGTCACCGTATTGACGGTCGATGCGTTGACCACCAACTTCAACCTCAACTTGAGAAATAAGTTGATGGCCGGGGAAATCTAACCAGCGAGCATAAACATTACCGGTAGCTAGGGTTTGGTCAATTTGAGGAAGAGTGACCTGAAGATATGTGCGGTAAGCAAGATCACCATTGCGGCTGATTGTGCAAGTTACACGGCGACCGAAATCGGCCTGTCCGTTGAAAGTTTGTTCAATAGATTCCATCGCGAAGTTGGTATAGCGACGGTATGTCACTTTCCAGAAAGTAATTTGAGGATTACCAGTAAGATAAACGTCTTGTGCGCCATAGGCTACGAGTTGCATGAGACCACCACCCATATTTTATAATATACCTTAAGAAAAAAATTTTGAAAATAATATTTAATTAAACAATTAAATATTAATTTTTAGTTGGTGTAAATAAAAATATTGAAAAACTAATCCTTATAGTAGTCGCGTTAATCCTTATATCAGTCGCGTTAATAATCGTATTATGAATTGTGTGATATTAATTTTAAATTTTTACATATAAATTCTTGCAAATATGTGTCAGTAAAAACTTCTCTTTTATTTTGATGTTTTTTCTTAAATATATAACATTCATTATCTTTTGAAATAGACCAACCATCGTTTAGAGCATTGAAGATAAAGTTCATTTTTTTATATTCGAACTCATCAACTGCTATTGAAATTGTATTGTTCATTAAATTGCTCATTAAAAGAATTATTATTATTATAAATTAAATATAAAAAGAATATTACAAATTAAACATAAAAAAATATATAAATATATAAAAATTATACGTTTATGCCTTCATTTAAACCGAAGACAAATAAGAAGGTAATTGTGGATGAAATAAAAGCAGCAACTCTTGACACAAAACATACAGAAATGATAGATTTCTTTAACAATAATGAGAAAGAAGTTATTCCTGAATTAAATGAAAAAATAAATACGTTAAGGAAAAGTTTGAATGAAACATCTGGGAATGAAAAAAAGAAGGATATTAGAGAAAAATTAAATGAGGTCAAGTTGAAAAGGAAAGAATTAGTAGAACAAAAAAAAAGATATTATTTGGACAATTCAAAATATATATTTGATTACTTCGAAGATAAAAAAAACATAGGTATTAGTTGTGAAACAATTTCGAATGTAAACACCTTAAATATGTTTTTTTGCGTTAAAAATAAAAAAAAAATGGAAAATCAAACAGACAAAATAAACAATGTGAAAAAATATTTTACGAATTTAAGTGATTCATTTTTACACGTGGATGATTATACATTTTCAGATTCGGTTTGTTCTTTTTGTAACGAGGGGGAATTGATACCTGTTGATGATGAGGGTATAATGGTATGTAATAGTTGTTATAAAAATGTCCCATTTGTGATTGAAAATGAAAAATCTTCTTACAAAGAACCGCCCAAAGAAGTATGTTTTTACGCTTACAAAAGAATAAATCATTTTAGGGAAATAATCGCGCAATTTCAAGCAAAAGAAACAACACAAATACCTGAAGTAGTGGTAGATGAAATAAAGAACCAAATTAAAAAGGAACGAATTGAATTGAAAAATTTGACAAATGTTAAAGCAAAAGAAATATTGAAAAAATTAGGACATAATAAGTATTATGAACATATTCCATTCATTAAAGATATAATTGGAATTAAACCCCCAATAATGACGCCTGAATTAGAAGACACATTATGCAATCTTTTTATGGAAATACAAGCTCCCTATGCCAAATATTGTCCGGATGACCGTGTAAATTTTTTGAATTATTATTATACAGTCTATAAATTATGTGAGCTTTTAGACCAAAAACAATTTTTACCTTTTTTTCCAATGTTAAAAGACCGGGAAAAAAAGATGGAACAAGACGTAATATGGAAAAAAATATGTAACGAATTAGATTGGGAGTTTGTTCCTACCATATAGATTATATTAGACGGTTTTTACTTTTTACTTTTTACTTTTTACTTTTTAACACAATTTTATCTAACATTATCTACAAATTGTACTTCAATATCGGCAACACATCAATATTTGCCATCAGGCAATCTATTACACTTGGATAAAACCCCATAAAACCAATAATATGTCTAACCATTTCTCTTGGGAGTATTGTATTTTCTAATAATATTGATATTTTTTTTGTATAATTTTGCATCAATCGATTTATAACGATTAATGCATTTTGGTTTGTTGAATATGCTATGTACCAATTTAATACATTGATTTTTTTATTTATATTGATTATTGCATTATTCACGTTATCATTAATCACGTTCACACTAATCGCGCGTTTAATAATCGCACTACTATTTATATCTTCAATTAGTTGCTTTATTTTACGATTTGTAGTATTATCAATTGACAAATGATGACGAATGTTGTTAGTATATTCATCCGCTAGTGTTGACGATATTACTAATAAGTCACCTAAATCAATTTCATTATTGTCAATATATGGAAATAAAATAATTTGCTTTATTTGCTTTATGCTACGTGTTGTATTATCAAATGGCAAATGCCTTGCTAACAAGTTATTATATTCATCTGTTAGTGTTGATGATATTACTAATATATTACCTGAATTACTTGAACTACAATTAAGTAATGGAAATAATTTATATTGTAAATCATCACAATAATGGTTTGCCGGATATTTACATATTGGAAGTTTACCAATATTTTTCATCGTTCGTAAATATTTTTTTTTGATGTTTTCGTTTACACATAATTGTGTGAATGATTGAATGGACAATAAGAATGTCATTTATTATAATATAATAAATACCTTCATTGTATTTATTATAATTCAATTTATTGTGATTTATTTTAACGACCAACAGGGAACCCTACTAAATTAGCACCAATACCTAGACCAGCGCCGTTACGCGCAGAAACACCCATTGATGGTATATAAGTATCCAATATACTGAAAGTAGCAGCAGCAGTCAAAGAGATAAGTGCAATCTCCTCAAGTTTCAAACTTTGTTTGGGGATAGCAAATGCGGCAATACCGACAATTAAACCTTCAACCAAATACTTAACTAAACGTTTCATAAATTCACCAAGATCAAACATTTCCATTATAATATAATATGATAATATATTTTATTTTGAAAAAATAATATTTAATAAATAATAAATAATTATTAATTATTAATAATAATGTGATTAATAATTAAAATAATTACTTAAATATAATTATTTTAGATATAATATAATGAGTACATCAGTTGACCTTTTAGATGAAGATAGACCAATCGCAGGGCAAAAATTTGTATGCGTATCCTTTGTATCCCCTGAAAAACATATAAAACAACGTGAACTGTATTATTTTGAACAATTTGTTAAAAATTGGGATATGGCTAAATCAATTAATAAATTTCAATCCTTTCTTAATTTTATTGGATATAAACATAATTTAGATATTGAAACTATAAATAGTGATTTGAAAGACTTCTTAAAAGAAGAAAGCAAAGATATGATTGACTTTACCGTACACGACGATTTCAAAACATTTTTGGATAATAAGAAAGATGATTTGGATAAAGAATACAATGTTGCTCATAAATTTCAAACAAATGTTAGAGGCATGAAAGTAAGAGGTGTATATTCTACCCAAGAAGAAGCGGAAATGAGATGTAAAACGCTAAGAGAACAAGACCCTAACCACGATGTATTTGTCGGACCGGTTGGTTTATGGATGCCTTGGGATCCCGATGCATATAGAACAGGTCGCATTGAGTATTTGGAGAAAGATTTGAATGACTTGATGTCTGAAAAGAAAAAAAATGATACTGCCGCAAAGGATGAGTTTGATACCCGAATTAAAGAGGCAAAGGAGAAGGCGATTGAAGATAATATTAAGAAAGCCGAAAAATCAGGAAACGTTTTAACCCAAATATTAGATGACGAGGGTAACCTAGTAAATGTTAGGGAAGTTAATTATGACGCAATCCCAGATGAGGATGTTATTATGCCACCAAAAAAAGATAATAAACCATCTACTTTGCCGACATCTGCTGATATTGCAAAACAATTATTTGACACCAACAATATTAAAATATCAGCCTTCGTTGATAATATGGATGAAAAATAATTAGAATAAATGTTACAAAAATATAATAAATGTTACAAAATCATTAATATAAATATATATATATATTAATGAATATCCTTTCAAACGTCTTTTCAAACATAATGTCAATAAAACCAATATTTTATTTATATAATTTTTACACAAATGTTTTAGCATTGAAAACAAAATATTTTTTATTAACAGCATTCGCCATATATTTATGTATAGGCAAAGATGTGAAAAAATATAGATATTATGCGTTAGTGATAATGTTATATGCATCATTTTTAGCATACCAATTAAACCCAATATATGGGTATTTATGGTTTATGATGATCTCATTTTTCATTACTATTAATGACATATTTGAAATAAATGAATTGATGAAATGGGTGAGAAAAACATTTATGGGAAAAGAAGACGAAGAAGACGAAATTACCGATTTGGATGAGGGTAGTCCAAGTGTAGATACTGAATAAGGTTATTCATAACACAACAATAACAATTTGAGAATTGTATTACATATTTCATACGTTCTGTCTTTGAAGTATTATCTTCATCCACAATTGGAATATTATTTATGTAATTACCATTACCATCGTTGTTTCTTCACATTAATACGGGGTCCATTACCTTTTTTCCTTTGAGCAGATGGGTCATATTGTTCTTCGGTTTCAGCATCTTCCATATTTTTAGAAATTTCCCAAAATTCTTTTGAACCTAGTTTAAAACTACCATGAGCATCTGCTTTGTACCAGAATATTTGGTCTTGTAGTTTATTGGATTTTGCATTATTATTAATAACAAGGCATTCATAATTCTCAGTACATTGGTCCATTACCTGACAGAATGATTCAAACGTTGGAAACATTCCCGCATAATTTTCGTAAATTCGTTTTCTATTATTAATATAAGGTTCGCGTAATATAAAAACATAATCAATATTTGTCCTCAAATTCGGTGGAATACCTAATGGGTATTGCATTGTAATTACAAGCATTATTTTCCAATGTCTTCCATTCATAAATAATAAACGCATCATTTTATCACGTGTCCAAGTCGCATCATACATACAATCATCTAAAATTAAAAATGTTCTTGGATCAATTGTGCTGCGACGTTTTGTTTCTATTTCCGTCTTTACTTCTTTTATAACTTGCTTTTGTCTTTTTAAAACATTTTCAATGATACCCGAATTGTATTCATTGTGAATAAATAATTTTGGCACGTGACTGCTATAAAATCCATTGCCCTCTTCAGTTCCAGATATAACTGTACCTATGGGTATGCTCTGTTGATAATATAATAAATCTCTTACTAAAAAACTCTTACCTGTATCACGTCGTCCTATTAATACAATAACCGGACCATTATTTTCGGTTGGCGAGAAACTAATATTTTTCATACTGAACTTTTTTAAATCCAATGACATTAATTTAATTCTTAATTTAATTAAAGAAAAAGATTAGTAATAAATAACGAATGAGTTATTTACTTAAAAAAAAAATACAATATATTGATAATGAAGAACTTTGATGAACCGAATAATTTACAAAATTATTGTAATGTTTTAGATATTATGAATGTACAAATAAATACACCTTTAAATAGTGAAAATGAAGGAATAGATTTGAATACATTTGTTCCTAGTATTGAGGAGAAATTAGTGAAGATTAATTATAACGAATATTCAGTTGGAGAAAAAAATGTGTTTTGTAAATTCGCCCCTTTAATTGACCCAATTAAATATATGGGTGGAAAAATGGAAAATATTAATGTGAATGTGCTACCCAGTGAAAATTGCAAAAATGGACTTAGTTGTGAAAAAATAATGAATAAACATAACTCAGCATATACCGAAGCTCTATTTTATAGCATTTCTAGTAAATTAGGCAAAGAAAATAACTTTATTCACGCTGTTGATTTTTATGGTAGTGTTTTAGGTATTCATAAAATATATAAACACGATATAACAGATGATATGGATATATTATTGAACAATAAATTTTTTCATTCAAATAATAAACTATTATTTGAAGTTGAAACAACAAATGAAATGTATAATGATGAAAATAGTGGGAAAAACCGCGAACCATTAATGTTAGCAGAGTTTGATGAAACAAATGAAGTAAAATTGGATATAGAAGAAGTTGAAAGTAACGACGGTGTAATAACGAATGTCAATGTAAGCGATGTAAATACGAATGATTTGAAAGAATATGACCCAACAATTAATACAAATGCGAATAATACTATTTTCAAAATGAATAATGTTGATTGTGATACTAGTGAAGAAGAAGAAGAAGATGACAGCAGTGAAGATGACAGCAGTGAAGATGACGATGACGATGACGATGATGACGATGATGACGATGATGACGATGATGACGATGATGACGATG
>ENA-UOXV01005584-UOXV01005584.1-marine-metagenome-genome-assembly--contig:-NODE-5584-length-13682-cov-7.209731_pt1 | contig 13682 bp, 17 predicted proteins | sample MGYA00238165_ERZ766961 | MGnify/ENA primary metagenome ERZ766961 (study PRJEB28924, sample SAMN03173240) | marine metagenome | biome: Marine; feature: Water; material: Subsurface seawater | place: North... | reverse complement strand
CAGCAGCAGCAGCAGCAGCAGCAGCAGCAGCAGCAGCAGCAGCAGCAGCAGCGACAGCAGCAGCAGCAGCAGCGACAGCAGCTGCTGCCAACACAGATGCAAAGGTCCTCTGTGGCAGGACCGAAGGTCATCAATATGCATGCGCAGCGTCGTCAAGTGTCGGGTAGCACTGCGCACCAAGGAAATATTGGGACTGCGCAGACCAAGACTCAGGAGGTCTTTGAAGATCTGAGCCAGTTCATCATAGCGTCCCAGGCCAAGGACCAGATGGCTTCAAAGCTCGAAGCGGACAACCAACGTCTGAAGCATTCTGTCACGGAGCAGCAAAAGATAGAACAGGTCATCTGGTTTTGATTCTGACTTCCCAAGTTGTATGACCCGTGCTGTCTTTTTCTCAGAGAGGCGTTCTCATGCAGGAACTTCGAGTCGAGCGAACAAAATTGGGTGAAAAGATGCGCCTACAAATGAATCGCGCAGACAAAAACGAAAATATCGCTGAAGGAATAGGTACACGATGTGGTGATGTAGAAAGGGGCTTGGGGGATCTTCAGGCACGTATCACAAGCTAATCTTCCCCTTCCCGTTCGCTGGACGAGTAAACGGATGAAACAAATGTCGCACACCTCAGGACTTTCATGAAATGGGTTTCAAGGGCAGCTAACTCGTTGTTGCTCTCGTGCAGGGCGAGCTTTTGGCCTCTCAAAAAAGACTCAAGGAGGCAAAGAACGCTGAGATGCAAACCTTCGAGGCAGTAAAAAAGTTGGAGGTCGATTTCCGTGAGAACATTACACAGAAAGGGAAACTCATTGACACACAAGCCGCCAAGATTGCTCAGATCAAAGGCAACCTTGACACGGCGAACAGCGAGCTTGATGTATGCAAGAACTCGCTTTCAGAATCCACAAAAAAACTGAAGGATACTGAGGCACAGGCCGATAAGACTTCCAAAAAGCTTGAGCAATGCGAGTCTGAGCTTTTGGGACAGTCCAAAGCGCTGGAGGCGCTTCGTTTGATGCACCAAACGTTGGGGAAAGAATTCAAGAAGACATCAACATGTCTCGAGATCACACGAAAGAGCGCGGAGGAATGCGCTGCCAAGGCAAAGCAAGAGGCTGAGTTGAAGGAAGCGACAAGAAAGACAGAACTTGATCAAGCGCAAAGAGAGGTAACTGAGCTTCGTCTTAAGCTGTTTGAACAACAGAAAGCTTCGCAGGAGCGCGACACCAAGGCAAAAGAAGAGGTTCGAATTCCTTACTAATTTTTAATCTGGTCATCAAAACAGAAATGATCTCAAATTCAGTTGGGGCAGGTGCTGGTCCTCAGTCAGCAAATCGAAGAACTCAATATTGCTTTGGAAAAGGAAGCAGGCGATAACAGGGTCAGGGCAGATTTTTAAAATCAACTTCAACACAGAGTTTCTTGCCAGTGTTCATCACTATTCTCCGAAAATGACAGCATGAAGCATGAAGTTTCTTTTGCAGGCAGCTGCGGACACATTGAAGAAAAGTGCAGAGCAACTGTATAGCCTGGGGCAAGAACATGTCAAAAAGGTTGCAGAACTCAAAGACTTCACATCCCTAATCGAGCAGAAGATGGTGGATTTAAAGGCACAGACAGCACAAAACAATGCGATTCCCCACCATCATGTTCTCAATGCCCTTGGAAATCACCGATGCAAAACTAAGCCCGAAAAAGTTGAACGACTGCAAGGAGCGCGGCAGGAGGCCCGCGAAAAAGAATTCTTACAAGAAACCGAAAAGTTGGTTCGAAAGGGTGAAACAGAAGCAGAGGTGCGAGCGCTGGCTTATTACCTCTCAACGTGCAAAAAATCTGAACACAATACCTTCTTTTGATAGTTTGGTATTTTCTGTGCAGGATTCAGCCAAAATGATCGCTTCGTTGCAAAAACAAGTGTATGACGCAACAGAAAAAGTCGCCAGTGACAAAAAGGAACGAGATGAATGGATCCGGAAGAACAACGAGTACCTCAAAGAGCAAAAGCTTGAGAATGTCAATGCTCTCCCGAAATCTCGTAAAGGTGAACCCAGGACTGAGTCACCTTTTTGCTATTGCCCAGGAAAAGAAGCTCAAAGAGGAAACAGCGCATCTCGAGACGCAGCTTCAGGAGGTGAAAACATCCCGCCCCGATGCGCGCGATCCAAGGGAGAACCAGGACACTTCCCCGTCTAGATTCTGGTGTCATCTGTTTAGAAAGTGTGTGTATTGAATAACCTCGTACAGACCGGGCACCAAAAACCGAGCCAAACCAAATAAGCAGGCAAAAAACGTCAGGGGGAAAAACACAACCCTGTCCGCAAAAAAAAAGCCACGGCCGGGAGCATTTGTAGTAAGTGTCTAACGATCGCATGATTTCAAACAGGCCCGCGAGGATAGTGAGCTTTTCAAAAGAGAATCCAAGAAAGAGAGCGAAATGCTTTTTGATAAATGCCAGAAAGAGGTTGCTTCGCTCCAACAAGATCTGGCAAAGGCCCAACTACAGCTAAAAACATTAAGGCAGGACAGTGTCGCTGCGAGTAAGGAAAAACAGATTCTTACTAAGCAAGTGCAAAATCTCCAAAATGAGCTCAAGCACAGTGACTCCCATGGAACGGTGTCTGTGCCAAAGAAGCAATCGGTACTTAAGACATCAAGCCTACATTCAAATGTGCGTGCTTTTTCCCTCCCGAAACTCAATACGGTTCTTGAAGGTCCTTTTGCCATCTCACCAACTCTCTTGTCTGTTTTAATACAGGTCTCAGGACCTTCCTTCGTCGCAAAAAGCTTTGTGTCGCCGCATCCACCTACGGCAAGAGTCCTCTCATAGCTGTAACTGATTCGCAGTCCAGTACTGCCACCTGAAGGGTACAGAGATGTTCCCGCAGATTGTTGACAGACTCTTTCAGGACGTGGCTACTCTGCCTACAAGCAAAAAGAGGAAAAGGACGCTAGCCGACAACCGCATACCATCGACGCTTGCAAGTCAGGTAAAAGAAAAGTCAGCTGTAACCCAGCATGGTTGCCTTTTGAAGTGTTGCCAACTTTTTTGGTCAGGTTGAAAAAAGCGAGCATTGCACGAAATCAAAGCGCCCTTTTGACGGCCTGGGAAAAAGCAAGCGCCAACAAGATGATCCCAGGGATGAGGTGACGATCTTCATGGCCCAAATCCCCGGCCATACCCTACTCTGACGAAAAGGTTGACACTGCTCGGCCAGAAGTGTTTTCCCTGGGCAGCATACTGAAGTTCCGTACGATCCAGAAACCCAAGCGGCCCTTTTCAAAAAAGGGGAGGAGTTTCAAACGCACAGGGCGCCACAGCCCAGCGCCTTCGCAAGGCGATGCCGCGTCTGTTTGCTCGCACGCCTCTGTAGACCTTTTCAGCGACTTCTTCTGAAATCTAGGAAGCTGGACGGTCTTCTCAGACCAGGTCTGAGCGGAGCGCAGCATCAGATATAAAAACGATTTTGACTTCACTCTGCTCGACCTTTCCTATCGCTTTCATAGATGGCAGCGCCAGCAAGTGAGATTGGAATCTTTACTCCGTCCTAGAGACCTTCACAGAGATCCACATCGGAGGCTCACTTGACCTTGAGACGCACCGTCGGTGCGTCCACTTCTTCGCCCTCCTCGTCGTTGGCACACACTTCAAACATGAGGTAACGCTGTCCCTCCTTTACCTCCACCTTGGCAACTTCCAATGCCAGCTCTGACATGGTCTGCGCCCCCATGCACCAATTTGATAAGACTGCAATCCTTTCAGCAAGATTGTCGACTGGCTACCTTCAGTCTCGCTTCTAGGTTCCAGACTCTGGCTTTCTACTTGAAATCGTGACCACTAGTGTATGAATGGAGGACACACCATAGAGAGGCGCGATGCGATTTTGTCCTTTGAGCCGAACATGGAGTACAGCATTGCCACGCCGCATGACACCATAGAGACCTCCAGCTTGTACCTACACCGATGCTTCAGATTCAGTGATCTCTTGCCAACGCAGAAATAGACACACAAGGCGACAATGACAGCAATACAGTCCGAGGGCCGGGCCGGAAGATTACTTGTCCTTGAAGTAGTCAAGGAAATTTTGCAGTGTCATCGTCTGCGGGATCCAGCAACGACAAGAGTATCTCAGCTAAAAAAGGCAGATTTGGGTGAAAATCCGCAAATGCAGTAAACTACTTCGGGACGTTCACCTGCCCATCAATGTCGATGCGCGACCAGAGATTCCATTCGTGATCAAGGTGTGCCCTGTTCGAATGCAGGCTGAGACCCTAACATAGTGCACGCACGTGGAGTCCAGGAGCTGGACACCACGCGTGAGGGCGGCTGGGCCTGCACCCAGTACTGTGCACGTGAAATCAAATTTTGGCGGGACAAACACCTCGTTGGTGCAAGGATCGGCTCTGAAAAGCCGAAGAAGGGAAGCGCAAGGTTCACAAAGCCGTTCTTGAAGGCCTCAACAGGCTTGTTCTGGACCAATTTGTATAGCTCGATCGCAGTCAAGCCGCAAACCATCGAGGTGGTTGTTGCAATCGCCGGAATGATCTTGCCCGCTATGAAGCGCGTATTGTGCTTGTCAGCGTGCTTGATGTTGTAGTTTGATGCGCGGAGGTTTGAACACGCTGTCACGTAGTCCATGTGTACCTCGTCGTCCTTGTCGAAGTCAATCGGATTAAGTTCAAGATCCTTGACCTTTTCAACAGATGGCAAGCCTCTCGTAAGCGCGCTGATTGCCATCTCGTCGCTCTGAGCACCGCCAGCGTCACGTTCCTCCTCCTCAGTCACCTGAACAACGTGATACTTTAAATACACCCGTAACAAGCGGATGCAAACAAAAAATGAATGAGAAATCAGAGCATGAAGCTACAGGACGCAGAGCATTGGTCCCTAACGACTAACCACCGTTATCGTCGTGGTAAAGGGGAAGCTAACCGAGATCTTCACACCCTCCTGCGGCCGGAATGCATCGACTTTGATCGCTGATACGGCAGCAGCGTTGTCGCTCTGTCCCTGCGCACTCTTCAACATCAGCAAGCTGGGAGACGTGCAGGTAGCGGTGCTGAGTGATTAAATGGTACTAGTTTTTCGAATATCAAATTCTACGAAAATGATAGGCAGGAGCAGACCGCCTTCGGGGCCGCAATTCCAAGAGTGTTGGCCCGGAGTGTCGCAGCCGCGACGACAAAGTCGAGATGGTAAGGTTCCTTCGGGTCGAACACGAGCGGAGCCGGGGGGCGCTTGGCGCCAGACCAGAAAGGCTCACCGGTCGTGGTCTTCATGTCAAGCGGAAAGTTGAAGAGGAGCTGCTTGATGTTGTTGGAGAAGAGCTGCTCGAAGCGTCGCCTGCCCCAGGTTAGACAGTCGCCCCACGTCTTCGGACGCGCACCACCAACGGACTCTGCAACTGATGTGACTGTCGTTTGTGCGGTCGTCGGCTGCTGCTGGAGCCCCTGCTCAAACTTCTCCTTATCTGCGATGTAAGAGACCGCGTCGTCGAGCGCTTGCTTGAAAACCCCCTCAAAGTCGTCTCGCGCCCACTGCAAGATGCAATGATCAGTTGGCAGCGTGTCGCACAAGTCAGACACGGAGCCAGGAAGTATTCGGGTCAAGATTTGGTCGCGGAGGCGCGGTCAGGCATCGCAAGCGGCGTTCGGCCCATACCTGAATGGTGTGCTCGATCGCGTTGGGGAAGTTCTTGAGTGTACAGATCGGGATTGCCTTCTCAGGTGGGTCGCGTGAGGAAGAGTACGACTCTGTTTGATGAGGAATCACGACCTGCAAACAAACAACGTCATCATGATGTCGTGATACTGCTCTGCACTGAAACGACTGCTCTTGCCCCCCCCCTCCCTTCTGTCTGCCTGTCTGTGCGTTTGCGCGCGCGCATGCATCCGCTCATATGCACGAGTCAATCCTACTCCTGCACTGCATAGGGGCACATGATACTGACCTGGACATTGCCTTTGGTACCAAGCGTGCCACTTTCAAGAAGCGGTTTGTGCATGTAAATGCAGCGCTGGTCCATGTAAGTGCGTGCCTGCATCGAGTTTGGGCGCCACTCTTAAGTCGGTGGATTGCAAAGGAAAAAACGTGGATCGCATTCCGAATGTCGAACTGGATGAAACAAACCTGAACATTGTCGAGCGCGTTGCAAACTCCGTCGAGATTCTCGAAAAAGTCGTCACCGAACACATTTTCTGTATCCATTCCCACTCGAGTTTCATACGTCTTGACTTTGAAGCCCGGATTCATCTCTTTCACCTTCTCGCCTGCCGTTGTTGACTTGAGCTTGTTGATGTCCGTGGGGCGGAAAAGAAATTGGCGGTTTAAGTTGGACTTCTCGATTGTGTCCATGTCTGTGACATGCACGAGGCCACTTTCACCACACCCCACTCCCATCATAGCCCAATTTTTGAGGACCTCGCACCCAATCGCGCCCGCACCCACCAGGAAGTACTTTAGATTCATCAGTTTTTCCTGTACGGCCTTGCCAAAGCACATGGTCTGAGCATCATACCGCCCACCATCGCCATTCATCTCTTCCGGCGTGGGAGGCACGTCGGGCAGAGCCTCAGATGCATCGAACACAAAGTGTTGCTGGATCGGCATGAATTTTCCTGCGCCACAATTCGACATCAAAGATGCTGTCACGTGTATGTACATCATCATCATCATCATCATCATCATCATCATCATCATCATCATCATATTGACCACATATTGCCGAAACAGATAAATTCACGAAATAGATGGCATAGGAGGAAGCTTGCCCGAGATGCCCTTCATAACCTCCTGAGCCGCAATTGAGCCGATGACCGACGCGATCGGAGCAAGCTCCGCCCGTGATACTCGCGAGAGGTTCCGCATCAGCACCTCATCGACCTGTGTCCCCGACCGACCGGGCGTTTATTATGGTCCGCTTGGGCAAGCGAATAGATGTGCTAGAGTGGGTGCCTGGTACTCTGCATTGGTTTTGCAAAGCGCGAGAGTCACCTCGTCCACGAGCGGCTTGTTGATGACCCTGCCGTCCTCGGTGACGATCTCCCGGTTGAAGCCCTGAGCGAGATTGACTACCATGTCGTGGTCCTCGGCGCTCCCTGGGCGGGGGTACCCATTGAGCTGCACGGAGAAGGAGTCGAGCGCCTGCACCCACCAGCGCCCCACCGCCCATAAATGCACTGCTCTTGGGGCCAAGCCGCTGCCGGGGCCGCAATCACTCTGCCCAGCCTTGAAGGGGCAATGTCATTGCCTGGAATCCGAGTAAGAGTTGCCTCTCTCGGTCGATTTTTCCAAAGTCGGATGTCGTAAACTGCCGCACCGATCAAAAGGACAGGTCAGCTGGAATTGATTACGATGGTGACCATGCATATTCTTGGAGCACATCGGTCGGGACCGTGCGGTCAGCAGGTGGCCATGCCCACGGTGCTGGGCGAACCTGGGGGTCCAGCAACGACTGCCGCAGTGTCTTGAAGGAAACACGCGCGGGTTTTTTGACCTGTTCTCTCACAAGCCAGGCGTTACCATCAATTACTGCTTCCCTGTGCTGGTCGGCTGGTGTTTCTCTCAAACATGACGCGGCGGAGGTCAACCTGCATGAAGTTTCCTCCACCCTTGTATTCGCCCATCTTGCGGGTGTCGCCAATTGAGAAGCTGAAGGGTCCTAGCACCTAAAGACGCAATATGCGATGATTGACCCATGCTCTGATGTCCCACATAGCAAGCACCACTGAAATATTGTGCGCAGGATGCTGCATGCAACCAGTCATGAATCGGGGACATTCAGTACCTTGACCTCCATCGGCGGCGCATCATTGAGCGCTTCCATCCCTTCGATGCCTGCAAGCAATATCAAGTGTGAGTACATACAGCATCTGCTGCATCTAGCACTGGGCGCACATCTCAAAAGATGCGAGTTTTGACACTTCGTGCGAGGACAAGATGTCCTCCGCCTCGGCAGGGGGCGCTGCTCTACCCGAAAAGGTAACGAGGTCGCCGTCTTCGAGGTTGTGACGGGTGTCCTCGAGCATGGACACCTACCACCGGGCACAACTTTGGCTGAGTGTTGAATTGCTGGCAGGGTCCAACAGTCCTGCTGGCACTCCAGGTCTACATTGGCGATGCATGGGCGTGGCGAGTTCAAGAAGAAGGTTTCACCTGTCCAGCTGCTTCGGAGGAGATGTGGGACAGGAGACCCTGCGCAGGATTTTCGCCATTCGTGTCTATAACCTGATCGTGCACCAATAAAAGTCGTCAGTGAAAGCCCAGAGCAGAGTGCTGAGACGCACGCAAGCAAAATGTGGCAGCGCTGCGCGCATGCCGCCCCGCCTCTGTCGCGGGTCAGGGCGCAGTCTCAACCTCGTGGGCTTCTCCGAAGTCCACAAAAATGTGACCAAACACGCCCCGTGTCTGTAAACGAGGCAACAAAGATTGAGCGGTCATGATTGTGGGTTCACGCGGTCTCAGGGCAGCGTGTCCCGGGCGGTGCGTGCAAGCCCGCGCCAAACACGGAACATTCCTGGGCCATGATGAACTTGACACCGAGAGCACGGCACGCGTCGTTGACCTGAACCGCAGCAGCCATTCAGTAAAAGAGTGGCACGAAGGAATTACAGATCAAGCCTCTGGCGTACCCGCACGCACTCTCCGAAGATGCGGTCCGTGCAAATGACCACAGAGAAGCGAGAGAGCGTCTGCCGCCCGCACGCCCCGCTCAGCAAGTGTGCGATTGAACATGGATGTGCACTGGCCACTGCAGTTTGGCGCGTATGTGCGCTTGCACAGACCTCCTCATCAACGTCCGTGTCCAGCACATCCATCTGCACATGCGGGTTGAGCCCAGCAAGCTTTTCCACCTGCTAGGCGGTCGAGACATCAGGCACGCGCACCGCATCACCACGAGTGCGGGCGGCGGGACAGCGCACCGTCGCAGCTGCGCGGCCAACGCCAAGGTCAGTTTCGCCGAGGTAAAATTGCGCAGAGAAGTCCTCGACAGTCGTCTCTTGCGGGTCGTGAAGCGTGAGAGACTTGACCCCCGCGAGGGCAATGTCCTTGGCGATTTCGACTCCGAGACCGCCCAGCCCAATCAGCAGGATGGAAGACTTTTGCATCTTTCGCATCGCATCGTGTCCAAGTACGTACAGCTGTCGGCTGTACAGAGTCTCGTCCATCTCTGCGCCGAGGGGACGGCGCTTTCAGCACGGCCTCACGGGGTGCCAAGCAGGCTGTTGGCAGGGGCTTGTGGAAATTCAAGCAGCTTGAATTTCCACAGTACACGTTACCAAGCGGCACATCGGCGGCTCAATGCCCCTTGATCTTAGCCGTGCACGTCCCTCACCCTCCCGGAACAAAATGAGCGGGTGCCGAGGGGATGAATACCCTCAGCTTCCTCCGCCGCCTTGCCCCCGCGCAGCGCGATCCGCTTCAAGGGCTCCGCCGAGGCAGGCGCATGCGCCCCGCCCATGCAGCTGTCGGAACGACTGTCCTTAGGATTTGACAGGTCCCTCTTGGGTCGCTTCCGAACCAGCGAGGGCTTGTCGCCGCCGCGCAGGGAGGCCACTCGCAGCATGTGTGATGTAGACAGCACAGGTGTATGCGACAGCGGCGCAGCATAGGGCAGCAGAGACTCAATAGTCGCTCCTGACAGATCAACTAGACAGAAAATCCCAGCCAGCCCAAGGATGAGCGCCGCCAGCGGGCTTGCGCGTCGCAGCATCCGTTCCGCCCCTGCCGATCCAGCAGAGGTCCCGTGCGTCGTCGGGACGGGCCCGCCTCGCATTTACCGTTGGAGCTGTTGGAAAAATCTTGCACTGAAATTTCATCTTCCAAGGAGGCTGTGGCTGGACGCGCTCCTCGACCCGTGGGTTGAGGTGCAACTTCCGCGGGCGCGAGGGTTATCGCAGCGCTGATTTCCCGAGACCAATTCATAGACGAAGAACCTGGTGGAACTTCGGCCGTTTGGCTCTCTCCTACGTTCATTGTCCAGTTGCTCAACGTTGACATGGCGCCCCCTGCGCTCGTGGAACAGCCGTATCCGGCCGTGTGGGACAAGGCCACCCACAGACATGATTTGACAGCGAATGTAGCAGACGAGCGCTTGAAAATGCCATGGGATGAGTGTTCACACCGATCCGCTATGCAAGTTTCCTCCTGTGCCGAACCTGGCAAGAACTCGCGCTCTGCGCATGCAGAAGAGGTTGAGGAGTTGGACGCGCTGCTGAGTGCAGTGTACCCTCTTATTCGCAAATACGAGGAAGAGAATGCATCTCCAGATGACACTCGCGTCATCGAGTGACCTTCCGTGCCCATGAGAACCCTTTGCTGAGGATGTGCATGTGCTCTCCCAAATCTGTCGAAACCAGCGCAGTGCTGTAGAGCTGCCATCAAGGCCTGAACTGTCACCTGTAGGCATCTGAGTGGCGCGGAGCTGCGAAATACCCTCGACTTGACATTGCCCGAGCAGGGCTCCCGCGCTGCCTATGTAATTGCTTCTCCAGAACCCTGGCATGGCAGGGGCATGTATGCCATGAGAAGCTGATGTGTCTGATGCCACCGATCGCCCGGTGCCGGTAGGTTCAATCGTGTCAAGAGGCCCTCCGCTTTTCGGTTCGCACGTCGCATCCGAGATTCATGAACCAGCTCTACGCCGGCTCAGAACCAGCCGGGCAGGTGAGCTGTTGTGCGGGGCGTGAGTGGATGGCAAAAAGTTGTGACCGGTTGCTACCAGCGCTGAGCGCAGCATCTTGTGCGGTGACACCAGCGTCTTGTTTTGGGCGGCAGGTCGCAGAATTTCTCGCTGCCGTGCTCAACTCCACGGTGCAGATTCCTCTTGCCTATCCACACGCAGCGGGTTCTGGGGAGAGTCTCGTGGCATGGAGCAATGCCACCCCTTGGGGCGCTGACATGCCCAATCTGTGCTTGCAGGTGCACACGTATGGCGCGGGTCCTGTTTTTACGGTACTGGAGCGTGAACTGATCTCCAAGGTACGCTATTGGGTTGCCGATTCAGTTGGAAGTTCCCGTGCGATGCTTCTCGGTGGCTCATTCTTGCCTCAACCTGAGATCTTACTGGGACAGGTGGCTGCTCTAGCAGGCTTTGATAGTAACTCTGCAGATGGCGTCTTCGCACCGGGAGTATATTCCAGTGCCCTTTTACCAACATGGTACGACCAGGAAGTGGCATTGCTGAATTCTGAGCTTACCGACGTCGCGCTTTGCTCGCAGGGTTCGTACTCGAACATGACAGCGCTACTCGTCGCTCGAAACAAGCATTTCCCGCACGTTGTGCAAGAGGGTTGGCAGGCGGGAGACTGTCCTCTCGTGTACACTTCTGTGCAGGCAAGAGATCTGTGACGTTCGACTGACTTTGCGCCCGCGCCCGTGCATACCTGGCGCGATAGTTCCTGGATGAGTCGACTCCCTCCGGACCTGCGGGCAGGCACACTATTCGGTGAAGAAAGCTGTGGTGATCTCTGGTATGGGCACAAAAAACCTTGTGGAGGTTGGTATCCATGCTATACCATGATTCTCTTCACCTGCCTCCGCACCTTGTTTCGCGTAGAAAGCGCAACGATAGAGGCCAGGTGCGCTAGCTTACAAATTCGCATTCATCGCAGGTCCCAACCGACGCGGACGGCGCGATGGATATAGCGTGGCTGGATTCCCATATCCTCCAAGCAAGGCGCTCTGGCCGACGCCCATTTTTTGTGAGCGCTACTGCCGGGACGACCGTGCTTGGCGCCATCGACCCTCTACCAGCGCTGGGCGCCCTCTGCAAGCGGCACGGCATTTGGTTTCACGTCGACGGGGCGTGGGGTGGGTCACTGATCATGTCCGAAACGCACAGGTTATGACAACCCGCATCCCCTCTCCCCTCTAGGCTGCTTCTTTGGGCTTGGGCTTTTGCCGGACGCGTCCACGCCTTGCCCACCGTGGTGTGGATGCACAAGGGACGGTCACACTTGTTGCGTGCGCGTGCAGGCATCTGTTGCATGGTCTGGAAGCGGCCGACAGCTTCTGCTTCAACCCGCACAAGCTGCTCGGCGTACCCTTGCAGGAAACGACCACGTTGCGGATTGCTGAGCCTGCGATGCTTTGCAAGTTCTTGTTCCAGTTTTCTGTCTGTGCCCAACATCGCACATGCTGCCTGGGCCAGTGACCCCTCCCTGTACTTGACACTGCAGTGCTCGATGCTCCTCCTCAATGGTCATGCTGGGTTGCTCGAACAATCCAATGGCACCGACGCCGATTATCTTTTCCATCAAGGTCTCTCAGCCTGCGCCACACAGTCGTATCTGGGCGTTGCATCCTCGCCCCGCTCGCAAGACCGAACCCATGACAGCGTTCCACGGCTGTGTGTAGGTGCGGGTGGGGGCGTTGACCTGGGCCAGAAGTCGTTGCAATGCGGCCGCAAGCCTGACTGTCTCAAGCTGTTCCTCTGCTGGCGCCGCCTTGGCACCGCCGGCTTCGGCACACGAGTGGACCGCGCTATATTGCTCGCGCGAGAGCTCGCGCACCGCGTGGCTGGCGACCCGCGCTTTGTGCTTGTGCGCGAACCCTCCTCGTGCAATGTGTGCTTCTACTTCCTACCTTCCTCGTTCCGGCCACGCCGCGCGCAGGTCGCCCCCCGTCACTGCGCTACTACCTGAACCTGCGATGCTCCCAACCCTGGCGCACCTCCACAGCTTGCCGTGCGGAGCTGACGGTGCCTCTCGGTGCGGGACCAGATTCTTGCTGCCGCTACCGGATCCAGCGGCGAGCTGTCCGATCTCGAGCCGCTCGGACGTGTGACGCAGGAGGTTTACCGTCGGTTACAGGTGCTGGACTCTCCAAACCCCTCCCTTGGCTGCATATTCGCCCAATGTGTCTCGAGAGCTTTCTTCTCGCGCCACTCCTGTCGACGCGCTTGACACGCTGCTGTGGTGTGCAGGCGGGTGGTCAGATGCTCGTGAACTTCGCACCGCTCCCGAACCTCTCTCTCCCACACTTCTTCCGCGCAGTGGTCCGCCCGCGCTCACCTCCACGCACCCGCGCCCGCGGTCGCACTCGCTCGCTCTGCGCTCATCCGCGCCTGTCGCTGCTCGCAGTTCATTCAGCCACGCGTGACGGGCGAGGACTTGGACTTTATGCTCGCCGAGATCGATCGCTTGGGTTGTGACCTGACGGGGAAGCCTTCATGATTCAGCTTCGCAACAACAAGGATGCCTGGCGAGACTCAAGCGAAGGAACAGACGGTCGATCACGCGGTGCGTGGACATGATTTTGCCAGACAAATATAGGGACTTGTGGCGAGAGCAGAGCGTAGGGCAGTCCATCTCGCAGCGCATGGTGAGAGTTTATACAGAATCTCCCGGACAGTCAAAGCGTGGCCCCCTCGATGTCAGCCGCACTTGATGTCGTCGCTTGTGGTGGTCCCTCATCTCCGCGTTGTCTCCTCTAAGGTGCGGGGGGTCTGTCCCGCCAAGGCTCCCTAGCCTAGCCGAAAAAGGCCACCCCTCTCAACGTTGCCGGCGTTCGGTGTCGTCTCTTGGTGTGGTCCACCGATTCGGGTGTCCGCGCGCCGGTTTTGGGACCAGCGAACTTACGGCCCCTGGATGACGCCCGCGGGCGCAGGGTTGTGCTTGGAGCCACCAGTTTAGGGATCGTAGGTGGTGTACAGTAGGACATGGGTAGGGGCAACAGTAGGGAGGGG
>ENA-UOXV01005582-UOXV01005582.1-marine-metagenome-genome-assembly--contig:-NODE-5582-length-13690-cov-4.675468_pt1 | contig 13690 bp, 12 predicted proteins | sample MGYA00238165_ERZ766961 | MGnify/ENA primary metagenome ERZ766961 (study PRJEB28924, sample SAMN03173240) | marine metagenome | biome: Marine; feature: Water; material: Subsurface seawater | place: North... | reverse complement strand
AGAAAGAAATGTAGAAATATTTATTTATATGGCGTCATTTTCAAGAGACCAAGTTAAAAATCATATTAGTGGTGTTATTAGAGGAGATGTTGGAAAATATAATGTATCTACTTATCAGAAAAAAGGGAAGCCAATTACATCAGATGAAAGTTTATATATTACATCTCAATACAAATTAGCAATGATAGAACAAGTAGAAAAAATTATGAAAGATAGTGCTTTTGATTGTACTTTAAATTATACAGATAATATCGAAAACGTAGATAATAAGAATATTGTATGTCTTGACTACGATTCGGTAAATAGAGATGATAGTAAATCATATTTATATGCTCCAAATGTTGAAGACACTATTGATATTGTTGAATATGACCAAGAAGATGCTATAAAAATTTCATATCAAAAAATAGAAATACCAAAAAATAGTAAGAAATTTTATTGGAGACTTGCAGTTACTCCAATTGGAGAAAAGAATTATCTTTATTCTGGAGATAGAGACCCATCTAAAATGTCGCGTATGCCTAAACCGGTTGGTGAAATAATTGAAACAGATGGGAAGAAAAAGGTTCTCTTATTCAAGAAAAAATAAAATATTATTTATATGTAATTAGACATTTTATAGTAAAATGGATATTAATCTATTGTTTGAGCTTCGTCTAATTGATATAAAAAAATTTTTATATATTAAAACGCCGCCATTATTAGGAAATTATTTATATAATAATAAATATTCAGTATTTATTCATATTGAATCGCCAGAATATTATATTAAAAGTTTATTATTAGATAATAATATTGAACCAAATAATTATAAAGAATATTATTTATTATGTAGAGATGTGAATTATTTAAAAAATAATTACTTGTATCCAAGAGATTACAATGATAATTTAAAAATTGATGGAGAAAAAATATTAGGATTAATATTAAAATCAACTATTGACGATAATAATAATAATAATAATAATACATTTTCAAAATTATCATTTACTAAAATTGGACTAAAACAAATGATTTATTATTATTCAATAGATAATAAAATTAAATATAAAAATATAATTGAATCAATAAAAGAAAAAGAAGACTTACTATTTTTTTCTCTAAATACAATTGGTCATATTGAAATCGGATTAAGAAAATTTAAATCTATTAATACTGGTAGATTTAAAATAATTCAATTAGATGTAATATGATACCAAATGTGGATATGTTAAAGGATAGGACCTTTCTGGATATTGTAGCATATTAGGACATTCATATTGATTATTACAAGTATGATTAAATAAATTATTTGAACCTACCAAATATGTAGAATGAATAGGATATCTATCAATCGCACGATGATGACTTTGATATTGTGGATTTGTATAATGATAATTTCTTAATCTATTATATGAATCATTTTTGTTTTTGTAATATCTATAACCAGTGAAATTATGAAAACTTTCTTTAATATCTTTTCCATAATATTTAATTATTAAAACAATTATAATTAATATAATTGAAACAACTAATATTTTTTCTATATATTTTTGAGTCATTATTTTGAATTATTTCGTATAACTTAATAATAGTGAAGAATAATAATAAAAGTAATAATAAAAGTAATAATAAAAATAATAATAATAAATTATGAAAATAACTACATTACAATCAAATATATTATTATCTATTTACGGAATATTATTAATAATAATACTTTATATGTTAATTGATACTGTAGTAGAAAGTTTTCAAAATACCAATAATACCAATAATGTCAAAGAAATGATAGAAGCAGATATTGTTCGTAAAGATAAATTAAATAATGAAAATATTAATAGTAATAGTAATAAGAATAGTAATCAGAATAGTAATGAAAATATTAATAGTAATAGTAATGAAATTGGTAATCAAATAAAAACTATATTACTAAAAGATGTAATTATATCAAAAGAAAGAATTATAGATTTACCTTCTGTTGTTAAAATGGATGGTAATAGTAATCAAATGGGTAATATGCTTATTATAAGTGCTTTTAGAATTAATGCCAGAAAAGATGAAAATGCGTTTGAGAATTCTATTGGAGATATCGTAAGTCATATTGAAGATTTAATTGATAATAAAATGATAGATTTAGACATTGACGGAACTATATTAGATATGAAACATGATATTAAAATAAATAGAATTGAAAGATATGCTACAGTAAATGTAATGATTATATTAGGTTTTTAAAATAATATTAAGTATTTTTTTCATTTTTCATTTTTCATTTTTTCTAATAGTATAGTAATATAAGTCTAATTTATTAAGATGACTAAGTATCAAAAAACACTAAAAAACAAAAATAATAAAAATAATAATAAGAAAAAAACCAAGAAATTAGATTATTGTGCTCCAAATATTAAAAGTAATGGGATATCTTGTTTTGATAGGAGTGCGATTAATAGATTAGTTAAAGTATGGAATAAAAAACACGATATTAATCTTAATATTAAAATTGGTAAGAAAACAACAAATAAATTATGGAAAGAATTAAATAATAAAATGAAAGGTGAATATAAATGTAAAGACGGAGATGAATCGTGTTGGGTTAAACAAAGTTTTATCAAGAATAATTATGATAGAGAATTAACAGAAGAATTATCTAATTATTTAAAACCAATTATGCCAGAATCATGGAATTCCGAACCTAAAAAATGGTTAAATACAATTAATATTGAAGATGTATTAGAACAATACGAAAACAAACATTCTGATTTCTTATTTGTAGGAGCAGTTCCAATTGATTTTGATGAAAAAATAGGTATGGGACAATGTGTATCTAATGAATTATGTAATATTAATTTAAAAAATTTATATAAAAAAGGAATCCGAAAAATTGGGGTGGTTTTTAATTTAGATAAACATAACCAAAGTGGTAGTCATTGGATTGCACTTTATTGTAAATTAAATAAAAATAAAGGAGAGGTTAATTACTGGGATAGTTATGGTATTTCTCCACCACCAGAAGTAACACGATTAATGAATAATTTAAAAAATCAAGCATCTAAGATGAATATTAATTTGAAGAAAAATATTAATAAAGTTCGCCATCAATATAAAAATACAGAATGTGGTATATATTCAATTTATTTTATTGTTAGTCAATTGGAAGGAAAAAGATTTAAAGATGTTTCTGAAAATATCATAAAAGACGAAGAAATATTTAAAAAAAGAAAGGAATTTTTTATTACGAACTAAAAAATTATATTATATTATTTTATATTATTTTATATTTTTCTATTTTATTATTATTTAAGAGTTCATATAAAACTAATTAAAATGTATTCTTAATATAAATTGTAAATTGCTTATAAATAAGTTATAAATAAGTTATAAATAAGTTATAATAAAACAAAAAGATGGCAGACGAAAATGATGTTAGAGACCATTTCTTTTCAGGGAAAAATATGAACTTCACATATGGTATTATCCGTCAAGAAGTTAATAGCAAGTGTGGTTATGATATTGATAAAAGTCCTAAATTAAAAGAAGGTTTTGATAAAATGGCCCAAACAATTTATATTAAAACTGAAATTAATGAGAGAAATCTAACTATTTTAAATAGCAATTTAGTTCAACAATGTTCCAGTTATTTTACTAAATTGATTGATAAAAAGAAAGGTAAAAGTAGTAATGTTTCTGGTAATTCAATTAGCAATAGATTCGAAGATAGAAATATGTTAGAAAGAGGAGAAAATACAAGAACTAATGTTAGTAATGGTATGTCAATTGCTAACAAAAATGAAGATATTGCTAAAAATTTACAAAATTTAGAACAATTGCGTGCGATGGATTTAGCAGATTCGCGACCAACTCACCCAATTGAATCAGTCGATAGTAATAATTCTAATAGAGATATGGATTCAAGATATCAAAATATTATGGGTCAAAGAACAGACGCAATTAAAAAAGAAGAAAGAGGTAATACTACTGGTAGAGGAATGGCGGAAATATACGAACCAAATTCTTTATTTTCAATGGATATGGATTCTATGGATACATTATCTAATAATAGTTTGCCATTTACAATGTCTAATGAATTTATTAGTAATGGTGGTAATAATGGTGGTGGTGGTAATAATGGTGGTGGTGGTAATAATGGTGGTGGTGGTGGTGGTGGTAATAATATTTATGACAATACAAATGATTTACTTGATAGAGATAGTAAAAACCCAATGGAATTCTTAGAAACATATCAACGAAATAGAGATGGTGAAATTCTTATTGAACAGGGCTTGGGAGAAAACGCAACTCCAGATGCTATGAAAAAAATTATGAATACAAGACCTATGGATGATTTGTCATCGCGTAGAAATCAACAGTTAAAAGATAGTCGTATTGATTCAGTATCTGCAGACCCAAGAAAATTAATGTTACAAAATCAAGATATTACAAATAGAATGATTGATAATATGACTACAAGTCAAGTTGGTAATAATGGATCATTAGCAAATCCAAATTATAAAACAGAAAGTGATAAAACAATTAATAAAATGGTTGATTATCAAATTGATAATGAACCTTCTTATGTAGATAAAGTTCATTATATTAATATTAATAGTATTGATAGAAATTGGAAATCACAACAAGAAAGTCGTTATCAATTTAAAATTAATTTTAATCCATCAAGCACCCAAGAAAATGCTGGAGTAACTGCTATATTTAAAAATATTGTATCGGTTGAATTGATTAATGCAATGATGCCTTTAGACAGTTCTCCATTATTGTTTGATAATCGTATTTATTTAAGTACTCATCGCCATCCTTATTTACTTTTACAAATTGATGAGTTAGATGGTGTTTTCAGAAGCACAAATAGTGCCAGTGATAAAGTTTTCTCTCAAATGATTTTTGATAAAGAATTTAATACTGATGTATTATCAAGTGATTATATTGGAAGTGATGTTGCTCCAACTCCTGATACCAGATTTTCTTCACAATTCAAGCGTGGATATTTAAGATATATTCCAGCTTTCTTTGAAAAGAAGAATTATGGTAGTAATCCGATTGCTTCTTTAAACAGAATGACAATTAAAATTACAGATTTATATGGTAATTTAATTAATGAGGAAAATGATACATTAGAAGTTACTGCTATTACTGCCGTTACGGTTGGTGCTTTTGAATTAACAGCAACATTAGGATTCCCCGCTTCTAATGTTTCCGCCCACAAATATATTAGATTAACAACTGATAAATATTTTAACAATCGTTTGTTTAGAATTGGAGATACTATTCGTTTTTCAAGTGTATCAAGCGATAATACTACTATGGACGATTTCTTAAATCGCGAGTCCGGACACGTAATTATAAATTTAACAGCAGAAACAAATACTGCTACAGGAAATAAAAGTTATATCAACCAAATTTATATCTCACCACCTGGTAATTTAGATAGTTCTAACCAAACTATTGATGCTTCAACTTATATTGATGCTTCTACCGTAACATTTGAAACTTTTTCAAGCGTTGCTACTGGAACTACAATTGCTGCGTATGTTGTTAATCAATCATTACAAACTAATTTAATGATGAAGATTGTTACACGCGATGTAGATACATCTAATATTATAAAATCTCTTAATGTTTAAGATTTAATGTTTATTTTTTTTAATTATTTTAAAATTTTTTAAATTTATAATTTTTAATTTATATACATATATATTAAATGGATAATTTTAATAAAATAAAAAATAAATTCGAAACACCTAATTTAGACTTAGTATTAAAAAGTAAAAAAACTGGTACTGGTTCTGGTGGTTCGTCAAATTTAATTTATATTAAACCAAATTATATTCTAAAAGTAATACCAGATTATAAAAAACATTGGAACCAAAAATATAAACTTAAAAATGACCAAAAAGAAATAGAATTTTACGAAAGATTTACAAATAAATTAATATTAAAAAATAAAACACCTCATATAGTTGGTTATTATTCAAAAATTAAAATAAATAAAAATGATAATTTATCAAAAATAAATTGTAAAAGTTTATTATCTTTAAATACTCAAATAGAAAATGAATTAAAATATTTTCAAGATAAATATAAAAAAAGTAAAAAAGTAGATAAAAGTAAAAAAGTAGATAAAAGTAAAAAAGTAGATAAAAGTAAAAAAACAAAGAGAAAAGGAGAAAATATATTATGTAAATATTCTAAGGGTAATACCTGTTTTAGAGGAGGTATTGAAAATTTTTTTGATGGCGTTTATTTAGAAAATTGTAATACAACGATATCTAATGAATTTACTAATAATTTATCTAATATGACAACTAATGATATTAAAAGTTTTATTGATAGAGTAGTATTTCAATATTGTTATACTATGATTTCTATATATTCACTATATCCTGATTTTGTTCATAATGATATGTTTTTACGAAATATATTAGCTGTAAATAATACTAATTATAAAAATACAGATTATATACAATATGTTATAATAAGTAAGTCTAGTAAAAATAAGAATGAAACCATTATAAATAATTATTATTTTCCAACAAATGGAATTATGATTAAACTTAATGATTTTGGGTTTTCATTATCAAGTAAAGGAAAATTAGGTGATAATTTATTAGCAAAAGATATGAATTATAAAAATAAATTATGTGATAATTTTCATCAATCTAATATGACAACTAATATTAGTGATAATCATGATACATATAATTTTTTACATGATTTATATGATGGAGCTAATTTTGGTCAAAAATCATTAACGACAATTATTAACGATAGTAAATTATCAAAAAATAAAAAAAAAATATATAAAACTATAATCAAAGAAACTTGTAATAAATATATTAATACTAATATAATAGATTTAGTTAATAAATATATTAAACGCAAAATTGACCGGATATGGAATCCACATAATATATCTATGTTAGAAAAATCAGTATCAAAACCTATTGATTATTTTGAAATGGATGTTTTTGATAAATATAAAACTTTACCTAAACAAGATAATTTTTGCATTGTAAAAACATTTACAGTTAGATTATAATATTTCTAATACAACATTTTGAAATAATATTTTTATATTACAATAATTTTTAGATAAAATGATTATTTTTCTGTATTATTTGTTGTAGTTTTCTTTTTTTCAACTTTTTTCCTTAATTTCTTAGGTTTAGCAATGATACTATTATTACGGAATTTGGTAATATATTTATCCATATGTTCGTCTATTGAAGTCCATGACATTAAAACAAATTGACAACCTAAGTCCCATGCCCTTTGTGGGTCATAATTTTCTGTTAAAATATCACCTTCTTTGTGTGGAACAACAATTGTAATACCTCTTTTATTAAATGCTTGTGTTTGTCTGGCATCTTCTTCTTCTAATTCATTGTAATGCATTCTACGCATACCTTTCATTCCCCAACTATAATTAACAACTTCATCTAATTTAGAACCTTCAAAACCTTCGCTTGAAAATATACATACACGACCTTGTAATTCGGCCATAGTAATATCTGCTATTTCACTTTGTTGATAGGAATATTTATTATCTAATAATCTATCTCTGAAATAATCAACTATGATATCACTAATAACATCTAAACAATGTAAATTATTATTTGTATGAAGATTAAGACTAATAAATATAGGGTCATCTGGATTAGGAACACCATTATCTCCATCTCCAACAACAAAAGCATTTTTATCTATTTCTTTAATACAATCTTCAAATAGAACCGTTCCAGCAGTCATTTTCCATTCACCCGTACGATAACCATTTGAAACAACTGGTAAAGCATCTTCTCCATATTCGCTATTAAATATATTGAATTCAATAAATCTACACCCCGATTTGAGAGTTTCTTTAACAATTTCCGGACTAACATAATCAAGCATTTGATAACCTACTAAAGCAGTATTATAAGAAGATGCGACATATGTATCTGATAGACGTAATTTTTGAACACCTTTATTATCATATGGTATTGACTGGATTGTATTATAATTTTGATAAATTTTATGAGAATCTATTGCTTTATTAACTCTAAATGTTTTAGATAGGAAATAAAGAACAAGTAATAATATAAATACAATAAATCCTGCTACAACTAAAACAAATGCACTTGAACTTTGTGGAGTATTATTATTATTGCTAACTGTATTTATTTTACTATTATTTAAACTTATATTATTTCCAGATGTGAATGTTGTATTGCTTGGATTCATTAAGGTATTGTATTTGTTTTTAATTCCATTACTGACATTGTTATATGTGTTTGTAACAGTTTCTTTAATATTATCCATTTTCGATTATTTATATATTATTATTGTGTTATTATTATTCTAAGAATATTCTAATATCTATTACATTAATCTTACAAAAAATATGATTAAAAAGAATCAAATAAAATTGGGAAAATTGGGAAAATTGGGAAAATTGTAAAATGTTTATTGTTCTTTATTTTTTGCTTCATTTATTTTTCAATTCATTCTTAGCAGCAAGTTTTGCTCTTAATCTATCACGTGTTGCTAAATTACGTGTTGCTTCTCTTACTCTATTTTGTTGTCCTCTATCTTGACCGGTTGCCTCTGCTGCTTGTCGGAGGTCTGCCGCGGATTGTTGTCCTCCCATTAAATTTTTCATCATATTTTCTAATCCACCTCCTGCTCCTCCTGTCATTTTACCAACTAAATTACTGGTAGTCTTCATTAATTCAGGTAATTTACCACTTGAAACTAATTTACTCATAACATCCATCATATTTGGATTTGTATCACTTGTATCTAATCCTATACTTTCTAAAGTTTTCGCAAATTCATTCATTGGATTGGAATCATTACTTGGATTAGTATCGGTATTATCTCCACTTTCTTCATTTTCATCAGAAGTATTGTCTCCTTCTGGAACAAGTCCTTGACCCATGCTTTCAACTGCTTCTTTCATTTTATCCATATCAAGACCCATCTTTTCCATTAAACCTTGGGGGTTAGATAACATATCTGTTAGACCCTTCATCATATCTCCTGCCCCACCAGAACCACCAGAACCGCCTAAACCAAACATACTTGCTAACTTAGTAGCATTACCTGCCATATCTAAAACACTTTCTAATCCAGAAACTTCGGGTTCATCATCACCATCTCCCTGTTTCATTTCTACAGGAGATGGAGTATTAATAACACCACCAACTTGATTAAGAACTTGGATAACTTCATCTTTGTTTGGAATTACTTTTCTTCCAAGAATTGTTAAAAGTTGTAGATATTTCCAGATTGCTTGCTTATTATTAGGTGTTGCTTCTTCTGAATTCCAAATTTGATTGAAATCGACACCTTCTAACAACATTAAAACATTCTCTCCTGAAAACATAGACTCGTCTTTTTTACCAATATGAGTCAGATGATTATTTACTTTTGCAACAAAGAATTTTACATATACATCATTTTTCTTATCATTACCTTCTAATAGAGGTCTATAATTAGTTAATAGACCATCTTTGGTAAAAGGAAATTGTGCTAATAAATCATTTTCAAATTGAACTAAATAATAATTGAAATAATCAAGATATGTTTTATCCATAATATAATTGACTTTATATTTATATTTATATTTACCTTTCTCTAATCGATATTATTATAATATTAATAATATATTTATCATTTTGAAACTAATAATTATATTCTAATATAAACTGAAAATAATGGACCGTTTTCACTACTAATCGCAGCAATCCAAGATATATATTTTTCTTTATTATCTTTCATCCATAATTGAAATTGTTTTCTAACTTTTTTATCAATATTAATATCTTTTGACAATTCCATTAAATTTTTAGAATAATCTTCTAATTTATATTTATCATCTAATATTAAATTGTATGCCATTGGAACACCATCAACTCTTTTTTGATAACTAAAATCTGATAAATTATTTGGATCAATATGTTTGATAAAATGCTTAGCATCATCATTAAATAATGTATTCAAATATTTTTTATATGAACTGTTAGATATGAAAGGAGTAATTGCTTTATAAATTCTTTCTGAATAAACTTTCTTGTGTTTTTCCATTGAATATATATTTCGGGTTGTTTCTTCACAAATATATATTTTTTCAGTCATTGCCTGAGTATCAATTGCGTATATTATTTCACAACATTTCCAATTAAATTTTTTAAGTTTTTTAGTAGCATATTCCATTAACTGACTATTAACATCACAATAATCTATTAAACTTGAAAAATGTTTTTTGAGTAATTTTTGTGTTTTTTTATCTTCAGTATCAAATATAATTAAATACCTATATGGATTAAATTCGTTTTTTGATACTTTAACTGAGATTTCCTGTTTGACTGTAGAATCTATTAATTTCGCAAATTTCTGACCACCTTTGTAAATTGTTTGTGATGCGATTTTTAAAATATTATATGGATCTTCAAATTTATCTATTTTACTAATAGGTTTTGGATTAGTTTTAAATGTTTCATTATGATTATTATCTTCTTTACTGTCTTTACTGTCTTTACTATCTTTACTATCTTTACTATCTTTACTATCTTTACTATCTTTACTATCTTTTTTATTTTTATTAGTAAATCTTTCTTCTATATTGTTGGATTCATTGCTTGAGTTTTTATTATCTAAAATGAATGTTATTAATAATCCAAATAATAAAAATAATATTCCATATATTATGATAGTAATTATATCAAATTTAATCATTTTATTAGTTTGTCTTTATTAGTTTGTTTCAATTTAACTTATTTAACTTATTTAACTTATTATTAGATGACATTTTCTTATTAAGAAACACTTTAAGATAAATTTATATACTTGTAAATAAATGAATAAATAAATGAATAAATAAATGAATACTATCAATTATGAATGGAGGATAAGAATAGTAAAAAAAATGTAATAAAAAAGGGTAAAACCGAAGTAAGAAGGGATAAAAAAGATTATATATTAGCATTTAATAAATTAATATATGAAGTTTTGGAAAGTGTATCAAATGTTTTACCAGAATATCAATCTGAAATTAAAAAGTTAATTAAATATGTTAAATTTACAATAAAATTTAATAAATCATATTTTGTTAATAATTTTAAAATAGAATTGAAATCCAAGAAAAAATTATTAGATTACATAAAAAATAAAGATGATAATATGATAATTAAAACATATGGAAATAAAAAATCTAAAATTAGGAAATTAATAATAGTTTGGTTATCATTATCAGAACATAATAAAAGTATTGTTTGGCAATATATAAATCTTCTTATTAGATTATTAAGTTATATTTAACCAATACGACCAGAACCCATTGGTACATCTCTTTGACGATTTTCCATAAAACTTTCATATGCTTTGTCTAATTTTCCTGATTTACCCTTTTTACCACTACCACCAGCACTATTAGAATCACTTTCAGATGCTCCATGTCTCGAAAGCGGCATAATACCAGTTCTAAATGACATTTCATTAGCATTACCTTGTAAATTATCATTTTTATCGTGTAATCCTGAAAAAAATTTTGGATTACCCGAATTTGATTTTTGTAAATCATCGTTTGTTTCTGTTATTGGAGCATATCCGTCAGATAAACCACCTCCTAATTCTCCACTTAAAAATGGTGATATAGTTTCCTCACCTGTAATATCTACATTTTGATAAAATTGTCCTCCACCTCCAGAACCGCCTCTCACATTACTTGGTTGTCCTTGTTGTTGAACAAGAACATTTGTTGATAACCATCTATTTAAATTATCTTCAATTAGTGCTTGTTTCATAGGAGCAACATATAGAGTTGGAACTACTTTTAAAAATGGAGGTCTTTGAACTTCTGGATTATCAATACAACACGCCATTATCATATTAATTTTATTTTGAACTCCTTGCTGTCTGATAAATATATTATTTTGATTATCATATGCAAATCCATTATTCCCTAATTCACCTAATAATTTGTTTGAAATAGGACAATGATTGCTATAAAATAAAAATAATTGTGGAGATTCTTTTGCCATTTTATTTTAATATTTAACTTTAATATTTAACTTTAATATATTTATTATTGTATTGATATATTTTAAGCGAAATATATACGATAAAATTGATTTTAAAAATAATTAAAATATATTATCAATTAAAATATATTATCAATTAATAAATAGACTTAAATCATATTCAATTGATATATTAATAGATACATAATTAATAAATATATAAAGAATAAATATAAACAATAAATATAATTTAAAAATAATTTAAAAATAATAAAACAATACAAAATGAGTAAATCGGGAAAACATATTAAAAATATTGAATATCCTTATTCTACAAAATGGGATAAAAGAAATGATGTTGTTACATTTGATTTAGATGATAGCAATTATACTTTAATGAATACTATTAGAAGGACAATTATTAGTGGAGTTAGAACGGTTGGATTTAGAAGCGAACCATATGAAAAATGTGATATTAAAATATTTCAAAATGATACACCATTACATAATCAAATTATGACTCATAGAATTGCGATGATACCCATTAATATTCCAAATTTTAGTAAAATTAACATTGATGATTTTGAATTTATTATTGATGTTGATAATAATACAAATTTTACTAAAGATATAACAAGTAAAGATTTCAAAGTCAGAATTATATCTGATGATAAATTCTTATCTGAACAAGAAACTAATAAAATCTTTCCACCTGACCCTATTTCTGGAGATTATGTTTTAATTACAAGACTAAAACCGAAATATTATGCGTTTTCAAATGTGAAAGATACTCATTTAAGCAGTTCTTTGCGTAATGAATTGACTAATAATAATTCAGAAAATATGAGATTTTATATGAAAGCGAAGGCGAGTATTAGCAGCGGTTTTGAAAATGGTCATTATAATCCAACAACTTGTGCAGCATATCAAAACAAAGTTGATCCAGATAGAGTAGAAAAAGAAAAAGCGGATTTCATTGAAAGTCAGAAAGAATTTCATATTGCTAACAATTTAACAGTTCCTTCAATTGATTCTTTAGAAAGGAAATTTATGACATCTCAATATAAGAGATGTTTTTACACAAATGAAGAAGGAGAACCTTATCGTTTTACTTGGAAAATAGAAAGTATTGGTGTAATTCCTCCTTTAATTACATTTCATAGGTCATTAGATATTTTAAAAGATAAATTAGATATTTTTAGAACAAATATGATACAAGGTAATACTAATGAGATTAATATTTCTCCGTCTTCTGAATTGGAAAATGCGTTTGATGTTTTAATTCTAAATGAAAATGAAACATTAGGTAATTTATTACAAACTTATATTACAAAACTATATGGAGATTATTCTGATGTGAATAGAAAAGTTAATTATATTGGTTGTAATCGTCCTCATCCATCAGAAGAAAGCATTTTAATTGTAATTCAACCTACTGAAAAAATGGATTGGGAAAGGATTATAGATACGATTATTATGCCAACTTGTGCTTATATTTCCAAGGAATTTGATGGATTAATGAAAGAATTAGACCATATACCCCAATATGTTTCCGAAATTAAAAAGATAAAATAAGATAATTAGTGATTTTGTGATTTTGTAATTTTGTAATTTTGTAATTTTGTAATTTTGTAATTTTGTAATTTAGTGATTTTGTGATTTTGTGATTTTGTAATTTTGTAATTTTGTAATTT
>ENA-UOXV01005579-UOXV01005579.1-marine-metagenome-genome-assembly--contig:-NODE-5579-length-13693-cov-6.335900_pt1 | contig 13693 bp, 21 predicted proteins | sample MGYA00238165_ERZ766961 | MGnify/ENA primary metagenome ERZ766961 (study PRJEB28924, sample SAMN03173240) | marine metagenome | biome: Marine; feature: Water; material: Subsurface seawater | place: North... | reverse complement strand
GTTTTTCGCTCTGCGATTTGTGACTGTTTGTCATTAAACGTATCTATCTCTCTTCGCTCCCCTGCCCTTGGTCATGAAACGTATCTTTCTTTGGGGAAGCAGCCCACAGAGCACTCTTTGGACGTGATAAGGGGTAAGCGCGAGAGCACGCGAGAGCGATGGCGCTAATTTCATCAATCAACAAAGCGCATGCTCGCGCGCGCGCGTGCACACACACAATGTACGGGTTGAAGGCACGCTGCCCTGCACTTGCACTGCAACATGACTCACGATGCAACGATCGCCGCAAGCGTCACGTGAGCGTGTCACTGCTGATTGCACGACTGCGGCTGTTCCTGGCCGTCGGTCTGCCCATTCTGCGACACCGGCGCCGGCGCCGGAGCACTCTCTGAGAGCGTGTTGAAGAAGCCCGGCCCTCCGCTTCCTCCATTCTCACCCATCGTCGTCTCGCCCAGACCCTTTGCACCAGCAGAGCCGACGTCGAGGGGGTTGAACGAGGACGGCATGGAGAACATTTCGCCACCTGTTCGCGCCGCACTGGCAAACTGGCTCTCCTTTTTCGCGCTCTTATGGCTCTCAAGCTGCCGCTCCACGGCGCTTTTGTGTGACCGCACATTCTCGAGATTGAGCTGCACCTGTGCAAGCTGTGCGCGCAGTCTCTGTGTGCGCTGCTCTGACTCTGCCGCGGCCAGCTCATATTCTTGCCGAAGCGCCTCTGCGGCGTGAAAGGCCTTCTCGGCGCGCGCGCGCCGCTGCTGTAGCTCCTCCACCTCCGACCACAGCTTCGACATCTCGTGGTACACGCGATTGTCCTCGTTGGGCTTCTTGGCGTACGTGGGAGGCGCGGTGGCACGCGCGCGCCGAACGTTGCCGCGGAAGAGGCACACTTCGTAGCGGTGCGTTGTGGCTCCAGAGGGCCGCTCAAAAACCAGGCGACACGGCGTGCCGATCGGGCCCGTGATAAACGACTTGAGCTGGGCGAGAGACATTCCAACGACTTGGTTTCCGTTGATCTCAACAAGCACGTCGGAGACCTCAATCACGCCAGAGATGTCCGCAGGGCCGCCCGCCGAGATTGTGAGAACGTGGAAGAGTCCGTACGCGTCTTTGCGGAAAATCAAGCCGACTCCGGTCGCGTCCTTCTGCGATAGTAGCCCCGTCGCGGCAGCATTGTTTCCCAAGCCTAGCGCCTCATCAGTCACCTTGGTCGGGGCAGGAAGGGCATTCTCGCGCAGCTGCATCGCTTCGCGCTCCTCCGCGCCGAGCATGCCCATGGGCGGAGGGATGGCCGTCTGGTAGGCCATTGAAGTCATTGAAATCGGGTGTGGCTGATTAGGAGTTCGCCCGGCCTCCACCGTGGGTCCCTTGTTTATGCCGCCAAACAGCACCGGGCGTAGCCGTGCCGAGAGCTCCGCGGCAACGGCGTCAGAGCGCAGGTCCACCACCGCCGAGTACATCTCGACGTACCGCTCCGCCAGAAACGCGCGAAGCACGCGCATGTCGCTCGGGTCGAACTCGATGCCCCCGTTCGAAGCGCTCTCAGGGATCACGGGCGTGTGCGGAGCGCCCATCGAGAGCACAGTCCTGAGAAAGTTCGCCATCTTGGCTCGGCAGTGGGGGATAATGGGGTTTAGGGGCGCGAGGTGCCGCTCGGCCTCGTCCGTGTTTGAAAACTCACCCTCGGGCGATGATGCCTTGTCAAGCACTTGGTGAATCAGTGAGAGAGAGCGGAGGACTTGTGGCGACGGCTGGGATGCAGTGGCGCCCACCGCAGCGGGCGCGAGCACGGCCTCGAGAATGAAGCGCTGGAAAACGTAACGCGAGACAGTAGTTGTTGCCATGACACCGAAAGTGCGCGCAACAACGAGCTCGATGGTGTGAAGGATCACGGCGCATGCTTGAGGGAAGCGCGAAATGTGCTTCTCGAGCGAGTCAAGCACGGATCGAACCGCAGACGAGAGCGCGGTGCACGCGGCGGGGATCTTGGAAGGCGCCGTGCGCTCGGGGTCCACTTCCATCGCATCACGCGACTGGCAGATTCGCGAGATCGCAGGGCCAAGCGCCTTTGCGAGAAAAGGGCACCCGACCACCTCGGTCGACACGAGCCAGAGCAGCATCGACGACGATTCGACCTGGAGCAGCCCGAGCGGTGTCGCCGTGCCCATCTCACGAGCTGTCAGCCTCGAGGCCCATGCGCGAGTCTGCCCATGCAGAATGAAGAGCCGCAGCATGGCGGGCTGCTCGGCGCCGTAGCGTGACGCTATGGCCGCAACTGCCATCGCTAGCGCGTGTTCGTTCCACAATAGCAAGTCGTAAAGATCCTTGTCGTCTGCCTTTCCCATCCACGGCCGCTCCGTGCTGTGCACTAGCTGGCTCGGCACGACTCCCCCAGATCCCCCGCGAACCTCCCCAGATACCACCGCGTCCCGCGCTGCAGCAGCATTTGCTGGATCCCGCCAAGTGCGCCGATTAGCCGCTGCAGCGAGGCGTAAGGCAGCAGATTAAAGGTGTAACGCGGGAACGGGACGCATACCGTACTCGCCGAGGCCTGCGGCATTCGGGTCATCCCCAGCTTCGCGCATGGGATCGCCGGTGGTTGGGTCAATACGTTCCCCGGAAAGTTCCGGCAGGATCTCGAGCAGCTCGGCGACAGACGGCCACATCTGATTGCCCTGCACCAGCACAGCAGGGTCCGACACCTTCCACGGCTCTGAGTGAATCGTCACCCATCCGAGGAACGGGGCCCATCCGTGCTGCGTCTCGGCATTTACAAAGATGATATTGTGCTGGATATCCTCCTCATCGTGCTTAAACGAGATACAGAGCGGTGCAAAGTAGGGTGAAGGTGTCGGGATGTTCTCTGAAGGCCGGTACACAGCGTACGCACCCAGCTCATGCCTCCTGCCGTCAACGGCCAGGAGTCAGGCGCCGCGGAGCCGAAAACACCCTGTGGTATGACTACTGGGTCGGTAATCTCAAGAAAGAGCACAAAACCCCCACAGACAAGACGTTCTGTGAGCCCAAGACCTCGGGACAGCATGCTGCTTGGAGAAGCGCTACGGTTTCGCGCTCAAGGAAGGCGCGTGCACCTCAGCATGGTCTCCACTTCGGCGACATCAGCCACGGGGAAACTCTCTAGCTGTACTGCTTCGTCGTTTCCCATCATTACCATGGCTCCGAGGTAACTAACCCCCGCGCGCCCTGAAGCTATGCGCAACCCCTCACCTCCTCTCCTTGATTTCCTCTGGCCGAGAGTTCCACTTGGTCGAAAGTCAACATTTGGCAGGAGGAACAGGAGGGGGCGGGACAGGCGGGGGCGGGCGAAACGTACTGCCGGGATGTCGGAGCCGCAGGCAAAGCGGATAAGGGTTGAGGAGACAATTCCGCCGCCTGAGATAGAGGTGGCTCCGCCTGCGACCAAATGCTGGTGCCGCTGTAGGCGTCGCAGAAGCAGCCCTGTGCGCGGGCCTGCTCTCCGCAGGCGCACGCTTCGGAGCTGCGTGGGCGCGTCTTGGCGGTCAACTTGGGATGGCTGTGCAGGTCGAAATCAAGTCGCGCGACTTCACTGCCAAACAGGAAGAGGAGTCCGGCATCTTGCAATTCAGGGTAAAGCCCCAATCGCCTACGCTGCGCTGTCAAATGAGCCCGGTGTACCGGGTCCACTGGCAGCAGCCCCCACTATTGATTGTTCTGGAAGGAGAGATGCACTCTCAAGCCATTTGTCGAAGCATAACAGCCGTAACCGCAGCTGAACCAGTTGCCAGGCCTTGCCCGCAGCTAGTAGCACTGTTACTATTCATCCTGCGACAGTGTTGGGGTGAAACATTGATGCGGAAACGGGATCCAGGTGGTCGAGAACAACGGGCATGCGACGAATCTGCGGTTTTTGTGCGAGCTCAAAGAGATCTTCGGTACACAACTTCCCAAGATGCCAAAGGAGTACATCGTGCGCCTCGTCTTCGATAAGAAGCACAAATCTGGTACCCTTTCGCCCTTCCCTGGCCCGATGCAAGCGTCACCCGCCCGAACGGGCCCTCAACTATTCGCACAGAGTCAGGAGCAGAATTTGACCGGGCGGGAGCGTGGGATAGTATGCGCGATCAAGCGGGTGGGCGGAGTGGCCAAGGCCATTGGAGGAATCTGCTACCGTCCCTACCACAAGGAAAAGCTCGGGGAAATTGCATTCTGCGCCATTAAAACGGAGGAGCAGGTTCGCGGATACGGCACGCGCCTTATGAACCAGACCAAGCACTTCGCCAAAACTCTCGACGGCCTCGACCACTTCGTTCTGCCCCGCCAACAGCTTGCATGCGTCCCGCTATGCAGTGAAACAACCCAGCCGCGTTGTACTAGAGAGTAGGTGTCCATGGACGTCTGCGAGGGGTTTCTCAGCCTTTTTCTCTCTCCTGAGCCTCGTCGGCACATTTTATGCCAGGTCACTTACGCTGACAACTACGCAATCGGGTATTTCAAGAAGCAAGGGTTTCACATGCAGGTTGGACAGCCCACTCCTCTGCCTTGAGCGCCACGCCACGTGTCGTTCACTGACAGGAGCGGCGCTGGATCAGATCACGATGCGCAAGGATCGCTGGGCGCCTGGAATCAAGGACTACGAGGGCGGCACGCTCATGGAATGCTACATCAACCCCAATATCAATTATCTTGAGATTCCCCTGATGGTGAAGCGCCAGCGTAAAGTGATGGACGACAAGATTGCTGAACTGACCCGTCAGCACGCTGTGCATCCGGGCGTGACGACTTTCAAGCAATCGCCGGGCACACTTCTAGAGTTGCACCAGATCCCCGGAGTGGTCGAGGCGGGCTACTCAAAGGAGGCCCACACTGCGGGGAACCACGGGCTAACAGAGCGCGAGTCGTCAAAGGAGATGCTCTCTCAGACGCTTGCACAGGTCCTCGGGAACCTGCACAAGAATGACAACGCGTGGCCCTTCAAGGAACCGGTCTCGGCGACAGACGTGCCAGATTACCACACCGTTGTCAAGGATCCAATGGATCTGTCGACCATTCAGGCCCGCCTCGACCAGGTCCGTCCGTCAACAGCGGCGGGACCGCACAGACTTGTTGCTCCCCCGCGTGCTGACGCAGATGCGCACTGCGCGGCACGGTTCAGGGATTCTACAAGACCAAGGAGATGTTCATCGCGGACGTGACGCTGATGACAGAAAACTGCAAGATGTACAATCCAAAAGATTCGGTACGGACGCATGCGTGTGGACAATTGGTCAGATTGTGTGGCTTAATAATCACGGCAGCGGGCATCCGTTTCGCGCATCGGCTGACTCCACTGACCGGTTCTGCGCACAGGTTTACTATGAGTGCGCGGTGTCGCTGCAGAGAGCCGGCGAGTCGGAGCTGAAGCGCATTGGCCTCTTGTGAAGGGCCCCACAAGCTCGGGGGAAAGACTCTCAGAGGCATCAAACGTTCGCAGTGGAAGCGAAAAGCGAAGCAGGGGAAGAAGTAAAGCACGGTCGACTCTATCCTACGCAGTCTAGACTGCGCCCGTTGATGCAGTCGAATTGCGAGAGATGTTACGCAAACCTGTAGAGAGAAGAAAAACAGAACAAAGTTGAAGCAAAAGTAGAGCGTGTTTTGACGTGCTGCCGCACAAGTTGATTTTTGCGACAGTTTAGAGTTGGGAGTAGCAAGGCGAGGGCTCCCATCGGGCCCGCAGGATGGCAGACATCGAGGGCGGGATCACAGTCGACCCGCCCGTTCAATATGAGCCTGCCAAGTTTCCTGTATGCCGCCGTTGTGTCACTCCCTGCATTAGTTTCCAAACTCAACAAGGAATCTGCGAGCCTGACTGCCAGCATGCCAAGACCGTGAATACTCATACCTTCAATCCTGCCCGCAGGATCTTCCTGCACCATGTGGTGGAAGCGTCGAGTCTCCCAACGGCCAGGACGTTGTGCCGCCAGAGGAGATCGACTTCTACATCTCCTATCGGTATACCCGATGGCAGGCCCTACGAAAATCTCTGATTGCTCGCCCTGAGCTGACGAGGGGTTCGGTGGCAGGGAAAGTGATGCGCACGGTCATTCGGACAAGGACGTCGCATCGCGTCTCGCTGGGACGCTGCAAAAGGAAAAGACGCGAGAAGGGCAACCAGTAACAGTGTTCGCACCGGATGGGGACACATGGGACGTGCGTCTGAGGTACGGCCTCAAGCCAGCGAAAAATATCCTACTGGTTGTGTCCGAGGACGGTCTACGGCAACTGCAGGAAGCCCATCGCGCGGAGGACGTCACGCTGCTCGAGTACGAATTCGCGCTGGCCAACAAGCTTCGGGGAAAGAAGAAAGTGCTCCTGCTTCTGTGCAAGGACGCGAAGGGCAGCAACTTTTCCGCATTTAGCACCGAAGCCTATGCCCATGGCGAAGTTGCCAAGGTATGTACTTGCCTCTCTCCTCTGCTGGCCTTCCCGCAACTCTGCGCGCATGACAAAGAGGACGATCGCGAGTGCCTGACCGAAAGCGCGCGCGGGTGCAGCTCGCGCAGCCGCCGTGCCACAAGTCCAAGCTTTCGGCGCCCCTCTGGGATGATGGATCAAAAGGCCACTTGCTGTTCCGGTACACGCCACTGCCCCCTCCAGCCTGGCCCATGCGGCGGACGCGCCGTGTGTCGAGGCGTTTGGGCGATGATGGTGTGGGGGGGGCGCCAGAGGGCGGAAACCGGGCGAGCATTCGGTTCGAGAGACGGTGGACGCGCTGCTCCGGCTTTCAGGGGTGAACGTTTCGGCAAGGAGTTCAGACGTGAAGGCCGTCGTGCCCGGAATCGTAGCGATGCTAAGGCTGCAGATGCCTCAGCTCCCCGAAGAGCGTCAGGCACCGAGCAAAAACGCGAAGGTTGAGGAGGAGCTGGATAAGCTGACTGAGCTGCTCGCGGCGCTTGGAGACGCACTTCTCGCAACGTTGCCGCTCCTGCGCCCAAAGTTTGGCGTCGGATCGGTCGAGGACCTCGTTTCTGTCTCAACCGAACAGCTCTTGGACACGCTGAAGGTTGACAGCGGGCGCGTTGTTCTCTCGGACAAGACTCTCACTTGGTTCATTCTCGATAACGGAGTCAGCAAAATCGATGAGGACAGCCTCCGCACGGTGGTCCGGAAGCTCAAGCTGCTGGAGCTCCCCGAATTTGTCCCGGAGGGTGGCGTCTCGCTTTCCGCGCTGATGCCTGTAGGGGGCCTTGTCACCACCTCGACTGTCGAGGCGGTGGGCAAGGAGCTTCGCATTGGCGATGAGGTCCGCGTCGTGACGGCCGTGGCACCTGCGCTGGTAATCCGGCACGAACGCGAGGATGGCACATATCAAATCACTGAGGTGACTGACGAGATGTTGGGCAAGATGGCGGCAGCGCGAGACAAAGGGAACCCGTGGGAGCGGCCCGAAGGCTCGCCATGTGTGTACGTGCGGGTCGCAGTGGCTAGCGCGTTTAGCGCCAAAAATGCCGCCTGCGACAGCAAGGGCCAAGTGCGAAACCTCGACTCGGCAAGGGACCCTGCCGAGTACGCAGTGGAAACGCGCCTGGATGCTGATGACGTGGCGCGACTGCAGCGTGCGACTCAGACAGCGCTGGGCCGTCGCCCTGGGGAGGTGTCGCTCGCGCAGTCGTACGGAAACCTCTTCGAGCACCGAATCAAAGCGGCGAGCGACATGGTCGACCTCAACGCGGCTCTCATGGCAGCGATCAAGGCACAAGACGTGACAGCGGCCATCGAAGCTATCAAGCAAGGGGCGTCGTGCAACTCAAAGGACTCCAACGGCTGGACGCCTCTCCAGCGTGCCTGCGCGAGCCGTATTGATACCTGCGACCTGGGCATGAACTTCATCGCGTGTAACCAGATCATTGAGGCAGCCACGCACTCCGCACTCGCTCCCCCGCGCACTGGTGCTCGCTGGAGCACGAGTGCCGTGTGGCTAATGCGGATGGTGCTGATTATTTTTTTCGAAACCAGGTATTGATCAAAGCCGGGGCGGACGTGGGGCAAGAGAACGGGTACGGGCGGACGGCGCTGCACTACGCGGCGATGGAGGGCAACTTGTACGCCTCCTCGCTGCTCGTGCACGCAGGGGCTCCTGTAGACGCTAAAGACAAGGCTATGGTGCCGGACCCCCTGGGCGGCGGGCTGATTGTTGGGGCCACTCCCGCTTTCCACGCGCGGCTGATGCGGCGGAACGAGTGGGAGCGCGTGGTGGCCCTGCTGGACCTCTACTCGGACGAGCCTGCGCCGCCGCCGCAGGACAAGGGGACCAAAAAGGGCAAGAAGGGCAAGAAGAAAAAGTGATCGCTCAACCACGCCGTGTGCGCATTAGATAGGGTGACGAGTATGTACAGCTGCAGCGTTTGAATTGGGCAGCTCGCGTTCAGCGGCAACCGCTCTGCGAGCAGCGGCAACCGCTCTGCGAGCTGCGGCATCATGATGCATTCTGAACGCAGCAGGCTTCGCATGATTCGTGGCGCTCTTGCACTTAAAGAGCATGCCACAGGGTCTCCGGGGCCGGGGCCTGCGGGAGAATCTGCAGCTGTGCGAGGGTCTCGCCGACCTTGCGTAGCATCGCGTCGTCGCGCGCGGTTGCGCACGACCACTCCACCGTGGAGAGCCACGCCGTGATGTCTTCCTCCTGCAGCTTGTAGCGGGCCGCGATCACGGCAGGTGCATCGGCGGCAACCTTGAGCGCCGCACACTCTCCCGCGACCGCCGCAACGACGGCTCGAACAGCGGCGGCGTGCTCTGCGAGGAATGCCTCCCGGACTGACAAGACAAAGCATGGCCACGGAGTAGGAATCTCCCCAACGCGGCGCAGATCACCCGAATCAACCAGCGGCTTAGTCGTGAACTTTTCCCAGAGAAAGCCGTGAGCTGCAGGTGGTGTGGCAGTGAGAGCACCCTTCGCGCCTGCGAGATTGCCGACAATCTCGTATTTCAGTGCAGTGTGATCCCAGCCCTGCTGCTGTGCGAGCACGACCGCCATCAGGTGTGACCCTGACGTCATCCGTGATACTGCCCATACCTTACCGTCCAGATCCGCAGCACTCTGTATATCTGCCTGCTGCGCACCGGTGTGGATACCCCAGCACAGCGGGCTCTGCACGTACACGGCCACCATCCTGTGCTGCCCTCCTGTCGCGATGTCCTTCACGGCACCCTCTGAGCCCCACTTGGAATATCAGCAAGCCATCGGCCCTGAATCGAGGTGCATTGGCGGGATGAACCAGTGAGAAGGAGCGCGAGGTCAGTCTCGTTCTCGTTGAGCGCTTTGGTCATGGCCCCAGTCCCGCCGGGGTAGTCTGTCCACTCCAAGTCCACACCTGCCGCGGAGAAGAGACCCTTCTCCTTGGCGAGATGCCAGGGGGTGTTAAAGTGTTCCGGCACCCCAGCCACTCGCATCTTAAGCACCATTGCGCCAAGTCTCGCGGCCACAAGAAATTTTGAGGCATTCAATTAAAAAATCTAAAATTCGACCAAACGCCTCCAAATCTCAGGTTTGTTGCGCGGCTGTCGCGCCGTCCAGCAGATCGGGATCCCAGTTTGTCGAGCTGCTCTCGCTTGCCTTGCCACGCCTGCAGGGATCCTTCAAGCTATTCGCTGCTGGCGTCCAACAAGCTGTTGCAATTCTGACCGTGCCGCACAAATTGCGAGGGGGGCGAAGTGAGGGAACACACCCTGACCGCGACTAGTCAGGTGCAGAGATGTCGTTCCTCTTTGGCGGCAAGAAGAAGACTCCTCAGGGTATATCTCGCCCTCACTTCCGTTTCCGATTGCCCAAGCAGCCAGCCGAACGCACTGACCTAGTGCGAATGTTGAAACGATTTTCGTCTCGCGATTTGTGTTCCGACTATTTGGGCTGGTCCTGGCGTCCACTGACAGACCTGGAGTGGCCATTTCAGAGCTGATCCGAGAAAATAAGCGGCTGATGGACCGGTCTACTCGTGAGCTGGAGCGCGAGATCACTAAGCTCAAGCAGGACGAAAAAAAGGTTCGGGCGCCCTCACGCTGCCATCTTGGTGCGTCCTCACCGTTCTAGAGGGCTTACGAACGGTGTCGCAGGTAATCGCGGACATAAAAAAGCATGCCAAGGATGGAGAAATGAAGCCCGTCAAGATTCTTGCCAAGAACCTTGTGCGAGTCCGTGGGCAAGTGTCCAAGTTCTACAACCTTAAAACTCAGCTTCAGTCTATCGGACTGCAGCTAGCGTCGATCAAAAGCACGCAGGCGATGACTGACTCGATCCAAGGAGCTATGAAGGCGATGCGTGCCATGAACAAGATGGTAGATATGCCCAAGATGCAGGCAATTCTCAAAGAGTTTGAAAAGCAAAACGAGATGATGGGTGAGAAGCAGGAGATGATGGACGAGGCGATGGACGACATGTTCGAGGGTGACGACGAGGACGTCCAGGCCGAGGACATCATTGGACAGGTCCTCGCCGAGATTGGTATCGATTTCTCAGAGAAAATGGGGGTCGCGCCCGCTGGCACAGCCACCGCCGCAGCAGAGGCGCCAGCCGCGAACCTTGACGACGACATTGAGGAACGGTTGCGCAATCTCAAGGCCAAGCAATGACGCGCAAGCCGCAGGGCTGGAGAAGCAGAAAGTGATAAAGAGGCAGGGGTGTGTATGCTTGTAAAGTCGTACATCACTTTTTTAGCTTGACTTTGCTGCATCTAGAGGGAGATCTCCGCGCGCAGCGCGCAGCTGCTCGAGCAGATCGCGCTCTCGCTCAGCGGCGGTGAGCTGCACCTCCACCAGCCGCGCCTCGGCCGCCGCCAGCGCGCGCTGCGCCTCATCTGCACGCCTCCTCTGCCAAGCCGCACCGCCCGTGTCGGCAAGAGCTATTTGGATGACGCATGTTGAGGCAGGTTGCGGGCTGTCTCAGGGGAGCGGGCGGACCTCGGCGTGGATCTCCTGTTCTGCACCGAAGGCGGCGCTGAGCTTGAGCCCCTGCTCCTCCTTGCTCTTCCACACCCGGTTTTTAGCGCGCCGCCGCTCCTCACGCAGCTGGCTCTGCAGCCCCTCCGCACGAGATGCCAACGCCGCCAACTCGCGCGACTTCGCAGCACAGCGCTCAGAGAGGCGAGCGACTTCCTGCTCCAGCGCCGCCGTCCTGGAGCACTCGTCCCAACTTTTCGAGTCCTCTACTGACCCCCTGTCGGCTTCGCGTAGCTCGCTGGGGCTGCTGAGGCCGCGGGCTACCAGAGCTCGCTGCCAGGCAGCGAGCTTTTCGCCAGCCTCGCCTTGCACCCGGCCAGGCGCATCCTCGCCCTCCCCCGAAGATTCGGGGGCAAGGGAGGTGACGCTCGAGCGACAAGACTTCGGGGAGCGCACACCGCCGGGGGAGGAAGGAGAAGACGAACGGTGCGATGGCGGGCGAGATGCGGGGGAGGAAGAGCGGGGTGTGGAAGAGGAACCGCGAGAAGCCTGCTCCGACGCCAGGTCTGCAGCTGCCCGCTGCGCCTTGCTTTGGCCTAGGGTGGCGATAAGGCTCCGACGCCTTGGAGCCACCCCTGGCGAGCTTCCACCCGACTCTGACTGCGCACTCCGGGCACCCCGTGCGCCGGATGGCCCGGTCTCAGAGGAGAGAGGCATCGCCGCGCTTGAGATTGGCAGGAAGCTCAAGGGCGGTGTGAGCGCGGGGCGAAGAGGAGATGGACCCGCCTCGGGGCTCGTTCCGCGGGAGTCACGGCTGCTCTGCGTGTCACGGCCCGTGCAAGTTGCGCTCTCCGCATATTTGAGTGCCAGTAGCTCCTCCGTCGGGGACATGGCCCTTCCCTTGCGCTCCCCCGTGCCAGCATCAGCGCCCTCGTCCCAAAACATGCTGCTGCCTTCTGCCTGATTATCATCCCCAAACGTGACCCACAAGTCATCTCGGATCGACGCCGACTCCAGCCTGAGCAAGGCGTCCGAGGTAGACCGAGGTCCGGTGGAATAAGCTGAGGGAGAGGGCGGTGCAGAGGGAGGTGCTGACGGCGTGGGCGTCCCCAGGTTGGATTGGAAGCTGAGCGGGGAGCTCGAGGGCGACATGTGCGGATCAGACCCAAAGGGAATGGAGCTGGACGCGACGGGGGGAAGCAACGCGACCCGGTGCTGCTTTCCGTCGGTCACAGCAACTCCTCCTGTCGCGGTGAAGCACACGCCCAGCGGCCGGTGGAACGCTCCCCTGCGATCGCTCCGCCCAGATCCTTCAACTGTGCCATCTGCCGCCCCGTCGGCTGCTCTTTCGCCTTCTCTTTGTTCGCCTGGAACCACCGCCACAGGTACCGCCCGCAGTCCTCGCACGCTCCCTGCGCCTCTGCAAAGAAACGAGCGCGTCAACTGTCTCGCCTGCTCGGACCGCGCGGCGGAGCGGGTGCTCTGTCAGCAGAGAGGGGGCGGTACGGGCTTCCGGCGAGCGTCGCGACGTGAGCACGGTCGCGAAGGTCCCGACGCGCGCGTTGCGACGAGTTCAGGGGCGGGAGCGGGCCGTCAGGAAACGAGACGCAGCGAACGGCCGCGTTGCGCGAATCGGCCACCAGCAACATTCCGCTCTCGCCTACTGCCAACAAGCACGGCTCGTTGAAAGCCGCGGTCGCACCCGTGCCATCCCGCCAGCCGCGCTCACCACTCCCAGCGATGGTCCACACCTGCCCGCTGGTGGGGCACACCCGACGGATGCGGTGAGCGTCCCACTCGGACAGCACGAGTGTATCAGACGCCGGATCCCACGCAAGACCATACGGGAAAGCGAATGCCGCGGCCAGCGCTGGGCCGTCCCAGCTTGCGCGCGCCCCGCACCCAGCGACTGTCTCGACGCTGCTGTCCGACAACCGCACCCGTCGCACCTGCCCGCACCGAAACGCAAAGTCATTGTCGCAAGACCCTATCACCCACGGTCAAGTGGGGTCTGACCCGGTCGTTGCCGCTGTCTGCGAAGTACAGGAACTGCGCGTCAGGAGACAGTGCCACACCCCGTGGCCCATTGAGCACCGCGGTTGCCCCCGCGCCATCTACGTACCCTCGATCCCCTGTCCCCGCCAAGACACGCACTGCACCGCTGCGCGTGACGTGCAGTATTTGGTGCGCACGGCAGTCCGCAACAAGGAATCCGTCCGCCACCGCCGCCAGTCCCCGAGGCCCACGAAGCGGCCCGCTCAATATGTGTTCCAGTTCAGAGTGCTCAGCTGTAACCCGCTCGGTTTCTTGGATAGCGCACAGGGGCAGTGTTGAGAGACTCCCGTCGATCTTCAGGCGGCGAATCGCGGCGTTCCCCGAGTCCGAGCAAAACAAGTCGCCGCTCAGAGGATCGAGGCATATGCCACTTGGGCGCCAGAGTGCCGCGCCCGGTCCAGTGCCGTCTAGGAAACCAGCCCCCGCCCCGCCAGCCAGCGTCGAGATTTCGACCTTCTCAATGGAGACACCATGGGGCGATTGTGGGCTCCGCGGAACAGTAGGGGGCGGGCGGATCGCCGGGGGCAGGCCATTGTGGACTGCGGCTACACTACGTGCACAGGGCTGTCCAGGGGGGGGTTCTGGGTGAGATCCTTCGACCATGAAATCGATGATCCGATTCCGCCCCACCGCTCAGAGCACGTTGAGGCCCAGGCCTGCCTCAGCCGAACAACACAAAACCTGGCGAGGCATGCCTCGTATGCGGGCGTGCTGGGCGGTGCAGGGTGAGGAGGCTCCCGGCCGTGGTTTT
>ENA-UOXV01005578-UOXV01005578.1-marine-metagenome-genome-assembly--contig:-NODE-5578-length-13693-cov-6.650902_pt1 | contig 13693 bp, 30 predicted proteins | sample MGYA00238165_ERZ766961 | MGnify/ENA primary metagenome ERZ766961 (study PRJEB28924, sample SAMN03173240) | marine metagenome | biome: Marine; feature: Water; material: Subsurface seawater | place: North... | reverse complement strand
ATGTGACTTATGGAATGTGACTTATGTGTGCTAGCCATGACTTATGTGTGCTAGCAAGTCACATCCTCTGAAGTGAAGTGGCGAATGTCGTATCACATTACACATTCATCTCCTCTTCTGACCACGGACGCACACGACTGGCTATCCAGAGTTCACTTGTCTCCTGCACCATCACCTCCGGCACCAGCCCCAGCGCCGCCGGCGCCGCCTTCCTCTGCAGTTTCTTCCTTCTGGGAGCTGACACGAATGGTGCCGGCCTCTGTTTGGATGATGGTTTCCATTGTTTCCACGAGAAAGGACTTGTTGGACGGGATGCGCTGCTCGATGACCGAAAGCCCCCACCACCAGGTCATGAGCCTGTTGAGGCTCACGGACGCCGCATTCGTCCGCAAGAGCCTTTGCTCTACCTGAAGAGCGTTGTGTCGGGTGTGAGGTTGGTCGCGGGCCGAATTGCAGAGGCCCTAGCCCCCCAGATTTGCATGCGGGTCGATACCTGGGTGTAGGCCATCACAGCGCCGACGGCTGCCGAAAGCCCCATTGTCACCGGGATCCACTGCGGCTGGTCGAAGGCGCCGAGGCCGGTGCACACTGAGGTGAGCATGAAGACAATCACGGTGAGGATGGTGAGGTTGCGCCTCAATTGCGGCGCTTTTTTCTCGTACACCTGCGGGCATATCCTTGGCATTCAGGCGCCGGAAGGCCCGGGGTGAGGGGGACCGGGTGGAGCTGTAACGTCGCGCCAGGTGCAGACTCGGTCAGAGGAGAGATGGCAGCACCTGCTTGTAGGGCATCACGCGAATATCGATATAGTCGGAGGCCGAGAGGTTTCGGAGACCGTCGTCGTCAATTCGCCACGAAAAGCGCTTGAGAGTTGCGTTGATGAGCGCCTGGTTGTTGCTTGTGAGAACCTTTCCCTCCTCGAACAGCGCGGGGTGTTCGAAGCACTCAAAGCGCTTGTTCAAGTTGATGAGGTCGTACGATGACGGCTTCTTGAGCGACTCCTGCCTCACCTGCCGACCCCACCCATCCCACGAGTTCCGCACGTCACGCCGCCGTTCCAAGGCAAAACGCTGCAGGAAAGGCCAGGCACAGCCGTCGAGGGAGATGCTTTCAGGTTCAATGCACCTCAGAAGAGGCGAGTTCGTTCCACCAGGCCTCTATTTTCTTGGCAAAGACAAGCCGTGGGTTACCCGGACCCTGCCAGCATTCGTCGGGTCAACCATGATAGCCTCAAAGGTGCCCACTTGCAGCCTCACGACACGACATGCAATCCTTCCAGCGCAGACGCTTAGGACGCTCGTCTGCCTTCCTCCTACGTGATTACTGGGTTGCGGGGTGCACCCCGTGCGCCGACTTCTTCTTTTTCTTCTTCCCCTCGCCCTCCCCACTCGCAGCTCCTCCGCTTTCCTCCTCGTACTTGCCCTCGGCCGGAGCGAATGCAGCTGTGCCGGACGAGCTTCCAGAGTACTCGCCGATACGCGCGCGACACTTGAAGATCTCGCTCTCAACGCAGGTGTAGGCCTCAGTGAGGGTCTTCATCTTCGTATGGGGAGACCACCGCGCATTCAGGGCAAGAAGAAGGGATGTCACGAGTGGGGTCGCGAGGTTGACGTTCACAGAGTGCCAGTGGAAGTCAAGAATGTTGATCCACTCGAGACCCGGCAACTTCTCGATCCGCTCCTCTGCTGCGGCTCTCGCTTCGCCTGTGAGGGCCATGACGATCGCCAAATCGACCCCCTCGGCCGTCGACCTCCAAATCATGTCCTGGGCAATTGCCGTTAGCGTGCCTGCCGTGTCGCCCGCTCGCCATCAGACTCTTTGCGGAACTATCACGGCCTGGTCAACCGCTGAGCCAGGGACCGGGGCCAATGAATGCTGGCACTCGAAACGGGCGCGCTCGTGGGCGAGGGTCGCAAACGATCTTGCGCTCGCCACGCGACGGGTCCTTGCGCCGCTGCGACTCAGGAGCAGGGGCAGAGGTGGAAAAGGCGGCGGTACCGAAAAGGACAGAGATGAAGGAGAAGAAGATGATGAGCGACTGGAGGATGTGCATCCAACGACGATGGATATCCGCGTTGTACCTGAGTTGTAAACTCATTTGCCACGCCATGAGCAGCCGCCGGCGGAACGCTGTCTTCTCGCCAACCTCGGAGCGCATCGTGTCCGAAGACATCGCATTGGTAACCTGTCGTTGAGCAAGTCATTTGCCGGGTGCAGACACACGTGCCCAAGGCGGCGGAGCGTAGACGGGCGTCCGGGAGGGGCATGTGCACAGGGCGTACGGGGGCGGCAGGACCTGGTCCATGATCTCCTCAATGTGCAGGTCGCGCGAGAGGATGTCGATCACCACCACCTGCGCCGCGACCCGCACGCGCGCGCCGCTCGGTCAGCGCATCGCTGCCGAGAGGGGAACGACTCGCTGAAGGACTTCGAGCCCGGGGACAGGGAGAGAGGAGAGGGAGGAGAAGAGGAGAGCGGAGCCCTTTGAGCCCTTTGGGGCAGCACCGCATCCTCGACTGGCGGGTAGTACACGTTGGAGTAGATCACCCGCGCGAGCGCGGCCACAGGGTCCTGCCCCATACGCCACCACAAGTCACAGCCCCTCTGCGTGGTGAGTGTGTTCTTCGCTAACAAGCCGCAAAGAGGGGGAGAAGTAGGGTACATTCTGCGTCTCGCTGGCATAGGCTGGATCGTCCAGGATAGGGTTCATCTCCTGACCCCACCGGATGTACTTGAGCACCATCGCCTTGTCGATAGCGTCATACGGAAGATTCTTGGCCACCAGCTTGCGCAGAAACTGCCGTTCCTTGACCTTGGCCTGCATGCAATCTGGGCAGTCCTCCCTGTCCCGCCATCAGGGCGTTCAGTCTCGATTCACCAAGGCGCAGCAAGAACATCGCTCGACGCACGATGGGGGTCACACCTTTTGCAGGGTCCCTTGCCGCCCTCCACAAAGTCGTGACCCTCTTCGCACCAGTCACTGCCCTCTCGAGGAAGCGACCACTCGCGGGGGGGCTCAGAAATCTGAATGATTTTGCCCTTGGCATCACCTCCTCCCTCCCTGTGCCGCTTTCGCAGCCACTTCTCGTAGTGCATTCCTACCTCACGCTCCCACGCCACTCCCTGGCGCCCGACCGATAGGTCCTGCCGCACCCCGAATCTTCTCAGCGACTGAATGCTCTCAGGAACACTGCACGGCGGCCCCGGTGGCCCAGCAATGCATCGGCCAAAAGTAAATACGGAGCAATGCAGTCGGAGTTGTGCCTGCTCGTAGAGCTCTTGAGGATCGAGGATGCCAAAACGCCTCTCTGCCTTGGCCAAAGTTTCGATTTCATCAATCTCTTCCTTGCTCTTGACGTCATAGTCATCTTCCTCGTCCCATGGCTTAATCAACTTACCATCTTTGCTGACCTGTAGACGCAACCCACCTTGAGTAACCGCTGCATTGACCCTTCTTGGTGCAAGGTATCATAGAGGCCTAGCTGTCCTGCTCCATCAACTGATTTAACCAAACAACATGGGTGGCGATGATCGAGGGCAGCGAGCTGGCCTTGGCGTTGCGATTGGCCCGTTTGATCAGATTCTGAATTTCGACGACAAGATCCTGCGCCTGTGGAGTTCCAGACATGGTCAATCAATTGTGGCAAGCTGGCGGGGAATTTTGGGCCTAAACCTCGATCTCCACATCGTGCATAGTCTCCTCGTCCATTCCGTCGCCCTCCATTGCTTCATTCAAACGCAGCTCAAACTGTCTGACCTCCTCCCCTTGTCTTTGCAGCTCTGAAAGCACAACCTTGGTCAATGCCGCCTGAAGGAGCGCACCTTTGTCCCTCTGTTCGTCCATTGCTTTCTTCTTGGCCTCGATCAGCTCATTCAATTTGCTCAATGCGTTTCCCAATGCATATTTGTTATCAGCGTTCGGTCCAGCGCCGCCGCCCTGGCACAGCTCTCTTGTCATTTTCACTCACCAGCAGCTCGCGCAATAACCGCAATTATTGGGCTTGTCTATGGTCCTGGCAAGGCAAGTACATCAGCTTCCTTCTCCTGGTCGTCCTGTAGCCTGTTGCGTCCGCCCTGGCTCGCGGACAGATCGCCCCAGCGTCCAAGCACCGAACCCTGGCCGCACGCACAACCAGAATCAATGTACGGTCATCAAAAAGCAAGGCGCAACATCATAAGAAAATGGTGTAGGCGGTTCGGTTCACACTCAAGCGTGTTCGGTTCACACTCAAGCGCTTGAGTGTGAACCGTTGAGCTGTCGTGCGCACGACAGCTCAACGTTCAGTAGCACATCACTGCATGCTTGCATTTGGACACTCTTCAGGCGAGGAGCGATTGGCAGGACCGCGGATGCCGTGATGCCTTTGTCCATTTCATCCAGCTCATCGTGCTGTTCGCCTTGGGCATCGTCCAGCCTCTTTCGCCACTTCATGTGATCGAAGACCTGAACACATTTCTGCGTCAGAAAACAATCTCAAAGTAGAAACGATGACGCAATGGGCTCAGGTCATACCAGAGCAGCTTGGTTTGCACAATTTCCAGTGCCACGCAGGATGAATACTGGCGACCCGAGCTTCACGGATTCACCAAATATCCTCATTGCCACCTCGTCACCCGACATGATGAAATTCCCACATGGCGTCCGTGACATTAGCCGTTCGTTGAAAATGCGCTCTATCGTTCGGAATTTGGATAGCTTAGACTGCGGATAACAATATACCTGGTGCCGCATAGCAGAGCTAGTGGCGTTTGGAGTGGTTGGACCTGTAGTCTTGCTCTCAAAGACAAGGAGGTGAGTCAAATACATCGAGGGCAGATATCCCAGCTTGGAACTTGCCGCAGCGGAATCCGAGACTCCTGCAGATCCTCATGCAAGTTGGATTATTTGGTCTGGTGCAGCAAATCGATAGCCCCTGGCTCATTCCAAGGCGCGATCCGATTCAAACACCTTTGAAGGAAGCACCCCGCAGTTGTGCTCGCGCAAACTGTTTTTGAGCGTTGTCTGCAACATGATTCTTCTCCTCCAATCCTGCCAAAGGCATTATCTGAATCTGCGAACTTGATCGTCGCTGCCCCTCATTCTGGGAATCGGATTGATGCTACGGGAAAATTTGAATCCAGAAACACTTGATTACAACTGGGACGCAACGATAGCTGCGAAGGTTGGGAGAAGCTTCCCACCCATCAATCGGACCTCCCTTTCCACGTCCTCACGGAAGATTTTCGGCTTTTCCCGTTCGGACCTGAGTTTTTGTATGAGGCATCAGCTGACGCATAGCTTGTCAGACCAAGGTGCTACGAAAACCCCCAGCATTTTCCCGCTGTTCCTGATCGCACCCGGCTTCATGTCCAGAAAAGTGGTAGAGTGCGTTGATGAAGTCTGAGGCCCCGTCGTGAAAGGCCGCCTCCTCCATGACCCACGTGGAGAAAATAATCGCATTACTGTCCGCAGCATCCACGACCATTTGCGGTGCGTAGTCATAAAAACCGAATTGCGGATCGTTTCCTTCGGCGTGTGAAACGTTCACCCATGCCCCAGCCTGCCAAGACAGCCGCACAGTTGCTCACACTGTGCGCTGAATACAGGCCGCCGCCAGTGCTTCGCTGTTGCAACAAGTTTCGAGGGCCTTGCCTGAGCGCAGACCGAAGAGATACCTAGCAAGATGTTTCGCACGCGATCGCCCACCACGGTCATCATGTACCTGTGTGGGCCAAGTTGCCAAAGTCAAATGCGCCAAACGTCATCAGCGCGCGCTCTAGCGACTTGAGCTGCACGGGAAACACCGTTGCAGCGCCGAGACTGTGCGCGGAACACCGTATGGGATGTCAAAGGGCAGCATTTCGTCGCTGACCTCACCATCATCGTCTCCCTGCAGCATCCACCTGTCGTTCCATTCTGCCCACCGCTACCGCGTGAGCACAAGTGAAGTGGTGCACTACAGGCGGCTCTGCAGCACAGGAGGCGAGTCCCTCGCCAACGAGCTCCTCCGGAAAGAGCCACGAATCTTAACTTGGACACAAGAGCTCATGAGCTGCTTGTGCACTCGTGCGGAAAGCAGCCGGCACAACAGCGCACAGGGTAGCATTAGTCTGTGCCTTGCAGGGCTGAACATTACCTTCGAAACGCCTGAGGATGCGGGAGAAGCGGAGGATGAGGTTGGGCAAGGCCAAATCCATGGCCTCGCTGACCTTCTCGACTAATAGTGGGTCTTTTGCCATCGCGTCCGGGACAATGAAGTACGGGACCTGTCCGTATGTGCCAGCATTAGGCCTGCTCGGTGCGGGCCAACCTGGTGCTCTTTAAATCTCCTACCTTGCGCTTGGATTTGTTTTGGTTGAAAGTCCATAGGATCGTCCCGCGCTTGATTGTTGAGTGCTTGCCGATTTCCTGCCACCGCCACCACAGCGCCACGCTCAGCCATGCCAATGGGGGCTTGGCCTTCCAATTTAGAGTGCTGGAAGGTTTCGCGCCTTGATGGTCATTCCGTGCCGTTCCTCGGGCTCTCGGGGCATCGCTTCCACGAACTGGGTCGCCACTTCCGGTGCAAATGTTTGCTTCTGCACATCACGTGGTCAGAATGGTGGACAACCGCACTGCTGAAGCTCATTTGGGGCCAACCTTGACAGAGGAATGGCCTGCCGGACCGGTCGCCGCCAAGCTTGCTCTTTTACCGAAGACCGGTCTCGACGACGAGTGAAGTGACGCATCAGACATTTCTAGCAGAGCTGAGCGAGTGTTTGCAACCTCGTCTTCCGCCCCGACTTCCGCACTGAATGCATCTGAGCGGGGGCTCGATTCGCTCCCTGATCGAGATACAACCACACCACCTGCCTTCGTACCGCCTGAACGAGTCCACTTCTCAGTACCGTGCACGCCATCGAGATCACTGCAGCGTGAGCGTTGCAGCAAACAGCTTGACTCAACAACAGCTTGACTTAACAATGTCACCTGACGTGCTGCCTGGAAGCGTTACTGGATCCTCCGGGACGGCCTCTTGTCCTGACATCGCTGGTAGTACCGCATGGTACTGGTCAGCCCCTCTTCCGCTAGTGTTCTGGCATATGTAAGGCACCAGAATTGGCCACTGAACCTTCAGTACTTCGCCTAGGACTCTGCATTCTCAACTCAAGGAAAGGATTCGATCCTAGCTCGGCGGGCAATCCGACTGGGGAGGAGGGCAGAACGGAATATCACCGGTCAATGCGACAATGAACAACCGCGCGGCGCGATATCAAGCTCACCAAGGCCCTACAAGCCGCTTGAACTGAGTGTCCGGGTTTGTGGCTTCGGAGTCCATCGAGTAAAACTCCGTTGGAGCTTGAGACCAGTTTCTTTTCTCTCTGGTCGCAGAACATCAGTTGGACCGCCCCGACTCTGAGAGAGGTCTGGGAGAGGCTGCAGTGGACCAGCCTCGTCATGAGTGCGGCGAACGCTGCAAGTTCAGATCAGGCGAGCGTGGACTCCGCCGGCATTTCCTCTGCAACCCCTCGCGACCATGCCTTTGTGCCAAGCGGAACATCGCAGAAGGTGCTGCCCAGCCTCTTTCCCTTACCTGGTCCAGCGGAGCCAAAGCAGGTCGCAGTGGCACTTGCGCTTCATCAGCGAAAATTCTCACCACCTGTGCCCTACTGCTCACACGCAGCGTGGAGACGGTGGCCGAGAACAAGTCCTAGAGAGTGAGCGGGGGAAATACCAGGTCCCAGCACCGTTCCAGCCAGCATTTTTTGAGCCTCCTCCAACTGCTGCTCTTGTATGCACAGCACTGCACGCGCGATCGATTGCGACGCTGAATAATAACCCGCCGTGCACCCATATCAGCAAATCACGAATGGCACGATAAACTTTGTCTGGGACAACCGGGAGGGTTCCAGCTTTCTTCCCTACTGCATCGTGCCCGATGGACTCACGTCGGACCCTTTCTTCCTTGAACGGGTGGTCCACCAACCGGGTCCTTGCGACTGCGACCCGTAGTTCGTGGCCTTGTGGTCCACTTCCGAAGGTCTGACGGTGTAAGCCTGCTTGAAATAGGTGATTGACGCGATGCGGCTCTCGAAGCCGAACCTGCTTCTGCGCTTCTGCGCGGTCCGGCATCAAGTGCACGAGTGGAACAATTGCTGGGACTACGACCCGCAGGGCACGGGCGTGGTGCGTGACTGCGACCCTTATGTGCGAGTCTTGCTGATGCTCGGCCAGCCGGAAAGCGGGGCTGGGCGCGGCTGTGCTGATGCGGCAGGGGCCTCGGGCGGAGCAGGTCGATTACAACCTCCTTCCGTTCGATCTCCCGAGTGGCACTTCATACCAGACCGACGACGTGCGCACGTATATGTCACGAGTCGTCAAGGTCACCCACCCCGCGCCCCGCTTCGCTGCTTCGCGGGCTCGCTGCGCTCATGCGGCGGTGTGGCTCTCGGCTGCCGGGAGCAGGACCGGGTCGAGACCATCATCTTTGGCGTCACCGAGGCATGCGTGCAAGCAGGCGCGTGGTTGCACGTCTCTGACTTCAACGTCAGCGATTTGGACCTGCCGGCCTTCGACTACGCCCCGGTGCCCCTCCGCCGTCGTCCCTTGCTCAGCCGTGCGTGCAGGAATCTGAGCGGTAGCTCCTGGTCGCGCAGGTTATGATTCGCAAGTGCATGGACAAGTCCTCGATAGTCTTCTCGACCTACTGCTTGGAGGAGCGGAGCAAGATGCCAGGTGGTGAAGAGTTCTGCAAGGTTCCCTGCGCAGAACCCGCGTCGCAACAATCGCGATTGTCGCAACAACCCCTTTTGTTTCAGCCGACGTATAAAACGCCCGTACTTCCCCTTCACCGTGCTGGATTGCGTCGGCAGGCGCTAGAGGAGTTCGCTGGACATGAAAGATCGGATAAGAAGCCTGGAGGGTTTGAAGAGGACATTCACGACGTCATGACAGAGCTCGAGCTCGCAAAAGACCAGTTGGCAAAGGTTCGACTTTCTGCCCATGCTCGGCTGTGGTAGAAGCGCATCAGAGCCTACCATCTCTACAGCGCAGCGTGATCCTCAGTTGCGATCGACTTTGCAGGAAGATCTCGCAAGCGTCAAGGAGGCGTCAAAGGCATCCGTGAGAAATTTCTCAAAGCGAATGAAATGGTTCAGGAAGAACCGAAGCTACCTCCCATCGAAGGATCTCACACACTTGATTTGCTTCCAGTCGAAAGAATCCGAGTTGCTCTTCAAGAGCGAGCTGTACAAGCAGACGGCGGTACCAAAATCGCAGACCATACGTGCTCGCGTGCTTCCTGGCGCTGCTCCTCCGCAGTGACGGGTCCGCTTAGTCGCGGGCCGGCTTGCTTGCAGGCGGGCGATTTCATCATGGAAGGCAAGAAGCACGCCATGCGCTGCTTTAGCGACGCCATGAAGGACGCAACGCCAGTCTTTGTTCTTAAGGTTACCAGCAGGCCATGCAGGCTTGCGCTCGTCATTCGCCCAATTGTACTTTGGCAACCCGTTGTGCGGGTTCCCAGGTTTTGATTGCGGTCCCTGTCGCCCGGCAGGGCACGGGAGGCGCAGCGGACAAATGCTCCCTAGTCCTGTCGCACATGCGGCACCCACCCGCCCGGCGATCATTTGGTTCATTTTGAGAACAGCAGCGCCGCACACCCCCCGGGCGCTCACCGCGCTCGGGACACGGGGTGTGCAGGTACCGGGCGGAGCTGGAGGAGATCGGGGAGCCCAGCTCCTCGGACGAGGACGAGCCTTACGACACGGGGGGCTGCTTCGGCTTCTTCTTCCGAGGCGTGCCCGCTGATTGCCTGTTCCGCTGATTGTCTCTTCCCCCCCGCGGCGCACTTGTCGCGTGCTCACCCAAGGCTAGGCCTCGCAGGGCGGAACAAGGTGGCCGACATGGCCGACGACGCGCTGAAGTACGCGTTGGATAAGAAGGGCGACAAGCTCGGAGCGAGGCGCGTGGACGAGGCACCTCACCCGCAACCTTTGCAACCCCTGCCAGTTCGCGTGCGATGCGCTGCAGGCTCGACTGGTGCGCTTGGGCTCAGGGTTTAGCGCGGGCAGGAGGATGATGACGACGAGGACCAGCGGCTTTCGCTCGGGCAGCTCGCGGCACAAATAGCGGAGGAAAGGGACAAGGCGGTTGATTCGACAAACGAAGCGAAGCGGTTCCAGCCCCCCAAGAGCGCATCGTTGAGCCACCCCAGCTGGACATCGTGCACCCGATTTAGCTTGTCATGCGGCGCGTGCGGTGCCCATAGCGTGAGTCAAAGAACCGAATCTGAGCGCTTGGAACGGGCCGGGATGTGTTGCAGGAATGGGGAGTTTGTGATCGCCTCGCGGCACAGGTTCAGGGCGTCACAGTTCGAAGAATTGATTAGAAGGGCGGAGCAGCTGACAAAGGAGCTCGAGGCGGTGCTGGAGGAGAGTGAGGCCCTGCCCGACACTGCACGCATCGAGGACCTGGTACAGCGCGGGCGCGGAATCGCCGCGGATTTCGAGGCGGCGAGGAACTCAGGAGGCAAAGAGAAACTGCAGCTTCGCAAGCGGCAGAGTCAAGCCGACTTGCTGGGCGGTGGGCCCGAGGATGGGGATGATCTACCCGAGGAGTCCGACGCGCATTCGGGGACGTCGGGCGGGTCTTCGTCCAAGGCGGACGACAAGCGCAAGAAGGCCAAGGCGAAGCGCCGCGCGGACACGCCCGAGCAGCTGTACCAGAATGACATCCGGATTGGGCGGGAGGGCCTGCTCTGGGAGAGGCGCGTAAACATGAAGTACGAGGAGTGGCTAGTCGCACAGCAGTCCAACACGAACTTGCAGCGCGAGACGCCGGAAGACGACTGGCCCTGCCCGCGCGAGGGTTCGACGAGGTGTCGGCGGGGATGGGACTCGGCGGCTCAAGACCGGGTGCCTTGCTGCCGCGAGAGCTGCAATGACTGCTTCCGCGCACAGAAGAAGGAGCGGAAGAATCTGCGGGCGCTCGCACAGAAGCGGACGCCCTGGGCGCGTGTCGACAAGACGGTCAAGCAGAAGTACATTTCGTACTGGATCAACGACCACCCCCTGACGGACGACGCCGCAGTAGTGCAGAAGGGCAAGTACTGCGACGAGGTCTCAGAGATGGCGCGCGTCGTGTTTGCCAACGTGTGGGAGCCGCCCCACGAGGACGCCTGCGTCGAAATCAACGCGCTGGACGTTGAACTGGACATTGAAGCGATCATGGACAAGGTGACAGAGGCAATGAGCACTGACACCGTTGTGAATGAGGTCGGCGAGAAGACCGCCTTTCGCCGGCGCCTTCTCATGTCGCATCAGGCGGTCAAACAGCTGCGCTTCAACAGGCGTGGTCTGGTATTCAGCAGCAACCTCTTCAAAATGATGGTCATCATAATCAACTTTATTTCTGTACTGTGCGGCACTCTCACCTTCAAGCTCCACGGTTACATGGAACGGTAGGTTGCTCCTGCATATTACGTTAGGTGTCCATTTTCTTGTCCTTTGCACCATACGCATCGGGCCTTATCCCGGACCTTGGAAACAGGTGGCCTATAGATGCAGGAACCCCGCGGCTCGCTCTGTTCCCTGACATGGACCTTGCCGCTGCTTCAGAGGCGGCCCCCACGCCCCCACCCCCCGTCGCGAACTTTGCCGGATCGGTGGTGCCCGTATGGCCGGGCTAGCGTGATGCCTAGGCCTGAAGCGCCAGACATCGCGGCCCACGCAGGCACTCGTCTATATCAACGTCATCGTCCCGCTCGTGGCCTCTCTCATCCTCGCCCTCGACTCCCACTTCTCCCCTGCCACGAAAAGCGAAGCCCTCGCCAACGCATACCTCTGTACGCGCCCCCCAGCTGCTGCCCAAGGCACTTGCAGCGCGCAGGGCGGCCCGACCGTCCGATCCTGGCAGCCCTGAGCCTCGTGCCAAAAACCTGTTCCGCCATCCAGTCTGTAGTAGCCAGGTGCACATTGACAACGTACGACCGCGTCTGCTCTCGTCCCGCGCAACCCCCCGCGCGGCGCTGAGAGCGCCCGCGGGCGGCGCGCAGACGTAGAGTCGGAGATCTTCAAGTACCGCACGCACACCGGAGACTACTCCTCCATCACCGCCAGCGGTCGCGCCCCGCCGCCCTGCTGTCCCAGTGCGGCCCTGTTGCACGCATGTACGCTGCCGCAGTTCTCACTGGCCGTGCTGGAGCAGGCCAGCGCAGGGGCATGCGGCGAGAGGGGGAGGGTGAAGACAAGACCAACAGCCAAGGGGACGGCGTCGCGAAGCAGGGCCGGGGCCGGTTCTCGACGAATCCGCGGCAGGTCTTCGCGGCGCATATGGCAGCCATCTGGACCGACCTCGGCTCGTCGGAGGTGACCCTACCCGCGCGGCTCCCCGGGCCCTCCCGCGAGAGACGCAGGATCGTCGAAATCCCAGCACGCTTGTCCACGCAGATCTCCCGGGCCCTGGCACTCTTGGCGCTGCTACACGTGCGCTGACGGCGGCGCGCGGGCGGGCAGGTGCGGAACGAGGCACTGCACATACCCAAGAACCTGGAGCTGCTGCCACTCGACACGCTGGTGGTGGCGCAGGAGCACCCCTCGCTCTTCGAGGAGGGCGACGCGCTCAACGCGCCCTCCAAGGTGCGCCGCGAGACGCTCGCGCGGCGCTCGTACGAGATCAACGACGACGGGCTGCGCAACCTCTCTGCACCCGACTACATCGACATCCGCATCGTGCCCTACGAGCGCCTCTTCGAGCGCCGCGCGCCCAACCTCAATCACGCCCTCACCGTCTGCCAGATGTTCGTCTTCGCCGCCACAACCCTCTCCACCGCGCTCGGCGCCTTCAACCTCTCCGAGTGGATCCCCGTCATGATGGCGGTCCTGCCCTTGCCGCCACTAACGCCCTTGGAGCCAGTCCCCGGCGTGACGCGTGCGGGCGCAGGTCGGCGCTTCCTTCTCTGCCATCATCGCCTTCCGGCAGATCGACACCCGCCTCCAGCGCACCACCGCCGCCATTGTCTCCATCCGCCGGCTTATGATTTGGTGGCACGGTGCGCCGCCTGTCTCAGCGCCCGCTGCAAACCAAACCAAACCACACCAAACCCCAAAACCGCTGCTGCGGCAGGCGGGCCGCAGCAGCGGTTTGCCCTTTTGGTGCGGCGCGGCAATGCTGTCGGATGACTGAAACGCCGCCGGCGCTGCAGGGCTGTCGGTGATCGAGAAGCGCATCCCCGGGAACAAGACCTTTCTTGTCAACACGATGGAGAACATCATCATGGCCGAGGCTGGCTCCACGTACATCCAGACCAAGAAGGAGTCCTCCGGCGACGACGCGGGCGACGACGCCGGCAAGTAGGCTGCCGGCGCGGGCGCGGGCGCGCGCAGGCGCGGGGAGGTTGTTCGACGCGCCTCGCGGATTAACAAACAGTTCGAGTGCTCATTTTGCCACACCACCGCCCCACCGCCCCCCTCAATGCCCCCCGCGCCGCCACCTCGCACACTCGCCCGCCCGCCGCCCACGCTCTCTTTCCACCGAAGGCCATCGCGCCGCCGTCCTCAGTCCTCAGAGGCCAAAGAGGGACTTGACCGGGAGCGCGGCGCCCCAGCGCCTGCGGGCGGCGGCGGCGGCGTGTAGGCGCTGGCGCTGCTCTGCGGAGAAGTCGAGCACCTGGTGGAATAGTGTCCGATCAGTACGGGGTGAGGGACGCGGCGTGTCCGATTAGTACGGGGTGAG
>ENA-UOXV01005574-UOXV01005574.1-marine-metagenome-genome-assembly--contig:-NODE-5574-length-13695-cov-5.929032_pt1 | contig 13695 bp, 6 predicted proteins | sample MGYA00238165_ERZ766961 | MGnify/ENA primary metagenome ERZ766961 (study PRJEB28924, sample SAMN03173240) | marine metagenome | biome: Marine; feature: Water; material: Subsurface seawater | place: North... | reverse complement strand
CGCGCCGCTCGCCGCGCGCGCGCATGCCCTCACCGGCGGCGGCGAAGGCGGTCGCCGGACATTCTTTCCCGAGACGCGTCGCCATTCGACTCGTTCGCGTCGCGTGGTCCGGGTGAACGCGGCGGGTGAGCCGGTGATCAAGCCCAAGAAGGTGGTCAAGGCTAAGATCGACCCGAACGCGGTGCTCCAGGTGCCCGCGGATCACATCCGCAACTTCTCGATCATCGCGCACATCGACCACGGCAAGTCCACCTTGGCCGACACCCTCATCTCCCGCACGGGAACCGTCGCGGATCGGGACATGGAGGCGCAGCTCCTGGACTCCATGGACATCGAACGCGAGCGCGGCATCACCATCAAGCTCAACTCCGCGCGAATGAACTACACCGCGCGCAACGGCGAGACGTACGTGCTGAACCTCATCGACACCCCGGGCCACGTCGACTTTTCGTACGAGGTGTCCCGATCCTTAGCCGCGTGCGAGGGCGCGCTGCTCGTGGTGGACGCGTCGCAGGGCGTGGAGGCGCAGACGGTCGCCAACGTGTACCTCGCCCTCGATAACGACCTCGAGATCATCCCGGTCCTCAACAAGATTGACCTCCCGGGCTCCGAGCCCGACCGGGTGTGCCGCGAGATCGAGGATGTCTTGGGGCTGGACTGCAGCGGCGCGGTGCAGGCGTCGGCGAAGGCGAACATCGGCATGGAGGACATCCTGGAGCAGCTCGTGGAGCTCGTGCCGCCGCCGCCGGACACCGCGGACGAACCCCTGCGCGCGCTCATCTTCGACTCGTACTTTGACATTTACCGCGGCGTCGTGTGCGTATTTAGGATAGTCGACGGGACGATGAGCGTCGGGGACCAGATCAAACTGATGAACACGGGCGCCGCGTATTACGTCGAGGAGGTGGGGATCATGCGCCCGAACAAGGTGCCGGTCAAGACGTTGAGCGCGGGCGAGGTTGGGTACTTCATCGGTAACATCAAATCCGTCGCGGATGCGAGGGTGGGAGATACAGTCACGAGCGTCAAGGAACCGGCGACGACGGCGCTGGACGGATACGCCGTGGCGACCCCGATGGTGTACTGCGGCTTGTTCCCCACGGACAGCGACAGGTACGATGACCTGCGGGAGGCGCTGGGTAAGCTGCAGATCAACGACGCGGCGCTGTGTTACGAGCCCGAGCAGTCGAGCGCGATGGGATTCGGCTTTCGGTGCGGCTTTCTCGGGTTGCTTCACATGGAAATCGTGCAGGAGCGTTTGGAGCGCGAGTACAACCTGGATCTGATCACCACCGCGCCGTCCGTGGTGTACAAGGTGTACATGAACGACGCGGATAAGACCGTGGTGGATTGCGCCAACCCGGCGGGTTTGCCAGACGCGGGCAAACGGGATCGCATCGAGGAACCTTACGTAAATTTGGAGCTCATCACCCCGGCTGATTACGTTGGTTCACTCATGGAGCTGTCCACGCAACGAAGAGGTGAGTTCATCGACATGACGTACCTATCCGAGGGGCGGACGTGTTTGAAGTACGAGATCCCTCTGGGCGAGGTGGTGACGGACTTTTTCGACGAGCTCAAGTCGCGGAGCAAAGGGTACGCTTCGATGGAGTATCAGTTTCTGGAATATCGCAAGAACGACATGGTCCGGCTGGACGTGATGATCAACGGCGAGCCCGCGGAGCCGCTCGCGTGCATCGTGCACAAGGACAAGGCGTACTCCATGGGGCGGGGTTTGGTGGATAAGCTGAAGGAGCTCATCCCGCGGCAGATGTTTCGGATTCCGATTCAAGCGGCGATCGGCGCCAAGGTCATCGCGTCGACGTCCATCAGCGCGATGCGTAAGGATGTCTTGGCGAAGTGCTACGGAGGCGACATCTCGCGCAAGAAGAAGCTGCTGAAGAAGCAGGCGGCGGGTAAGAAGCGGATGAAGCAGTTTGGTAAGGTTGAGGTGCCGCAGGAGGCGTTCATGGCGGTGCTCCAGGTTGACCAAAACGCGAAAAATTAATCTAACATTCTTCACCGAGCGTAACATTCTTTAGACTACGAGTTGTTGAAACCCGTCCGCGCTCAGTCCGCGATCCCACGCTCGCACAGCGCCCGCAGGTCATCCCACGCCGTCGTCTCCAACCACCGTTCACCCGCGTCGATCCAATTCCCGCTGCTTCCGCCCAAGTCGTCGGATTCGTCCGACACGAAAGCCTCCGTCGCCGCGTCCAGCACGCGCTTCATCCCCGCGTTGACACCCGGGTGCGTTCGCAGGACGTCCACCGCACATGTCGCGTGTTGTTGCTTAACGGAGGTCCCGCCAACGTCAGCCACGAACGCGTCCACGTGGCAGACGCACACGAGCACGGACGCGCACGCCTCTGGCAGCGAAGTCGCCGTCGACCATCTCCCGAGGCAGCGATCCGCCACCAGGTCCCAGAGCCGCGACGTCTCCTCACGCACCCGCTCCGCGATGAACACGTCGTCGTCGGAAGATGAATCGTCACCTCCCCCTTCAACAGACCCGTGGGGAGAATCGTCCCTCTCATCCCTCTCACTGCACATGACGCGTAACGCACTGAAGATGGCCTCGCAAGCCTCCACCGCGAAGGCGACGCCTCGCTCGTTTTTAGCAGTTCGTTCCGTCGCGGCGCGGGCGGCGGCGAGCTCGGCGTTGGCGACGTGCCGCGCCGCGGATGCGGACGCACCGGCTCGTCGGAGTGAGTCGCGGGCGGCGAGCCGGCGCGCCTTGGTCTCGTGCGGGTCCACCAGGGTGTCCATCAGGGCGGCGAGCGCGGCGGCGCGGGCGTCGGCGAGCGCCAGCGCCAACTGTTGAATCGGACCCGGCTCCGACTCGTCGTTCGTCGCCGGTCCCTCTTTCTCGTCGAACTTACCCGATGTCGCGATGCCCGGTGGTGTCGTCGTTGGTGTCGTCGTGCGTTGCATCGCGGCGAAGAGGGGGTTCGCGCGCGTCTCGCCGAGCGACGGGGATCCGGTTCTCGTCGGTGCGTCCGCGTCTATACTCCTCTTCACGCGCGTCGCATCGCGCTCGGATACAGCTGTGCCCGCCTTGGACGTCGTCTCGTCCCCACCGCGCCGCGTCTGCCGCCCGACCGCCGCCGCGCGCGTTCGCATCTCATCCAGGAGCTTCGTTCCCTCCTCGATGGTCTCGAGCGCGGCGAAAACCTCGCGGCCGGAGAGCGCCTCGTCTAGATCGTCTGCGAGTTTAGCGGCTCGTTTGGCATCCCCGAGGGAGACGCCGTCCTCGCCGATGTGGTCGTCGCGACGGGTTCCTCGGGTACCGCCTAGGGTGCCGAGGGTACCGTCGACGCCGCCGCTGGTCACCGCGCGCGCCGACGCGGCCGCGCGCTCGTCCGCGCGCCTCAGCGTCGCCGACGCCTCGTCGTCAGCATCGTGGGCACCCTCGGCGTCGTTTTGATTGGACCCTCTCGCGTCCGCCAGCAGGGTGCTGACCACCTCGGCTGGGACCTTGACCATCTCTCGAAGCGTACCGACCTGCCCTTGGAGCATCGAGATCTCGCGGCTGACCCGGATGAAGGACTCGTAGTGCGCGAAGACGTTCTGCCGTTGCTCGGACTCGGCGAGATCTCGCAGCGACGACAGCTGGTCGCGGAGGTGCCTCATGCGCCGCTCCGACGCGTCGCCGTAGAACTCGGCGGCGAACCCGTCGAGGTCGAAGTTCTCCGGGTCATCCTCGGTCCACGGGTCCAGGGACTCGCCCAGCTCGGGCATCGCCGCCGCGGCCATGGCGGGCTGCCTTGTGATGTCATGTCAGCGTTTTAAAATATTTTGGCTGGCTTGGGACGAGCATAATTTTTTGTCAAGTTTTTGGTATTTCAAGGCTGTGTGGACTATGCGCGCAGGCTTACGCGGTTACGCGGCTGCGCTACAAGTACTCTCTCTCCCCACACTTCCTACTCGTGCGAGAACCTGCACGAGTCGCCGCGGTCGCACTCACCCTTCTGGAAGGCGTAGCAAGGCGCGGACGAACGCTGGGGCGCCTCGGCGTTGGGATCGTGCGAGAAGCGGCACGCGTCGCCGCGGGTGCACTCCCCCTTCTGGAAGGCGTAGCAAGGCGCGGAGTTCCTCTGGGGAGTCCCCGCGTTGGCGTCGTGGCTGAAGCGGCACGAGTCGCCGCGGTCGCACTCGCCGCGCTGGAACGCGTAGCACACGGGGGCGCCGCGCGAGGGGGGGCGGTCGTCCCCGCCGCCGCCGCCGCCGCCACCCTCCTCGTGGGAGAACCTGCACGCGTCTCCGCGGGTGCACTCTCCGCGCTGGAAGGCGTAGCACACGGGCTTGGACGCGGGGCCCTCGCCGAAGCGGGCCTTCTTGGCGTTCTTGCACTCGGTGCAGCGGGTGGGCTGGTTTTCCCATCCCTTGGACTGGTAAAACTCTTGTTCGCCGCCGCTGAAGATGAACTCGGCGTTGCAGTCGCGGCAGTTCAGGGTGATGTCCTCGTACTCCTTGGAGAGGGGGTTCGCGTCAGCCGCGGACTTCTTGTGAACCTTGAACTGTTGAATCAGGGCAAGACGGGAGGGCGATGGCGAGGTCAGCGACGATGAATGATGATATTTTGCCAAAAAGTTGGTTCGGGCTCCGTAACGGGACTCGGAGGCGGTTTGATTGAATTGGGGGTGATCGGGTTGGGGCGCGATCGGTGGACTCACCCCATCGTCCTCGTCGTCGTCGTTGGCCTCCTCGACCTCGGGCTCCTCCTGTGAATTCGTCGGATCGGATGATTTGGACGTCAGCCTCGGCGTGTACGGACGGCGGTGGCGCGGGACGTTGAAAAAGGCGGCGGGCGGGGATCCCGAGAGTCTGAGCGGCGGCGGCGGTTTCGTATGAAAAAAGCGGTGCAATCCGCGGCGCCCCGCCGCGGGTTCCGCGCGTGATATGCCTCGGATGCGATCGGAATCAATCGTGGATGATGGCACGCGCGTGTGAATTCGCACCTCCTTGGTCTTCTTGGCGTCGGGCTCGTCCTCGGCGTCGTCCTCGGCGGGTCGCTTCTCCTTCTTCTCCTTTTTCTCCTTCTTCTCCTTCTTCTCCTTCTTCTCCTTCTTCTCCTTGGCCATGTTGACCGCGGGGGGGGGTTGCGAGGGGTTTGGTGCGGTGCGGTGGGGTGTGGAGGAACTGTGTGAAGTCCTCGACGATGCACGTGTGTTCGGCAGTCGGTGACTGGCGCGAACTGGTTGTGGGGAACTTCCCGATTTTGGCAAAACAGTTGGCAGCGGGGAGTCATTTCCCGCGAATTTACGTTATCCGTGCAGTCTGTCGATACTTGTATTTTGTCTGCTGCTTCCGTCAACTCTCACGCGTTTTCTCACTTTGGCATCGCCATCTGCACACCGAGCGCCGCTACGGGTCCGCCCCGCGCGGGTTTCACCCGACCGCGCGCGCGCACGCCTCGCCACGCCATGCGCACCAACACATTCGCGCTCGTCGCGACGGCGCTCCTCCTCACCGTCTGCGTTCACGTCGCGAATGCCGAGGCTACGCACGGGGCGTTCCTTCACGGCGTCGCGTCGGGGGACCCCACGCACGACTCCGTCGTCATCTGGACCCGCGTCACCCCGACGGGCCGTGACCCCGGTGAGACGGACCCGGACCCACACGTATCGTTTCATGTTCGATGGAGAGTCGCCACCGTCCCGCCCACGTCCACGCCCGTAGACCCGGTCGCCAAGCCGGTGACGGAAGGATCTCGCGTACCGATGGCACCCGGCTCCACGTCGTTCGGCTGGCCGGATGCGTCCACGGTCGCCAAGTCCGGCATCGCACGCGCGGTGGCGGACAAGGACTGGACCGTCAAGGTGGACGTCACCGGCCTGCGACACGGCGTGCGGCACTGGTACGCCTTCGACGTCGTCGAGATGACGTCCAGTGATGATCAATCAAACATTCACTCAGCGTCGAGTTACCCGGCCTTGACGACGGCGCGGAGGTCCGAGACGGGCACGTTCGAACTCCCCCCGCCCAAGGGCACACCGTACCCACACAACCACGGCCCGCTACGCGCGGCGGTGTTCTCGTGCGCCAACTGGGCGTGGGGACACTTCCACGCGTACGACGCCGCGGGACGGGGGTGGGGAGGCGTCGACGTCTCCAGTTCAGTCGCCGGAGAATCGAGCCGCCTCGACGCGTGGTTCCACCTCGGCGACTACTACTACGAGTACGGCAACACGCACTACCCCAACGCGGACGAAGCCGTCCCGGATCGGTGGCGGTCGCTGTCACCGGCGCACGAGACGGTGACGCTCGACGATTACCGACGACGGCATCAGGTGAGTTTATTTTCTATTTTATTTTCCGCACGGGCGATTAGATTGACGGCGTGTTTTGTTCATAACAGCTCTACAGGAGCGACGCGGGTCTGCAACGGTTGCACGCGTCCGCGCCCGTCATCGCCATCTGGGACGACCACGAGATCGCGAACAACCCGTGGATGAACGGCGCGGAGGACCACCAGGCGTGGGAGGGTGATTTCCACGTCCGGGCCGCCGCCGCCGTCAGGGCGTTTCACGAGTGGCTGCCCACCAGAGAACCGAAGCCGAACGGAGACTCTTCTGGAGACGCTTCTGGAGACTCCGGCTTCGCGTACAACAGGTCCGTTCACTTCGGGGACGTGGCGTCGTTTCACGTCTTGGAAACCAGGCTCACCGCGCGCACCAACCCTAACGCCAACCCGAGCGGCAACGTCTGGGCGAATCTCACGGCGGAGATTGGAAAGTTCGCCGAGTCGAGCCGAGCGCCGGCGGCTTGGCCCGGGAGTCCGTTGGAGACGCGGATTCAGGCGATCAAAGCGAACCTCGATGAATACCGCGACGACGAGGGTGAGACGATGGCGGGGCCGGCACAGCTGTCGTGGCTCGCGGATGAGGTGAGCGCGAGCGCGGATGACGGCGTGGCGTGGCAGGTTGTAGCTCAGGCTTCGCCAGTCATGGACATGATGAGCCCGGACGTGGACGCCGCTGCGAAGTCATTGGACGCGGAGGGGGTGGTTAAACCGCCGGTGGGGCACGAAACGTGGCGCGCGGCGCTGGAGGCGTGGACCGACTGGCACGGGACTGGGAAGACGGAGACGTTCGGGGAGGGTGGACGGTCGGTGCCGGCGGGTTCGGCTCGCGCGTTGTTGGCGACTGGTAAATACCGCGTAAACTGGAACTTTGACGATTGGCACGGGTACGCCGCGGAGCGCAGACGGCTCCTAAAGGCGACCGTGCGCAACGCCAATCGCGCGGTGATCATCGGCGGGGACTCGCACGACTCCTGGGCCGGGGTCATCGCGGCGGATGAGGCGCACTGGGGCGTCGAGGGTTCGTACGCGGCGGGGGGTCTCGACGACAAATCTTTGGGGAAAATCGGCGCTGTGGAGTTTGACACCCCCTCGGTGTCGCCCCCCGGCGCGTTCGAGCAGTCCTTCGCGTGGTGCCCGAGCGAGCTCATCGACCGCGGGCACGTGTTGGCCAACCCCGGGACCCTGCGTCACGCGCGCACCGGCCGCCGCGGCTTTCTGATGATCTCCGTCGACAAAGATGAATTTACCGCGGATTTTATTGTCACTCCAACGGTTCGATCCAGAGGGTACACGCCAACCTGCGACGGCTCGTTCGTCGTCACCGAGTCCCCAGGCATCGACGCGGGGCTCGTGTTCACCGAGCGCCGATGCCCTAACTTTCCCTCGAGGCTCTTCACCGGCCCGGCGGATCCGAGGTTCGTGGACTGGAGCTCGGGCGCCGCCGCCGGACTCGGAGCCGCGAGTTCGCCCGACGATCGGATCAAGCAGATGGACGAGACCTGGATCTTTGGCGTGTTTCTCGGCGCGTTCTTCGTCGTCGGGTTCGCGGCGGGTCTGACGTGGCAGCAGGGCGCGTGCGGGGACATCAACGCGCGAGGCCGCGGCGACGAACGCAGGCGGCGGCTGCGGGGACGCCGTGCAAATAATTATCAGAGCCTGGAGGACGACGAATCGAGGGACGAGCGGCAGTCGGAGATTGAGATGGGGAGCGTGGGTGGGACGCGGCCGAGTAGATGAGGAGGCGGCGGACGGTTTTTTTCTTTCATCGCGCGAATGAAACCTTTAATGTAATCGACGTAAATACGTGTAAACCACATCCACCACTAAGACACACACTCTCTCTCTACCACCCGCCGATGCCGCCCTTCACCTTCTCGCGCCCGAACCCTCGCGCACGCCCGGTCCCTGCCGAAACCCCATCCGCGCTTCGCGATCGCAGCTTTCGCAGATCGGCTAGGTGCCGCATCGTCGGTCGTCCGTGCGGGCAGTTCCACGGCGCCTGCAGCTCGCTCAGGTTATCCAGCACCCGCCGCATGGTCTTCGCGTCGAGCGCCTTGCCGATCATGATGCTGGAGCGGCACGCGCGCATGGCGAGCATCGCGCGGACCCGTGTGGGTCGAACAATCTGATCGGACCCCGACTTTCCCCCCGGCTGGCTTTGGCTTCCGAAGGCTTGCGAGAGGCCGACGGTGAGCTGCGATCTGGCGGGCAGCGCGTACTCGCCCTGGTCCAGCATGCCGATCAGCTCGTGCACGTCGTCGGCGCCGAAGGTGGTTCCCTTGCTGAACGGCACGGAGTTGAGCGCGAGGCTCTTGACCGTCGGCGGCGGTTGATCAATCTCGCAAAAGCCGAACCCGTTTGCGAGAAACGTGGGCATGTTTCGGTGCACCGTCTGCGTCTCCGCGGCGGTGAGCTCCAGCTTCTTTGGGACCATCAGCGGCTGCCGGTTCAACGTCGTGGTGCGCTGAAGCCGTTCAAAGTTGTAAATCTCGTCGGACGCGTGCTGATCCACGATGAACAGGTCGTCGCCCAGCGTGCACAGGATGAACCCCAAGTTGAACTGGCCGACGACTTTCAAGTCGCGGAAATCCTCCCGGCGGAACACGCGCTCCAGTTCCCCCGTAGCCACGACGTCGCCGCCCTCGTTCAGCTCCATCGATGAATCTCCTCCCGGACCGTCCGTAGACGTCTCGCCAGCCCTGACGTCAACGGAGGCGTCCTCATCCGCGACGATATCCGCGGTGGATTCCGACTCGACCCTAAATGAAGCCGCCGCGTACTTAGACTGTGTGTCCGTGTCCATGCGTCTAGACGCTCCCTGTGTGCGGCGTCCCCGGCGGCGTGCGTCGCGGAGCGCGGCGAGGGAGAACGCGAGGGGCGCGCCGTGGTGGACGATCGGGCGCCCGGACACGCCCGGTTCATCCCGAGGGTCATCCGCCATGGGTTCATCATCCTCCGCATCCGCGTGTTCATCTTCATCCGGCTCCGGCTTCACGAACGTCTCTGCCCTTTCCTCCGTCTCTGACGTCACGGGTGGTGCCTCCGCCCGGTGCCTCCGCCCGTCGTCGTCGCGTGTGTCGTCGTCCGGTGCGCGCCGCGCGGCCGAGCGGCGACGCGAGCGCTCCTCCTCCAACCGATCCTCCTCCTCCAACCGATCCTCTGTCTCCTCGCAACCTTCGTCTTCTCTCGGCGGCTCCGTCTCTGTTCCCGCGACGTAGTCCCCGTCGTTCGGATCGTCGTCCTCCTCTGCGTCGTCGTCGTCCTCCTCGTCGTCGTCCACTCCGGCTCTGAACCTCCATCCACCGCCGATACCGACGCTGTCCACCACCCGCGTGAACCCAAAGTTGGACAGCGCGCGTTGCGTATCCGGGTTAGCTCCGGAGGATGATCGATTCAATCCGGTGGACGCCCGGAAGTCTCTGATGGTATCCGGTGGTCTCTCTTCACTCGGCGTTGACACGGCGGGGTCCGGCCCGGTCGCGCCCATGCCGAACGACTCCCACGCTGGAGGACCAGCGGGCGGCGCGGGCGCGTCGTCTTCACCCGTCGGCTCCCTCTTCACCGCGACGGCGACGGCGACGGCGTGTCCACCCTCGGCGACGGCGTCCTCCTCCCTCTCCCGCTTCACCCCGACCAATCCGGAGCTCGTGGGAGGGGGAAGAAGAAGCGCGCGTTCGTGTTCGTATTCGCGGGACGGCTCGCCGATCTCCCCACCGCCCACCAACCCGCGGGACATGTCCATGTCTGTCTCGCCAACCCCGCCCTGGCCCACCGCGTACGTGTATTTGCTCGGCGACCACACCGATTCCAGCGCAGTCCTCGTCGCCGACATCAGAGCGGCTTCCCCGTGCAACAAAACCTTGCGCTTATCCGGCGTGACGTTGACGTCGTACGCATCCGTGGGGAGCCGAAAGTCCAGCACCGCGCACGGGTACTGCGCCCCGGTGGTCTGCGCGAATTGCCTGTACGTCTCGTTGAGCAACCTGGCCGCCTTGGGAAGGTCCACCGGCCGACCGTTGACGAAGAAAAACTGTCGATCGCCCGCGCCTCTCCCGCACCCGGGAGCCGCCTTGGACACCATCCCCACCAACACCCCGCCGCACCCTTCACCTAGATCCAAACGTACCTCACGCATCGATTGAACCGTCTTGGCGCCGAAGACGTTGGCGACGTTGGCGCGAAGAGACCCGCCGCCTTGCGTGTTGATCACCGTGGTTCGATTCGCGTTTTTACCCACGCCCTGGTTGGAGCACACGATGCGCGTGTCCTGCGTGACCAGCGCGTACGCCTGCAGCAGATGCAGGAGCTTGCCGTACTCTCGCTTGATGTTGCGTTTGAGTTCTTTATGCCGGACGGGAAGGCGCGCGAAGACGTCGCGGACCGACACGGTGGTGCCCACGGCTCTGGCGACGACGCTTCTTGATTGGACGCCCCCCTCGGCGTCGTACGTGACTTTGGTTCCCGCGTCCGAGCCCTCCGTCCGCGTCGTTACCGAGAGCTCGCTCAGCGCGCACAGCGATGAGAGCGCCTCCCCGCGGAACCCGAACGAATTCAGCGTGGCTAGGTCCGTGAAGTCGCAGATCTTGGAGGTTGCGTACTTCTTGGTCAGCATCTCGAGGTCGCCGTCCCGTACTCCGCATCCGTTGTCCACGACCTCGACGCACTCTTTCCCGTGGTCTCGCAAGCGCACCTCGATGTTCGTGGCGCCCGCGTCCAGCGCGTTCTCCACGAGCTCCTTCACCGCGCCCGCCAGGTCGAGCACCACCTGCCCCGAGCAGATGCGGTGGATGGAAGCCTTCGCGATGGGCCTAATGCTCGGCGCTTCACTCGGTCTCGCCGGTGCGCCGTCTGTTGACTCCGTGTGTGCAGACTGGCCCTTGTCGTGAGTGGATCTGGTGGTGCCGTCCACGTCTCGGTCAGTGTCATGGGACGGCTGCGCCATGGGACCCCGGGGATACGAAAGAAGAGAACCCCCGACCCGCGACGCCCCTGACGTCTGTCGTCTCTGTCAGCGGTCTGCCCGTCCGAGGTTTGAAACTTTAGCTACTTTTTGGCCGATTTTGGTGATTTTGTCCCTCTTCCCTGGTTACGAACCCTGTTTTGGGGGTCGGGCTTCTGATTGGTCACCCTTCCACAGCGGAGTTCAATCAGGACCCCGATTGGCCAATTCCGAGATGCGGATTCGAGATAAAACCAACACGCGCGCCCATTGCGGCAACCATTCCTGCACCCACCCTTTGCAACTCAACGCAACCCAACGAGTATCATGGCCGCCATCGTCGCCTCCAACTTCGCCGTCGCTGCCCGCCCCACCGTGGCCCGCAAGCTCTCCTCCAAGAAGGCCTCGCTTCCCGGTGCGTTCCGCCGCCGCGCGTCACGACCGCGTGTCGATTTTAGTTGTAAACTTCACCCTCCAAAGAGAACCGTGGGGTACCGTCTGAAACCCTCGGGGCCCTGGTGGTCCGTGACGCGAGGAAACGCGCGCGTCGTCGATCGTCTCGCTGACCTTACCCCGCCCGTCCCCGTTCCAAACCGCAGTCAAGCGTGTCCAGGCGGTGAAGGCTGTGTCCGTGAAGGCTGTCGCCAGGTGAGTCGCGCGCCAGTAGAGGATCCCCCGACGCCGATCGATTGATGATCCGGCGAATGAGCTCGAGTTTGTGGGTGAGGGGCGATTGAACGACGACGAGTGAACGCGCGCGCGATCGCGTCGTCGCGTTCGATGACTCATCGCGGAACGTGTCGGGACGATCGTCACGATCCTTCCCGTGCGTGTACCACGTCGAGGCGCCCGTAGACGCGATCAAGGATCGACGAAGGACGCGTCGAGTTGGGCGCGCCCGATCCTCCGCCCCGACGCCCGTGGCAATCTCTGCCAACTGGCACAGCTGTGAATATTTTCTGACCCATCCGTCCATCCCCGTCCCCTTCCCAACAGCTCCAAGGTCGAGAAGCTCTCCGCCGCCGTGGTCGCGGGCACCGCCGCCGCGCTCGCCAACCCCCTCGTCGCCGAGGCTGCCGTCACCCCTTCCCTCAAGAACACCCTTCTTTCCGTGGTTGCCGGCGGCCTCGTCCTCGGCGCCATCGGAGCCGCCGTCGTCGGCGTCTCCACTTTCGACAAGATCGGTCGCAAGTAAGTTCATACGTGGGAGATGAACCGTGCCGTCGCCCGGGATGGGAGGACGGGACGGTGGGAGGAAACTTATGAGACTAACTTAGGCATTATCGAGGAGAGACGATCGCATAATACCGGGCAGAGGGGGGCGCAGTATCAATCATAGCTCTGCAATGAAAACTCTCACCCGACAAAAATCCGATCTCGACCTCCCTGCTTCGCTTGTGAGAGTCCTTTTTCAACGTAGTGCTATGCCTCGCAGTCACGCGTTAACCACAAACTCAGTAAGAATCAAGCGTGAAACAGTCACGATTTGTTTTTTTGGTTGTGAGTTTTCCGAGCGAGAACCAAAAGCAGAATCTCACAATCGTCGTTCACGCGCCAGTAGATAGAGGAGGACCATGGGTGCCGACGAGGTCGATGACGTGGACCCGACCCCCGCGTCCACCGCCGCCCAGGCGACCCGCGAGCGCGTCGAGGCCGTCCGCGCCAGCGTCGACATCGCGCAGGCCCTCGGCAGCGACGACTCCGTGATCGACCTCAAGACGTTTCAGAAGTTGAAGCGGGCATTCGACGAGGCGGACGTCGACGGCGGGGGCGACCTGTGCGTCGACGAGTTCGTCCACGCGTTTCAGATGGTCATCCCCGAGGTCGACGAGGCCCGGCTCCGGCACCTGTTCACGCGCATCGACGCCAACGCGGACAACACCGTCGACTGGGACGAGTTCTCATCGTTCATCCTACTCGAGGGGATCGCGAGCGACAAGGCGCGCGAAGCCATGGACGGCGTCGAGTACGTCCTCTGTACCGACGGACCACGGGGCGTCGTCGGCGCGCCTGTCGATAAGCACAAGGATATGTGCACCGCCGTCATGCGCTTCCAAAAAGGTGACCAGTACGCCACCGCGTCGCGCGACGGGACCATCCGCGTGTGGGCGCACGACGACGCGAAACACGGCGTGCTGACCCACCGCAAGACGGCCAGGACGGGCGGCGCGTACATCGTGGACGCCGCGCTGTTACCCGCGTCGCAGCGCATGCTCATCGCGTGCGCCGACCGCAAGGTCAAGGTCTACGACCCCAAAGGCTGGGCGAACGTGGGAACCTACGGGGGCTTGCAAGACGCCCCGGTCTGCGCGACGACGTGGGAAGGGGGCAAGCGTATCGTCAACGACAAGGACTGCGATTACTTCGCGGTGGGCGACGATGCGGGGTACGTGACCGTGGGGCGGGTGATCGACATGACCGACGGCGAGGCGGCCGCCGCGGGGGGCGG
>ENA-UOXV01005571-UOXV01005571.1-marine-metagenome-genome-assembly--contig:-NODE-5571-length-13697-cov-5.684650_pt1 | contig 13697 bp, 15 predicted proteins | sample MGYA00238165_ERZ766961 | MGnify/ENA primary metagenome ERZ766961 (study PRJEB28924, sample SAMN03173240) | marine metagenome | biome: Marine; feature: Water; material: Subsurface seawater | place: North... | reverse complement strand
CCAAGGGCTACTTCAAGTCGACCAACTGCCTGCGCGAGGCGGACTGCACCGTGGCCCAGAACAAGCACATCACGCTCATGCATGACCCGGTCAAGGGCGGCGCGACGCTCGACTTCATCAAGGAGAACGAGTGCCCGGAGCGCCTGCTCAAGCCGATCTTCACGTGCCCCGACAGGGTCACGCCGCGCAAGGTGGTCACGTGGCACCGCATCAAGGACTTCCAGCTCGTGAGCCTCAAGCTGCTCACCGAGCAGATGCTGCTCGGCTGCGCCACCTACGCCAACCTGCCCGCCGCGCCGCCGGTCACGCGCGCGACGGGGGCTGCCGGCGGCAGGCGGGCGGGGCGGGGCAGCGCAGCACTCACTGTGGGGACTAGCTCGTCCAAGCGCTCGTCCTCCAGTGACATGAAGCCCATGCTCTCGCCGGTGCGCTGCGCGGCGCCGCGCGTCCGCGTGAGCTCGCGGGCGCGGCGCGGGCGGGCGGGGGCGGCGGCGCGGGGGACCTGGACGAGATCGAAGAAGGCCTGCACGTCGCAGCCGTAATTGTCCTCGATGCGCAGCACCTCGTGCGTCAGGTGCGCCGCCCCACGCCCGAGGAACGCAACGGGCGCCCCTTGGTGCGAGTACTCCTGCGAAAGACGCCTTCGTCATGGCCCCTCCCGCAAAATTAGTAAAAACATAACCTATGTCGCACTTGCCCCCAACACCGTGCTCCCTAGGCGTGCGTCGGACACGACTGCCCTCTGGCCCCGGTGGCTGAGCATAGCGCCGCACCGGGAACGTGACCGGCACAGCGTCCTCGGCGAATAGCTCGGCGAACCAGTCGACGAAGGTTTCCTCCCCTTTCTCCATTACTTGGTCGAACATTTGCAGCGTGCAAAAGCCCTGCGCGCGGCACGTTTGAGCCAGTAGCGTTCAGCGCGCCCTGCGTATAACGAGCTAGTATGCTAAAGAGAGGAGCAATTCACCTGCAGCTGCATGGTGAACTCGTGTTCTTTGAAGTCGCGTCGCTTCTGCGCGCACAGCGCTGCAAACTCTAATAGCTCGTTGAGAGTTACCTTGCCGTCGCGATCGCTGCGGACATTGGTGCTGCTTAGCAACATCAAATCTGACATGGCTTCTAAGTGTATTCAAGGAGCGAACACCCGACGCTGGCACGAGGAGTCATGCCTGTCAAGAACCCACAGCGTCCCGAGGTGGCTTATGTCCAAAGGCATGTCCTCAACGCTCTCCAGCTGCCGGAGCTCTGACAGAATCAGAAAGTCGCGACCAGGTTTACACAGCCGCGTGAACTCTGATGCGCAGTGACGCTGCACGTGATCGCTCAGAACCTTTCCATGGCATCCGTGTCAGTCTGGCGAGGAGCGCCGCAACGGGCGGGCCAAACTGTGTGCAGCCATGTCCGCTGGAAATTTAGCACAAAAATCACGGGTCAAAGCAGCCACTTACCGAATTTGCTCCCCCCATATCGCTCAACGGCTGCTGAGGTGTTAACTGCCAAGTGCAGCGCCTTGCCGTTGCCTGGCAACCTGGGTAACGCGTTCAACTTCACTGACAACCCTGGTGTAAAGCTACTCGCAACTTTTCCTAAAACAATGTGACAAGTTGAATTACGGAGCCGGAAAGCGAAGGGCCAACCAATGCGCTCGGGGCAGGGTGGGCGCCAGGCCCTCGTGGCCCTAGTTGGTGGCCTCGTCGTGGCATGTCTTCTGGTAGGGGCAGGATATTTCCGGTCCCCCCGCACGGTCCTCTCCGAGCCCCGACACTGTGTCTCGTACTTGAACAGCCAGCAGTTTGAGCGCATCGGCCAACAGCGCTTGGCTCCCAATCCCAGCCTGCCCCTGCAATTGTTCGATCGCAAGGAAGTTTTCACAGATTCCGTCTCGACGGATGAATTCTTCTCATAATGTCTCAGCGTCTAGACTAGCATTGCGAACAGTCGATTGACCGTTGCTTCCCTTTGAACCTCAGGTGCTTTTGGGGATGGCGCCGCGGCGTCAAACCATCCTTGAGAACCGTGCCATGCCGGTCGGGCGTGCTGCCACTGCCTTTGTCGACAAGTGGACTAACCTTGCCAGTGCGGACTTCCAGACTCCGATGGAGGTGCTCAGCGCACGCGCTGCGGGTATTCCCGTCGTGTATCCGTCGATCGTGGTCGACAAGTCGGGCAAACTCAAGGAGTCTGTGCCGCCCCAGGTGCATCCGCGATTATGCTCTCTTGGTCGTGTAGATTTATGCTACATGTTTCTGTAGAAATGGTAGTCGTTTGCCTCGCTGACGCTAGGCGTCGTCCGCGCAGATGCTTGCTGCGATCCAGAAGCCTGCCTTCAACGTAGTCCCTGCGGAGCAGTCGTCAAAGCTAGCGTGCGTCTGTGGAACATGCGACCCGGACGCAGGATTCCCGCCGGTTTGCAACAACTGCAACTGTGAGGAGTTCGAGGACAAGCCGGACCTCTTCATGGCGGGACACGTCGTGGCTTGTAGGGAGGGGAAGTGCGACGACCTTCTCGAAGAAGCTTTGGCGGATGCTGGGGTCGAGGCAACCGAGGACGGGGACGATGACGATGACAAGGGGCCAAAGAATCCGATGAATAAGTACCAGTGCACCACGTGGGCATGCTACAACCAGGACGGCTGGTTCTGCTCGTGTACGTGCCCAGGCAAGGAGTGCGAGGGCGGCTGGTTTTGAGGTGCGCGCAGGGTGCGCGATGGGATAGCGTTCCAGTGTATATTGGGACGCGGTCCTGTACGACTTCGGGGAGATATACTTGTAAACTTGTTTCCACGGAATCGCTCAAGTTTCCATGCGCGGCTTGTGATAATCTGCACCGCGCACTTGCGAGGCCCACCCTCGGTCGAAGCAGTTTCGCTCTCTTCCGAAAGATATTTCGTGGCACCCCGCTCCGCTGAGCCGTACAGCTGCTGATCGAGATGAAGAGGGAAACGATTGCGAACGACAACTAGTACAAACTTCAGTAGCACGTTGGCGCAGGAAGGACTTATGCACCGCCTTGCAAAAGTAAATAGTTCACTTTTCGGATTCTGCCCCTTCACGACACCTTCCCACAAGGAAAATGGACTACGGCTCGCTCCCGTCGACCCGTCCGTCGCAGGTGCTCATTGATAAATGCCCTTTGCGGATGTGTGCTGTGCACAACTCTCCCAGGTATGGTGCGGCAACTGACATTTAGTCACGATTCTTGGAGCAGGGCAAGGCCATGCGCCTTCCTGTGCTGGCGGTCGCCTGCCTCGCACTGGTGGCCATGTCTGCCGTGATCGTGCTCTCGCAGCGCGCATCTACCGTCGAGCTCGCGACTTACCCGCAGTCAGACATTGGTATGCTCAAGGTGATGCAGGGTATGACCACCTCACTGAAGCAGGCCAAGCCGGTCGCGCCGAAGGCGCATGGCGAGAAGGACCTGTCGATGCCGCAGCAGGTGCGAAACATGTGCGATCAATGCTGCGGTTGTGAGGCATGATTCATGGCGTCTAGTGCACCGCGGCGTTTTGGATGCATCCTCGTGTGGGTTGCATCCACTGGTTCCCCATGCTCTTGCGATTTGCGCGCTGAAGCCTCGCACTGGCCTTGCAGTACGCGCGCATCATGCAGAACCTGGGGTACTTCGCGCCGTGGTCGCGCCAGAACTCGTGGGCGGACCGTGTTGCCATCAACAACATCCGCAAGGCCAACACCCCGTCGGCTCTCGCCACGCGTCAGGCGCAGATCCTGAAGGTACTTCTCGAGACCACACATTTGTCACGAGATTTGTGTGCTGTCGACCAGGGTCTTGCTGACATGCGCACTGATTCGCAGGAGGACGCAAAGTTTGCACGCAAGTTTGCGACTCCGCACACCTCGCAGTACACTGGTGTTCATGAAAGCCAGGATGCCGTCCTGGACCCGAAGTACTCTCCGTGGTCGAACGATGCTCCTCGCAAGGCCTATTACCAGGGCTACTAAGCGGGCTTGCAGAGGGCTACTACAGGGGCTCGCGACAGAAATGCGTGTCCCCGGAGTATGGGGACCCAGGGTTGCGACGCGCCACGGCGGTCGCGCTCTGAAAGCGTGTTGCTTCGGAGATGGGGTGCCGTTGGAACAAGGCACCCTTTCAAAGAGGGGCGCGGTGAAGGTTGGGGGAACGTAACATGTTCAGGACTATCTGGGAAAACCTCATTCACGCATTCACACGCGGCATGCGCAGATAGCCATCGCTTCAGCCTTTGCAAAGTTGCTGAAACGCACCGTTGCACACGGTCCAGCCACTATCACAGCCACAATCTCACTTAGTGCTTAGTCCCGTGTGCACCCGACGCAGCGGGTCTCTTGGTGCTACGTTGGTGAACACACTAGCGCTGCGGTTCAGCCACACTCTTGGAGTAAAGCCTGGCGATGACATTTAGCGCGAGGAAGCGCATCACGCCAGTGTAGGCCTCGCCAGCACAGCACAGGGCGTGGTTCTTCAGTTGCGTGGCGAGCAGAAGCGGGAGCTGCAGCGCACGATCGCAGATTTGTCTCGCGGTGAGGGGTCCCTGCGGGTATTTTCGGCGGGCGACCGCCACCTCCCTGAGAGCCACAGCCTCGACGCCTCCCGCAAAGCTCCCGAGCTCTGCAGCAAGTGCTTCCACGTACTGGAGGCTAATGCTCAGACGCGGCAGCACGCCCCGCAACCGGCGCTCTGCCACGGACACGTGTCTCAGAAATCTTGCACGCGCGACCAATGCACTTCTTGCATGCTAGTGAGTAGGTGTGACAAAAAGCGATGGATGGTTTCAAGGGCGCTGAACAGATGGGCAGTTGGCGGGCGCCTCGGACGTGAACCGAAGCGCCCTTCAGGCGGGGGGCAGAGCAACTGTGTGCTGGTCGAGGGGGGATTTCACCGTGATTCTGGGTGAAGAAATCAGAAGCGCGGCCCTGAGCGATTGCAAGCTCAAGGAGGAGGAAGTACACAAGCTTCGGAAGGAAAGTGAGGAAGCAGAGCCCCATCGCAGCGAAGCCAGCAAGGAAGAGCGAGATAGGCTGCACGGCCAAAACACACCAGTCAGCACTCTTTGGTCGATTTTGCTCCGCTCAGCTTCTAACGTCCAGGACCGAGTAAGGCGACAGCAGGTGGAGGCTCGCGGTGCACAACAGTGGCGGAAAGAGGGGTTGCAAGTCCCGCGCTCGCGCGAGACACAGGCATCCCCATCATTCAGCGAACAGAATTCGGTGCACCAGAGCCTGATGCACTATTCTGAGCTGCGGCTGGCACAATCGTGGCAGGGCTTTTACGTTGAGACAGAAAATACCCACCCACGGGAGCGCCATCAGAGTGACGGCGATTGCGCCCCAGTTGGCGGTGAGTACGGGCTCCTGATCCTGCGATAGATTTTGAGTGCGGGTCATCGTCCGAGACGACGAAGGCGGCATGATTTGATCAGAAGATTCTCTTGCGAGTCACTACTGTCGTTTGCGCGACCTCCCTCTGCAAGAGCAAGTGCTGTGCCCCGTCCTACTCGAAAGGGACACTGTGGAAAAGTCGAAGGTGCAAAAGTCAACACGCTCAGTGAGTTTGTTCCTAAGAAGTCTTTCGAGCCTCCGCTTCCCGCCGAGCATGGGACAAGAGAAGACAACTCGCCCAGCTCCTTCTCAGCGCCTTTCGTCGCGGACTCTCGCCACTTCTGAAGTCTCGCTTGCCACTCATCAGCTAGGTCTGTGGTGCTTGGCCGTGTGCAGTTCATTTCTACAGTGGGAACACGTCTTAGCGATCCCCGCCCTGGCCACGCCCGAACTGCATGGAGCCTCCCTCACCGAGGATCGCTGTGACCTCTCGGAAAAAGGTTTCTTCACTGCGCGCGGGGCCCCGCGGATGAGTCGCGGGATGGGATGCGGGTGTGTGCGGCGCTGGTGGGATGCTGGCGCGCACCGAAGAATTTCGTAAAGCTCGTGCGTTCGCTCCTTGTACTCGACCAGGGGTGCTAGGCAGAGCGCCACCTGCGTGGATTCCGGGGCGTATGCACCAGCTCGCATTAGACATTCCGACTCATCTGGGGTAGCTATGTTTGCAGGAGCGCGCGTGCCCTTTGCACGCACCAGGACCGGGCCGCACCTCGCCGATCATCGCAAAGCCTTGGTCGGAGAGGAAGACGACGTTCACCTTGATGTCACGGTAGCCCCCCTTCCCCGCGGCGAATCCGTTCTTCACACGCGCCACCTCGAACGAGCCCCCGCCCGCCGTGCCAACCCGCCCCGCCGCAGAGTATAGGCGCTCGAGGCCCTCGAGGAGCAACGCTGCACTCTCAAACGTCACCGAGCAGCGCACCATGTCCAGCAAGTGCGCCGTGGTCGGCCACTCGCAGCCGGCGTAATCTGCCTGCGCCTTGGCGCGGCAGCGCGCGGAGCTCTTCGCCGGACCGGGCTCAAAGACCGCGCCCGCGCCCAGCGGCGCAAAGGGCGCGCGGAGCACGCGCTGAAATGAGGGATCGACGAGGTTTGCGATGCACCGCAGCTGGTTGAGGTACACGTTGAGGTCGTAGAACTCGCGATTCGCGCTTGTCTGCAGGAGCTGCGGCTTGATGCCTGCCGCGTTTCCAACGAGCCGGTGATCCTGCCGGCACTCTGCATGTCCTCCTGGAAGCAGCACACGCGACGCGATCCCTGCCGCCGCACCCCCTCATATCAAAGCGGTGCGCGCATGCTTCTTCAAGTCCCTTCCGGGTGCGCGCCTTTTTGGATCGCACCATGAAGCTCGGGGAACTGGAGCGCATCGGCGACACGGGCCTGCAGCGCGAGTTCCTCTCGCGCGATGGCGAGGAGCGAGTCATAGACGAACCCGGTCCCGGATCGGTCGGGGTCGCTTGCGGACGGCGACGGCGCAAACCACACGAAGGTCGAGAGCAGGTTGTCACGAAACCATACCCACTCGGCTGCATCGATCGGCGCAGCCAAGACCTGGCGAGTTGCGTCCAGCAGCGTCTGCTCCACCTGAACCGGCTTTCTTCGCATGACGATCATCAGGAGGTCACCCCACACCTGTGCCGTCGTGAGCAGCAGGTAACGCTGATGTCGCGAACCCAAGGGCCGGCAAAAAATGGCAAGGCACGCACACGGCAACATGGCCAATAAGAAAATAGTCTCCACTCTAGTGAGAATGGCTTAAAAAGTGCTGGACTCACAGGCTCGCGGCGCTCGATGACGCGATTGACGTAGGCGAGCGCGGCGATGGCTCCAAGCCCAGTCTTGCCTGAGATGTCCTCGGCATACTTCTGGAAGACCTGCTGCCGCCGCTGGATCATCCCGACGGTGCGCCTGACCCGCTCTGTCAATTGAGCAGCCTCGCTTGTTGCTACGATTGTCTCCGCTCCAGCAGTCACCGCGCCCTCCTCCTGCCAGCCCGCAGTTCCCCAGCCTGCCTGTGGACCCGAAACCGCGGATTCTTGCGTTGCGCTCGCCTCCTGCCCCGGAACCAATCGCAATCGCGCCGAGCGCCGCTGCTTCGACACACCCACGATTCGTGTGCGCGGCTCGGCACTGATCAGGCTAGGTCGCATACCAAGGACCGGGGTGATCGGAGCTCTTCCTGGGTACAGCGGCGCAGTGAAGGCAGCAACGACGGGCAAATGCGTCAGCGTCCCGGTGGGACAGACAGCAAGGCAAAGTGCAGCCAAGACTGCGCCATGGCGGCAGCTTCGCCAGGTAGCTCTTGCTGCGCCCGTGACTTCCCTGCGCGGCATCGCTTGGGGTTTGTGCAGCCTCTTGTCAAAACTGGACAAGTTGATTTTTTTGATTCTTGGTCCGCATCAATCACGCTTGGCTCTGCAAGGATCGGCTCGAGTAATGGTTCCGAAATACCGTAAATTAAGTGGGCATGGCGACCATGGCTGCAGGTCTCCGGTGCTCGGTCCATTACTCGAGCCGATCCTTGCAGAGCCAAGCGTGATTGATGCGGACCAGGTCTCCGGCGCTCGATCCATTACTCGGTATTTCCGGAATTCCGAAAGGCACTGCTGGAAGGCACTGCTGGAAGGCACTGCTGGAACGAAAATGTCGCGCGCACAAAGCAGACCCTCGACCAGAGTGTGTTTGTTTCTCCTTTTTTTGACTCCTCGTATCGCTGATACAACAATGCTCCTGCTGCCGATAGCGGAGGACTGTACAAGCACCGCGCCGCGAATTCGCTCTCTCACAACTATACACGCTCGCTTGCTCTCAGGTTTCTCGCCCCGCCACTTCCTCACACCTTCTCTCACTGCACTCGCGTCTCCCCTTGATTCTTCAAGCCGCCTTGTTGAAGAACTCCTCGGCCTCATCTTGGATGCCAGCAGCCTCCTTGAATTGTTCCGAGAGCCAGTCAGACATCATCACGGCCTCGATCTCGTTCATGGCCTCGTTGTCATCCTCCGAAATGTCGTTGACTTGGTTCCACGAAAAGCCGGATGGCGGCGAGGTCCCGAATGCCCGGGAGTAGAGCTCATCCGCAGAGTCGTAGGCAGGGTCGTGCTCGTCGAGCGCAACGTCGAGGCTGAGCTCGTCGCCGGCCTTGCCCCAGTTGCCCTTACCGGCGCCTTTCTTCTTCATCACGCCCGGGCGGGCAGCGTCTGCCCGAAACGCGCAGAAAGTCAGCGGATGCTTCGTCAAACGGCAACGGTAACGACACAAACCGCAACAGCGCAAAGTCGATCTGATCTGCGCAGCGCACGCGAAGCGCGGATGCACGAGGGGGGGCCGGGACGCACCGACGGTAAGGCGGTCGGTCTTGGTGTTGTGGCGCGTGTTCCGGTTCGGCATGGCGTCCTGGGCGATCTTGTTGCGCGTCATTCTAGAAGGATCAGGTTCTTGTTGCAATCCAAGTTTGGTCTTGTTGCGGCGAGGCGATGCGAGTGGCTTGGCGGCGGTGTGCGGGGCCTTGGGTCTTGGTGGTGTCGGCGCGGAGCTTCAGGCAGCTCTGCTCGCTCTTGGTGCGTGGCGCGCAGGGATGTGCGTGCCTACTTCGTTTCGTAGTGGTCAGTGAAACCGAGGAAGGGGGTGTCGGGCTTTTTGTACCACGCAAAGAAAGGCCCGGCGTTGCGCCCACCTCGGATTCGCCTAGAACATTTGTACAGTGCTGTAAAACTCTTTACGCGCTAAATTTAGACCTCATCCGGAGGTCAGGGTAGTTCAAGCTACAGTTTTAGCCAACCCAAACGTTTGTGGACCTAAGCGGAAATGTTGACATTCCGTTTCTTGATTTGCCTCTTCTCACACACTCGGAAATCTCCATTTGGGGGCAGGTTTGAATTGAAATTCCCTCCTCCCACAAGAGTTGATCAGCGGGGAGATGCCGGCGTCTTATGAGCTGGAAGGCGATGCCTTTCCCCCTAATGTAAGCAACCTTTCCATCGGATACCATGCGCCCACCTGGATTCCAGCCCGGTGGTACGTCGCGACGCAGCTAATCTGGCTTCTCCGTTTTGTGCCGGCAGGGTGGCAGGGATGCTGTCACCGAGAACGACACGGAGCTGCTCCTCGTGCTTCTTTCGGAGGTGAGGACTCACCAATATACCAGCTGCATCAAGGCGTTTGGATCCGGTCCAGCAGGCGCTGGTGCCCTATGCGGGGCACCCTCCCTCCCAGGCACCGCAGACCGCTGATGGCTGCACTCGTAGGTCGAAGAACAATTTGCGGAGTCGCGAGGTTGTGTTCAGGGCGCGTCAAGCAAGCTCGAAGAGGGCAAGGAGTTTGAGGCCGCGGCGGCCGAGCGCGCCCGGGACCAGCAGCTGAGTGAGGCCACTCGTCGCAAGCTGCAGCGCCGCTCGCAGATCATCAATGCCGAGGTCAAGGCCGAGCTGGCGCGTGCGATCACGCAGTTGCGCCACGCGTCACACCACTATAAGCACGTGAAGGCTGAGATCGAGCGCGCGATCCGCGCCCGCGATAAGCGTGTTGCCGACAGCTCGCACGCGGAAGGGTTCGCGACTGCGCTGAGCGCCAGGATGAAGAAAGCGGAAGCGGAGATCCTGGAGCTGGGGGCAAAGAAGGAGGAGGCTGAGGTGAAGGCGAACCGCCTGCAAGTGGAAATGGATAAGCTACAGGGCGAACACGACAAGCTTCTGCAGCACAACGAGCAGCTCAAAGGGAGCGTCTCTGAGCATGAGACGGCACTGGACCAGCAGGAGCAGGCTGCCAATGAGGGGCAGCTGGCACAGCAGAATCTGCAGATGCGTGTCGAAGCACTTGAGAATGAGCTTGCATCAGCCCATGCGCAGGGGTTGCAGCTGGCTAAGAACCGCGACTCGCTTCTGGCGCAGCTTCGCAATTCCAAGGAGGTCGTTGCTCGGATCACGGCAGACAACCTCATGTTCATCAACAAGATCAAGCACTGCGAGAACAAGCTGGAACAGGCGGTGCGCGAACGCGAGATGCTGCGGCAGGACTTGAACAGCAACGACTCGCGTTGGTTCGAGCACCTTCGCGACGAGCTGCAGAAGCTCACAACGCAGCACATGGCCGAGAAGGACGCCCAAGAAGCCTCTGTGGCAGAGGCCAAGGAGAACATCCGCGGCGAACTTGAGCAAGCGCATGCGCGCTGCGAGGCGCTCGAGGGAGAGCTGGCTGAGAATAAGGACGCGTATGCGGCGCTGCAACGCGCTGCGGACCTCGGGCAGCAGAAGCTGGCGGCGCTGCAGGAGGCCCACGACGACCTTCAGAACAAGCACCATTCGACGGCTCAGTCGCACGGCTCGCTCTCTGCCGAAAAGCAGACTCTCTCCGAGACGCTTGAGGCGACACGGCGCGACAACACAGCCAAAACCAACGTGATTGAGGAGCTGCAGAAGCAGCTGCAGGGTGCAGCGCGCACCGTTGCGGAGGCGACGAGCGAGCGGGACACGATGCGCGAGGAGGCGGAGCGGCTGAGCGAAGAGAAGGAAAAGCAAAAGGACCTCAACGAAATCATCCTCAAGGAGAAGCATGAGATGGAGCGCAAGGTCTACTCGACGCAGGCGGACATGGACTTGATGCAGAAGAAGCTTGCGGCGCTCAAGGCCGAGGTCTCGTCTGTGAAACAGGAGAAGGACATTCTATCCCGGCAACTCTCCAACTGGACCGGAGCCGCGCCCTCGCCAGCGCGCTGAAAGTTTTCAACATCGTGTGCGCGGGGCGGGGCGGGTTCTGCGACTTGAGAGAATGAGTGGAATGAGATGGAATGCGGCTAGCACCGCTGGCCAGGAGGGTGTAGGTGTGCAGGGAGGTGGTCCGGCCTGGTCTCTCTGCGAGAGGAACAAGAATAAAGGCGTCAGTGCAGCAATTTGGCATCACCTGCGCTAGCGATGTGCGCACACGGACGGGAGCGCGTGGCGAAGCGCACGCCCAAAAAAATCCGCACAGGTTACGAGCTATTTTTCACGTACCTTTTCCGTAGCCCTCGGTTCCGGTCGAGGCATGCTCATGCGGACCAGCACGGGCCCGGCGTGAGCTTTGCGCTCGTTCGGACGCGCTGTTGGCCAAATTCTGTGGGCCACTGGTCGTAATCCCTGCGTGGCTAACTTGTTCACGCTGGTATGGAGCCCGGGCAAAATGGTGAAAAAACTCCAGAGCAGCAAGATACTGTCTGGATCACAGACAGCCGGGTGAGACTTCTACGCGCCTTTCCCATACTCTCTGTTGCGCAAATGGTCGAACAGAGCTACGCGCTGGCCGCCCGCCCTGATTCTCACGATCGTGGCAGGTCGAGTGCCAGCGGCGTTCGCTGTGGACCTCATTTGGCGAGTTCCCCTTGTTCCCCATCGGCGACCCTCCTGCGCTATCTAAGGTGGTTACGCTCGCCGAGTTCGACGCCATTTGGCCAGCCGAGAACGAGTGGAGCACCGCATTTCAGGGGGGGCGATCCCCTTTGCGTGGGCGTCGCAGCAAGAGCAACGACCGCGAAGCAGGGGGTCGACGCAAGCGGGGCGGCGGAGACGAAGGAAGCAACGGGTGGGCGTGGCCAGATGGCACCGAGATGACGCTCGATCTCTCCTGGCTTGACGTGCGGAGCGAGCGGAGCAACAGCGACGGCTCCGCTGAAGACGTCGACTGGTGCCGCCTTGCAGCCGCCCTGCAGCTGCAGCGCGGCGGCCCTGTCGCGCGTGTGCAGGGCGGAGCGTGACTGCGCACTGGGCGCCCCCGCCAGGATCCAGCGGATGCTGCACGCGGCCGGCGCGCCGGACTGGCCAGAATGGCCCGAGGGCAAAACGCTGGAGGGCCCCACGCCACGGTCACCGCCTTTCCCCGCAGCGCGGCCGCCGGCGCTTCTTGCCTGCAGTGCCCTGCGCGCCGCAGGGCTCAACCGCTTTACAAAAGCACTCGGTGGCGGCTCGGCCCCGGGCGCGGAGTGGTCTGAGGCGGGCGGGCGTCCGCCTACCCCCGGCAACAGGGTGGAGGCGCGCGCGAAGGCGGTGGGTGAGGAGATCCTGGCAGACGCGCGGCGACTGGAGGTGGAAGAGGAGGACGCGTGGGTGGTGGACACGCCGCGCGGCGGAGACAACGGCGAGGGCGGCGGCTGGTTGTACTCGCAGATGTTCCCCAACGTGTTCACCTCGGAGGCGCGCGTCGGGTGCGCGCCGCGCGAGGGCGACCTCGTGCGCTGGCGTCGCTGGCTGCGCCGCCGCGCGGTGCGCGTGCCGCGGCGGGAGCTCGCGGTGGCGGAGGAGCAGGCGGGGCACCAGCTCGCGGCGGCCGCAGTCGACCCCGGCGCGGTACTGCTCACCAACACCTCCACTGCCTTCCTCTTCGTCGGGGTGTACGAGCCCGCGGCGGCGGCCGACGGCGTGCTCGTGCTGCGCGGCGGGCGCGTGGAGGTGCTCGGGGTGAACGCCGCCGCGCAGTTGCGGAGAGTCAAGGGAACCGACGTGCGCGAGCTCCGCCGCCTCCGCGCCCAGAGCTCCGAGCGGTACCCGCCCGCCCCCTCCGCGCGTCCTCAACGCACCCTAGAGCTCTAGGGTGCGGATGCCGCGCCCCTCGCGTGCTGCCGGCGCCGCCTCCCGCGGGGGCGCGGGCGCCCGGCCGACGCGCGGGCGCGGGCGCGGGCGGCAGGAGCCTTGCGGAGGGCGCGGGCATCTGGATTGCCGCGGCGAGCCGGGCGGAGCTGCTGCCTCCGGTGCTGACCGCGTGCTCGCGCGACCGGCTCTGCGCGCTCCGCGCCGAGTCGGCGGCGACCCGTCTGCTCCTCTCCTTCGCCCGCCCGGGCGCCTGGCCCGAAGCTGCAGCACTCACCGCCGCCCGCGGCTTCGACGGTGAAAGACTTTCACCTCTTTCGCCCCCCTGCGCGGCGCCGGGTGCCGCGGGGCTGCGGGGCTGAGCGGCGCGGGCGGCGCGGCGCAGGCGTGAGCATGCGGGAGGTGGTGGGGTGGGGCGCCGACGCGCGGGCGGTCGAGCGGTTGGCGTGGGTGCGCCAGCACCCCTCGCCGCGCTGGGGCTGGCGCGAGCGCGGGCGCGTGCGCCGCCCGGCGCGCGTCGGGGACGTTGGGGAGGAGGAGGCGGCGGCGGCGGCGGCGCGGCGGCGGACGGCGGCGGCAGCGCTGGGCCGCTTCCTGGGGGAGGAAGTGGCGCCGGAGGAAACACCGTGCGTCGCCATGGCGTTCACAGGCGGCGGCGTGCGGGCGATGGTGCACATGCTCGGCGTGCTGCTGGCCGCGGAGGAGGCGGGGCTGCTCGGGTGGGTGACCTACACCTCAGCGCTCTCGGGCTCCGCCTGGCTGCAGGCG
>ENA-UOXV01005569-UOXV01005569.1-marine-metagenome-genome-assembly--contig:-NODE-5569-length-13699-cov-15.737467_pt1 | contig 13699 bp, 15 predicted proteins | sample MGYA00238165_ERZ766961 | MGnify/ENA primary metagenome ERZ766961 (study PRJEB28924, sample SAMN03173240) | marine metagenome | biome: Marine; feature: Water; material: Subsurface seawater | place: North... | reverse complement strand
ATGAAAGGGGAATAATCAATGTCTAATATTCGCATAGATAACATCGCCCCATCGGCTGGTGGAACATATCGCAACGCACCAAGAGGCATTGCCGCTGCTTGGGTAAACTTCAATGGCACAGGTGCTGTGGCAATTCGTGACAGTGAGAATGTCGGCTCTATTACTGATAATGGAACGGGGGATTATACGGTAAATTTTACGAACCCTCTGAGCAATGGTAACTACTCTGCCGTGGGAACATCACAGAGATTTACGCAGACATTTGGTGGCATTCGCTCTGGAACCCAACTTCAAACTTTTTGCCAAAACTTGGCGGGTAATCAGAATGATGTTGACAACATCAATATTACAACCCACGGAGATCTAGCATGAGTACCATAATCGCATCTAACATCTCCGATGGCACCACATCCGTTCCAAGCACCTATGTTGTCAATGGTAGTGCTAAGGCTTGGGTGAACTTTAATGGGACTAGTACTGTAGCTATCAGGGATAGCCTTAATGTTGGGTCTATTACTGATGTAGGCACTGGTCAATATCGTGTTAACTTTACCAATGCAATGCCTGATGCAAATTATTCCGTTATAGCTACGGTTAATGGAGCCGATACAGGCACTTATGAATTTAATGATTCACGGCATCAAGCACTAGGTGTTGTACTCAGTCCCACTTATGCCAGCGTAAGCAGTAAACATCCAGCCGCTACAGCTTGGTATGACGTTTGGCAAATGTCAGCAGCCATATTCTCATGAGGATTCAAATGACAACAACATTACACCTATGGGACAGACTAGCTGAAGCCAAGTCGCACTTAACCCCAGTGCAGTCTAAGTACCGTGTGCTGTTTGAGGACAGCCAAGATGAGCCAGCTAAAGTCTTAGTGCCTGATCCAAACTGGATGGCCGCAGCACTAGCTGGTAGCATATTGCCACCCATTGACACCTATTTGCGTGACCGTGATGTGGCCGATGGTCAACCCAAAGAGCATCCATACGCTGAACCTATCGGCCCTATGACCGAAGAGGAAGCCATTGAGTATCTCATTATGAAAGACATTAGCCCTGCCGTATGGCGTGACTATCAAGGCAACAGGGTAGTCCTAAAGATTACACCAGTTGAATTAATTCCATCTGATCGTTCATTCCGCAATGCGTGGAAGATAACACAAGACGCTGAAAGGATTGCAGCATGACCACACTTATCAATATCAATGGGGATGTTCGTGATGCAGCATCCTTAACCGTTCCATCAGACCGCACATTTCGTGGAGCATGGCAGTTCAATGGCAGTGCCGTTGAGGTAGACATGGATGCAGCTAAAGTCATCCACAAAGATGCCCTCCGTGCTGCCCGTGCGCCACTACTAGCTGAACTTGATGTGGCTTATATGAGAGCATTGGAACTAAGTGGCGACACACTCACCATTGCCACAGACAAGCAAGCACTGCGTGATGTAACATCTGATGCCCGTATTGCTGCGGCAACAACACCTGATGAACTGAAAGCATTGACGCTTGATGCCTTGATTGGATAAGCCATGAGCAAAATTAGTATAACACCTAACGCTTCTGGCACTGGTGTATTCACAATCAGTAGCCCAGCTACAAACACCGACAGAACACTGACGTTACCTGATGAGGCTGGGACGGTGCTGACTAGTGCTTCGCCTGTTGTGCTACCTAAAGGTGTGCCTACATTTCGTGCCTATAGATCAGGAAACCAAACTGTAACTAACGGCGTATCGACTAAGGTTCAATATAATGCGGAATCTTGGGATATAACAGGCTGCTATGACAGCACTTCTAATTACAGATTTCAACCAAGTGTATCAGGGTATTATCAAATAAATGCTAACGTATCGTGTGCAATATCAAGCAGTGTGACAAGGGTTTTTTTACTATTATATAAAAATAGCATCCTGCATACTTTCCTGTTTGATACAACTAATTATTTTATTCGTGCAGGTGGCAGTGACATGGTCGCAATGAACGGAACTACAGATTACCTTGAGATTTATTATTATATAACTGCAACATCTCCATCAGTGTTTGAGGGGTCAACAGAGTCATTCTTTAGTGCCGCATTGGTAGGAGCAACATAATGAACTTATATGAAAAGATTATAGCTTTATACCCAGAACTTTCAGGTGTTGATATTCGTGATGCTGGTGTTCATCTGCAAAACGACAGTGATGGCCGTGGCGATTACATTGCTGCATGGAACCACCCGACATTAGCCAGACCTACTGATGAGGAGTTAGCCAATGTCTAACCTAAGCGTAAACACAATCACCGATGCGTCTGGCGGATCGACTGCAAGCATCAATGGGCTTACCCCCCAAGCATCAAATATGGCTGCAACATTCAATCGTATTATCAACGGTGCGATGACTATAGATCAGCGGAATGCTGGGGCTGCTGTTACGATTACAAATACTGGAGCCTTAACATATACGGCAGACAGATGGGGGGCTTATGGGTCGGCGGCCTCTAAGTTTACTGTTCAACAAAGTACAACTGCGCCAGATGGGTTTAGCAATTCAATTGTTGCTACTTCTTCATCTGCATATTCAGTTGGAACATCAGAAATATTTAAAATTACACAAATGGTCGAAGGTTTTAATTCAGTAGATTTGTCTTTCGGTAATTCGTCTGCAAAAACGATCACTATTTCTTTTTGGGTTCGTTCTAGCCTAACAGGTACATTTGGTGGTGCTGTTTTGAACAGTAATTTTAATCGTTCTTATCCGTTTTCATACACCATTTTCTCTTCCAACACTTGGGAAAAAAAGACTGTAACGATTGCGGGCGACACAACTGGAACTTGGGTTGGATCGACAAACGGAATCGGCCTTCAAGTAATATGGAGTTTAGGGGCTGGTTCAGGTATTTCTGACATAGCAGGTTCTTGGGTTAGTGCCAACAAACAATCTGCCACAGGCGCAACATCAGTAGTCGGCACATCAGGCGCAACCTTCTACATCACAGGCGTTCAACTAGAAGCTGGCTCTTTTGGGTCAAGTTTTGCCCATGAAAACTATGGGGATACTTTGCGTAAATGCCAGCGGTATTATTCAACAGGGATTACAGGTGCTGGGTCTAGATTTGGGGATAATTACTACGTGTCTAATGGGCAACATAAAGTAACTCTCCGTGCTACACCAACCATAGTAATGTCAAGCGGTCCAAACGGCTATTACTTAGCAAACCAAGACGGGTTTGTTAGCTATACGGCTGGTGGCTCAAGCGGCGCTCTATACGTAACCTACACAGCATCAGCGGAGTTGTAATCATGTACAAAGAATCAAAAAACTTAAACACTGGTGAAGTAAACGCTGTGAAACGCCTTTCCGACAACGCCTTCATCCCCTTCGACCCTGCCAACACAGACTACCAAGCCTACCTTGAGTGGCTGGCTGAAGGCAACACACCTGAACCAGCGGATGAGGTGACACCATGATCATGCGTCAGGTTGAAGCTGGCACGTTGACTATCTTAGCTGCTGAGTAATATAACTAAAGAAAGAACTAAATATGGAAGAGCAGCCGTGGCATCTATCAAAGACTATGCCTGTTAGTTTTATCCTAGCTATTATTACTCAAACTGTCGCTTTAGTTTGGTTTGTTGCTGCTTTAAATAGCGGTGTGCAAGCCAATGCTAAAGAGATTGTGCGACATGATACACGAATTGAAACCTTGCAACAGATCGTTCAAGGGCAAGCCGTAGCATTGGGTCGGATGGATGAGAACATAAAGGCTATTAGAAAAGCTGTCGAGCAGATGGCTACAAAATAAAGAGAGCCCCTTAGTTGGGGGCTTTCTGAAACTTAAGGAGAATTCAATGCTTATGGAAATCTTACCGCTTATAGGCGGGGGTATCTTTGGTGCTTTGGTAAAGTTACTAAGCATTGGGATGCAGAACAAAGTAGATGAACGCAAGGCGATGTTCGATGCGTTTAAAGGGCGGCGAGAGGCTATCGCGTCCGTTAATAATATGGCCTCACAGAATTCTGGATTTGCATTTACACGGAGAATTATTGCTTTATCGATTACAGCTATTATTGTAGTCATAGCAATATTCCCTATTGTGCAACCAATCAACGTAATACAAGAAATACAAACTGGTAGTAAGCATTTATTTGGCTTAATAGATACCAGAAAAATAACACAGGAATGGGTGCAATTACAAGGGAGTGTGATACTTCCTGTTATCATCCCCAGCTTCCAAGCTATTATCGGTGCTTATTTTGGCGCTAGTATTGCTTCAAATAAGTAAACATAATTATAGAATAGGAACATAAAATGGTTGCTCCAATGGTAGTAGCTGGTATTGCTAATGCTGCTTTTTCAGCTATAGGTGCTGGCGCTGAAAATAGAAAGATTGAGAATCAAGCTAATCAAAACTTTAATTCAACTTTAAGTTCGCTAAATCAAACATTTGGTGTTGCTCTCAATGGGCTTAGACTTCAAGCTGATGAGTTTAATAATCAAATCGGTATGCAACTAACTGACTTGATTTACCAAAGGCGAAGTGCTGGTGGACAAGTTGTAGCTGCTAATACAGAGAAAAATATCTATGGTCAAACTGCAAAGAAATCGCAAGCCGTTGTGGCTATGAGTGCAGCTTTAGCAGAAGACCAGTTGCTACAAGCTGCTGAATCCGCTATGGCTGACCTTGGTAGTAAAATGGCTACTGCTAAATATAGTAGAGATGCTGGTGTTTATCAAGCTTCCTCACAAAGAGCTTCTGCAATGAGTCAGATGAAGTCAACATTTGAGATTGCTACTGGCGCTGTTAAAGCTGGTTTCTCAGGGGCACAAACGTATAAAAGCTTATCATAGTGATAAATAGGAAACAATAATGCCTTTATTTAACTACACACCTACTAAAGAGATGGCACAGGTAACTCCTGTTAATTTTACAACTCAACCTAATCTAAGTTTTTCAAGGGCTATTGCTAACCTTCAAGAAGCTGCTGTGGCTGGTGCTCAACTAAAAGACCAACTTGATAAAACAAAATATGATAAAGCTCTTATTGAGTTTGAACAGAAGAAAGGTGTCTTTAATACTAAGTGGGAAGAATCAGATTTTGATACACGCTTAAATGTTTTACTACCAGAACTTAAAGATCAATTCATTGTTCCCTATGCTGACAGTAAAAATAAATATTCCCGTGATCTATATTTAAAAGCTACTACTATGGCTAATGGTTATTATAGTGCAACTGCTAAAGAAGGTATCGAAGATAGATATCGTGATAACGAAGTAGCCTTGATTGATAATCTATTAGCTTTTGATAAAAATTGGGTAGAAAATCCAGATATTGATTACCATTCTACTATGCTTGAAAAATATGACGAGCAATTTGTAGACCCATATAGGGATAAAAGCGATCCATATTCTCAGGCACTACTAAAAAAAGCACTAGGTGTTAAAGAACAATATAACAAAACAATATCTAAAGAACGTATTTCTAAAAAAGATAATGTACTTAGTAGTGAAATTACAGATATTATCTCACAGAATATTGCTTTAAGCGGTGAAATGACACCTGATTTATGGAATGATATCCTAAAAAAAGCTGGGGGTATTTCTAATTTTAAAGATAACAAAGCTGCTTATTTACAGACTTTTGCTACGGCTACTTTAAATAGTTTTAAGAATTATGCTAACGCATTAGACAATAACCCAAAAGGTATTACTTGGGATGATTATAAAGTTTTTAACCAAAAAGTAATGGATTTTACAAAACTACAACCACAGATACAAGGTACAGATGGTTATAGTGAAGTTCTTAATGCTGTTGATATCTTAAAAAATAAAATAAATAATGAAGGTACTACAGACCTTCAAAATATGCTTATAGATGATACTACATCAGTAGAAGCCTTTAGAAAACTAGGTCTTAAACTGATGTCGCAAGAAGCTATTAGTCCTGCGGTATTTAAAGCTTGGGACTTTAAAAAATCACAAGCTATGCAAGAACGTAATGTCAAAAAAGAAGTACGGACTGCTATTATTAATGATAATATTCAAGGTTTGACTACACTAATTGAAAAAGGCCACGGGTCAAGTGTAGCAGATATGGTTAGTTCTGATTTAGAGACTCAACTACGCCGTAGTATACCAAACGGAACAGTAGAAGAAATCTTACCAGCTTTAGATGCTTATTTTACAGGACTAAAAAAATATAAAGGTTTACCTGTTAAAATTAAATCAAGTGAGTTTATTGATAATGTATTACAATCTTCTCGTAATGGCACAATGCAAGACTTAGGAAGTATGCTTGGTTTTGCTAAAGTTTATGAAAAAGCTGTTAAAGAAAATGGTTACATACCCTCTGGTGCAAACAAAGCAAACTTAATGAAAGACTACCAAGTTATTCAAGGTTTAATTGCCTTAAATACTGGTAATGCTTTTGAAATCTTTAGCGACACAAGAACTAGACCTCGTTCTAAACCAGCTGATATCGATGAAGTTTATAAAGCTATGGCTTCAAATGAAGATGCTTTTACAATAGATTTGAACCCAGCTGTTAATGCAAAACTTAGAAGTTTCTTTGAGCCTACAATTGATGCAATGTTAGCATATGGTTTAGATACTGCTTACTTATCAGAAGAGATTAGTACAGCTATAGATCAAAACTTTATACGGGCAGCTGCTTATGGACAAAAAGCAGGGATAGCACCCAAACAAACCTTAATACCTAAAGGGACTGAAAGGCAGTTACCAAATGGTGATACTATTACAAGTATTACAAGTGAGGACGACTATCAAAGAGTTGCTAGAAATCTAAATTATGTTAATAATGAAAATGAAACAACAATATTTAGACAGCGCGATACATTTTTAATGCCACAAGATTTTACAAATCCAAATGGTAATTGGGTAGTATTCTATGAGGATGGAAGCGAAGCTACAATTCTTACACCAGATGAAATCGATACCTTGGTTAAAACTGGGTCTAGTCCTTCTTATATTGAGCTTGACTCAGGAACAGGAAATTAATATGGCACATAGTGTTTCACACATAGCATCAGAAGGGTTTGGAGCCGCACAAAAAAAAGATAGCGGCTTCACAGACTTAGTAGCTGAAAAAGTGCTTGCTCAAACTTATAAAGCACAATCACAGATTGATATAAAACCATTAGGTAATGATGACTTTACTCCCAGAAAAGATGGTTTTAATGAAACAACATCTCAAAAATCTTCTTATGGTATAAACGCACCAGTACTGCCTACCTTAACAGCATCAAATACATATTCATTTGATACAACACAAAAAAATGCTGTTCTTTATAATGTTGAACTTGGTAGAGAACTTGTAAAAGCGTGTGGTAAAAATGGATTAGAAACCGCAGAACAATGTTTACCAGCTTTAAATAAGGCTACTATGGGAAAAGAGTCTACTTTAACTATAGCCCCAACAGCACTAAGAGCTTCTGAATTGTTTTTATCTGGTAGATCACCAGAAGAAATTACAGCTATTCAAAAACTTACTGGGGCTTCTGATGAAGGAGTTTACAAAGCTGACGGAATAAGTGGGCAAAAAACACAAATGGCACTAGCAAATTTTAGAGCTGTTTATGGGGATAATAAACTTAAAGACTTTAAAAGGACTGATATATCTCCCTTAGTTAACAAAATATTTACTTCTTTTACGGGTGGTAAAGAAGGAAGCTTATCTCATCAAGCTGGTGATTTCAATATTACTATGATAGGTGGAACTGTACCAGAAGGTTTAATGTATAAAGTCAGTGATACAGAAATCATTGAAGTAAAGCAGGGTAAATGGAAAGATATTGATAATTTCGATCCAAAAAAATTAGACACTTCAAAAGCTTTTAAAAAAGTTGATGGAATTACAATTAGACGTAGTTCCTTTAAAACAGACGAAGATTTTTCTAATTTTGTGTTAGAATCTTTTACACTTAAAGCTAAAAAAAAGATTGAAGAAGCGGGTGTTAATTGGGCCAGTATGGATGATACAATAAAAGAAACTGTTGTTAATCTTGGTTGGAATATTGGAGAAGGTTTCTTTAACAATAAAGAAAGTTTTTATAAAGAACTTGTTAAAAAGAATCCAAACCAAAAGAACTTACATGAAGCATTATTAACAACAACTACTTTTACAAATGATAGATATAAAACTGGTGTAGAAACATCAGGTGCTTCCGTTGGACTTGCAAATCGCAGAGCTACTGATTGGAATATATTACATACCGCTGTTAAAGGGGAAAAAATTGTAAAAGTACAAGCTGATAATACTGGTGATAAAACTATTATGAAGTATTATGGAAAAAATAATAAACTTATTCACTCTGATAATACAAATAGAAAAAGTGTAGACTATAAAAATGAATATGAAATTCAAACATTAGGTGCAAATGGTCAATGGATAAATGATGAAACTTCAAAATTTACTCTTCCAAAAGTATCTGAGCCTAAACCAGCTGACGTAAAACCAGTTGGTGAATCGCCAAAATAAGGAAAAAATATGGCAGATGTACTTGATATGATACCAGCTGTACCGCCATTACCTTCTGGTGACGGTTCCACGGCAATGCCTAGCCCATCACGCATAGGTGCAATAGCAGCTTCTCTTGCTGATAATAGTTTAGCTGGTGTAGGTTTAAATATTGTACACGATGCTGGTACAGCTTTTATGCAAAATTTAGACCCATCTTTTGACATTAAACAGAATAAAGATTTGTTTAAAAACGTAGGGCGTGATTACTATGATGAGATATCTGGTGCTAAAAACAGACAACATGGTGAGTGGTTACAACAAAAATATACAAACTTTACAGTAAATAAAGAATACTTAGACGAGCTAGGTATTGAGGGTACTTTATATGAGTTTGGTTCTTACCTTGCTGATGTGCCATTACTTTCAGCTTTTCAAAAAGCCTCTGCTGCTGGCAAATTAGGTTCATTGTTTGTTAATATGAACAAAAGCTATACAGGTCGTGCCATGCTTATGGGTACTGTTGAAGGCTCTTTTGAAACTGTCAAACAAATAGCCTCTCCTACAGAGCGTACAGAATTAGATATGCTGGTCGCTGTAGTAGGTGGGGGTGTTCTTGGTGGCATCTACAATCCACTTAAATATGATAAAGAATCTGTATTAATACTTAAAAATAATTTTACTGATTCTATAAATGCAAAAGCTGCTGGTGTAATTAGTGAAAAGCAGAGAGGTACTGTTGAAAATCTACAGTTTAATATTACCTCTCATTTTTCAAAATCAGACTCACCAACAATGAAATCTGTTGGGGATCAGCTTTTCCATGATGTTTTAAAAGGCCCACAACCAGAAGCAGGGTTTAAAGCTACTGCTACAAGAGACATAGTTAAAGACAATATTACAAACGCTTTTAAAAAAAACTTTGATCCTATATATCTAGAGTTTATGAACACAACTTATGGTAAGGGAGTAATAAGAAGTCGTTTTTCACCGCAATCACAAGAAAACTTTTATAGGTTAGTGGGTGAAGTACATTATGGTATTGACACACCTCTTAGTAGATCACTTGACCCAGCCCTACTTGCAAAAATTGAACAAGCAAATGCTAAAATGAGTGGTGATTCTTTTGATGTTCTTTATAGAGCCGAACATCCTAAGTTTATTGATGGAAGTATTAAAAGAAAAGATGACTACCTTACTAGAAGGTGGCAAAAAGATTTAATACAAGCTAGTAAAGATGCTGGCGATTTTACAAGAGTTGAATTTAAAAACCTTGTCAAAAAAAGCCTTGAATCTCAAATGGCAAAATTAAGTCATAGTGTGACTAAAGAACAGGTTAAAAAGGCAACCGAACAATTCACTAAACGGATGTTTCAAAAATCCTCACCAACTACAGGTAAGGAAATGTATCTTGTTCAAGATGATGCCATGCGAAAAGCTATTGATGAGCTTCAAGAACTATTAGGTTTGTCGGATGCAGAAGCTGTACTACTAAAAACAGAAACAGAAGCTGCTAAATCAGCTAGTCAAAAAGGTCTTGCATCATCTAGTAAATTTAGAACGCCATTAGATTTAAATGCGACTATTACAACTAAGAATGGAGAAGTTATTGCTCTTAAAAAGTTCCTAGACACAGATGTTCAAAGTCTATGGGGCAGATATGGTAGAACTATGGGTGGTGACACTGCTCTTAGACAACTAGGATTTCAAAACAGACAAGATATTCTAAAACTACGCAATAATATTGAAAAAGAACTGCGTGGTGTATCTGGTAATTTATCTTCTAAAGGTAAAAGTGATTTAGATATCTTTGATAATACTATGGCTGATCTTTTAGGTAAAAGCACAAAAACTGATCCAAATGGGGATGCTTGGCGTGTTGTTCGTTCAATGAATAATTTAGTACGCTTTGCTAAACTAGGTGCTACTTGGTTTTCTATGGCTAGTGAGCTTGCTCAAACTACCCATGCCCACGGTGTAGTTAATATGTTTAAAACAATACCAGCTTTAAGAGACTTATCTAAAGCTTACAGAGGTAAAGATGCTTCAGCAGTCTTTTGGGAGAACAGCCTACACGTTGGTCTTGCACCAGAACTAGGCCAAAATATTTCTGCTTTGAGGTTGGAAGATACATTATTTGAAGGGGTTATTAGTAAAGCTGGTAGAACTGGATCAGAACTTTCTGCTAAACTTGAAAGAGGTTCCGATGTTCTTGCTGAAGCAACAGCTTTATTAGGCGGGGTTAAAAGTGGTACAGCTATTTTAGAATATTGGAGCTCACTTGCTGCAAGACGTAAAATGCTTAACTTTGCTCAAAAAGGTATGAACACTAAAGGTTACGATTACTTTAGAAAGTTTGGATTTACTAATGAGATGACTGATAAGATTGTTTCTCAAATCAATCGTTTTAGTGATAAGAATCCTAACTACCCACTTCTTAATCTTGATAAATGGGATGACAATATAGGTCATCAATGGAGTATGGGTGTTCGTAGACGCAACTCTGAGTTAATTCAACGCGCTAACCTTGGCGACCAGAATGCAGTTATGGTGCAAGGCCAGCTTATTGGTGATACCATCTATGGTAACATGGCTATGAATCTTAAAAGCTATATGTTAGTTGCTTACAACAAGCAATTATCTAAAGGTCTTATGGACATATCCCGTGGCGGTAAAGAGATGATGGATACATTTGGCAACTGGGGCTATCAAGCTGCCTTTGCGTCTGTATCTTATATTGCTAAAGCTCATGTCATGTACGGTAATGATAAAGAAAAGCTAGACAAAATGATGACACCAGAGCGTATTGCTGCTAATAGTTTTTCTATGTCTACTTACGCAAGCTTTCTTCCAAATATTATTGATCTTGGAGCTAAAGGTATAGTTGATGAACCAATTTTTAATACCTATGGTAAACAAGCCTCTTTCTTTGCAGCTGAGAGTTATGTATCTGATTTAGCAAGTATTCCAATAACTGCTATGAACTACATATCACCGTATGCAAAAGCTACTCAGGCTGATCTTAACCGTGCTGTTGGTACAACAGGTCTTGGTACTTTCTTTTTGACAAAACAACTGACTACCGAACTAACCGAACTATTAGGACAAAAATAAGATGTCTAAAGACAAAGCATCACTTGACGAACTCAATGGTCTTCATGGTCTAGTAGCTAAATCCCTAGCTGCTAACCTAGACGACCCTAAAATATTAGCCCATGCCATCAGATTCCTTAAAGACAATGATATCACAGCTGACATTGTTGAGTCTGAAACGATGATGAGCTTAACTGAATCAATCAAACGTATCGCTGAAGAGTCTAAGTCAGATGCCTTCAGTGTAGATGATATGCTTGCTATTGCTTCAAGAGCTCATTAAGGGCCGCTAGAGGCCATCAGAGAGCCTGAGATAACCCTACCTACCTGAGAAGGCTAGAAGGGCTGTACGGGGCTCCTATGGCCTCTATGTGATAAAGGAGAATTTATGGAGAAGCATGAAATAGAAAGTGCGATTAAAGATTTTAAGGTATTCCTTAAGATTACTTGGGAGCATTTACGACTACCATCCCCTACTCGTATGCAGTATTATATAGCTGATTACTTGCAGGAAGGCCACAAACGCTCACAGCTAGAAGCTTTGCGTGGTATTGGCAAGACTTGGATTACAGGAGCCTATGTTGCATGGCGTTTGCTGCGCGACCCTAACGAAAAGATTTTGATTGTATCGCAGTCAGGTAATCACTCAGATAACATCTCAATATTTATTAGGAAACTAATCGATACGATGCCTATTCTTGAGCACTTACAGCCCCGATCCGACCAGCGTAGCTCCGTTGTATCCTTCGATGTTAATGGTTGCAATGTATCCGTACAGCCTAGTGTCAAGGCACTGGGTATCACCTCCCAGCTACAGGGTAATCGCGCCTCTCTACTCATCTCAGATGACGTTGAGGGCCAGCAGAACTCTGCAACTGAAAGACGTAGGCAAGACCTACTGAATCAAGTAGCTGAATATGAGGCTATTCTACAGACTACTACCAATGCCCAGATACTTGTACTAGGAACACCCCAAACCTCTGAGTCTATCTATGCTAGGCTGAGAGATAAGGGCTATGTTACCCGTATATACCCTGCTAGGTATCCTGAGAATACTGATAGTTACCAAGGTTGCTTGGCAGACTACATAGTAGAGGATATGGCTAAGAATCCAATGTTGATTAATACCCCTATTGATAGTAGGTTTAACGAGGAAGACTTGTACCAGCGTGAATTGAGCTATGGTAGGAGTGGTTTTAAGCTACAGTTTATGATCGATACGACCCTTAGTGACTCTGAAAAGTACCCACTTAAGACTAAGGATTTAATCATAACTGATATGGGTGCTATGGAGGCCCCTACAAAGCTCCTGTGGAGCTCTCAGAGCCACGATAGCGTTACGGATATACCCAACCTAGGCTTCTCAGGTGACACCTTCCAGCGGCCTTCTGGGCAAGAGGCATTCGGTGGCTATGAAGGTAGTGTACTTGCTATCGACCCTAGTGGTCGTGGTCAGGATGAAATGGGGTGGGCTGTAGTAAATCACCTCCTTGGTAAAGTCTTTGTGCCAGCTTTTGGTGGTATGAAGGGTGGATATGAGGAAAGTAACCTCGTAAAGCTTAGTGAAATAGCTAAAGAACATAGGGTTAATAAGATTGTAGTCGAAAGTAACTTTGGTGATGGTATGTTTACCAACCTTATGATGCCTGTGTTACATGCCATTTACCCAGTTGGTATAGAAGAAATACGCAATAATATCCAAAAGGAGAAGCGTATTATAGATTCTTTGGAACCTTTGATGAACCAGCATCGTCTTGTATTCGATTATTCGGCTATTAAGAAGGATATTGAGTTTGGTTTAAGTGAGCCTAAGAACATTTACTACTCGCTTATCTACCAGATGACCCATATTACAAAGGATAGGGGAGCTTTGGTGCATGACGATAGGCTTGATGCCTTGACTTTAGGTGTCCAGTTCTGGAACGAGTATGGTATATTGAAGCAGAATAGTGAGATAGCTCTTGGTATGTATAAGAGGAAGCAAGTAGAAGATGAGCTCAAACGTCGAGCTAATATCTTTAAGAGTCTTAACCAGAAGAAATCATCATCTAAACCAGCTTTAAAAAGATTAAAAGCATATTCGTAGTAGTCTACTTCAAATGAAAAGACAATCCAAGGGTGAGGATATATAAGTATATAAG
>ENA-UOXV01005567-UOXV01005567.1-marine-metagenome-genome-assembly--contig:-NODE-5567-length-13702-cov-6.833077_pt1 | contig 13702 bp, 14 predicted proteins | sample MGYA00238165_ERZ766961 | MGnify/ENA primary metagenome ERZ766961 (study PRJEB28924, sample SAMN03173240) | marine metagenome | biome: Marine; feature: Water; material: Subsurface seawater | place: North... | reverse complement strand
CAACACTGCGCGACGGTGCCCAGACACAGGGCGTCGACTTCAATCCTGCGGACAAAGAAGCCATTGCGTATGAATTGGACGCCATTGGCATCGATTACGTCGAAGGCGGTTGGCCTGGCGCGAACCCCACGGACGATAGCTTTTTCGCCAACCCGCCCAAGCTAACGCGCGCCAAGATGGTCGCGTTTGGTATGACCCGACGGCCCGGCCGCAGTCCCGAAAACGACCCCGGCCTGACGGGTATTCTGGCCCCCGACATTCCCGGCGTGTGCATGGTCGGCAAGACCTGGGATTTCCACGTCGACGTGGCACTGGAAATTCAGCACGAAGAAAACGTCCGCATGATTTCCGACAGTGTGGCCCATGCCTGTACGCGCAAAGAAGAAGTCATGTTCGACGCCGAACATTTCTTTGATGGTTATAAATCAAACCCAGAATTTGCTTTATCATGCCTGAAGGCAGCGCTTGATAACGGGGCGCGCTGGATCGTGCTGTGCGATACAAACGGTGGCACCCTGCCCCACGAAATCGAACAGATCGTTGGCGACGTCATCGAACATATCCCCGGCGAGAAATTAGGCATCCATGCCCATGATGATACCGGGAATGCCATCGCCAATTCACTGGCCGCGGTCCGTGCGGGTGTACGTCAGGTCCAGGGAACCCTGAATGGATTGGGTGAGCGTTGCGGCAATGCCAACCTGATCGCGATCATTCCATCGCTGATGTTAAAGATGGGCTACACGACGAATGTCGCACCCGAAGACATGCAAAAGCTGACACACATTTCGCGCATGCTCGACGAGCGCCTGAACCAGGCACCGCGACGTGGTGCCGCATACGTCGGCGAAGCGGCCTTTGCCCACAAGGGCGGTCTGCATGTATCGGCGGTCGAAAAAGACCCAAAGACGTACGAGCATATTGACCCTGCCTTGGTCGGCAATCGCCGTCACATCGTTGTGTCGGACCAGTCCGGGCGATCCAATATCTTGGCCCGATTCCGCGAAGTCGGGATCGATATTGATCCCAAGGACAAACAGATCGGGCGGTTGGTCGAAATCGTCAAAGAAAACGAATTCAATGGCTACGCCTATGACGGCGCCGAAGCCAGTTTTGAGCTGTTGGCGCGACGCGCACTCGGCACCGTGCCGGAATATTTCCAGTGCACGAATTTCCGGGTCATCGATGAACGCCGTTGGGACGCGAAAAATGACCTTCTCACGTTGTCAGAAGCCACTGTGAAGCTCCGCGTCGGCGGCACCGAATACATGACGGTGGCCGAAGGCAACGGCCCGGTGAATGCCCTGGATGCAGCGATACGCAAAGTCCTGGTGGATATGTATCCATCGCTCTCAAGCTTGCGACTGGTTGATTATAAAGTCCGTATCCTGACGCCGGGCGACGGCACACGCGCCATCACCCGCGTGATGATCGAAAGCGCCGATGGGTCTGGGCATCGCTGGTCTACGGTCGGGGTGTCGCCAAACATCATCGATGCATCTTATAACGCGCTTCGCGACTCGTTGGTCTATAAGCTTTATCGCGATGGGGCCGAAGAGCCGACAGGCGCTTAAAGCATATGTCAGAAACCTCCTCATTCGCCGTCATCCTGATCCGTCCGCAATTGGGCGAGAACATTGGCATGGTCGCGCGCGCCATGTTGAATTGCGGTTTGACGGATTTGCGCCTTGTGCGACCGCGCGATGGTTGGCCGTCTGAAAAGGCACGGGCGTCTGCGTCAGGCGCAGATATCGTCATCGACAACGTTCAAGTGTTTGAGACGACCGAAGACGCGATTGCCGATCTGAATTTCATCTTGGCGACAACAGCCCGCACCCGCGATATGACCAAGGGTGTGTTCACCCCCGAAGGGGCCGCCAAAGAATTACGAAATCGCACCGATGGCGGGGGAAATTCTGGCATCTTGTTTGGCCGAGAATCCGCGGGCCTGGATAACGATGACATTGCCCTGGCCGATGCGGCGATCACCGTGCCGCTCAACCCAGATTTCACGTCGCTCAATCTGGCGCAGGCCGTTCTGCTGATTGGGTATGAGTGGTACAAATGGGCAGATAAAACACCCGACCATGACCTTGTGATGCCAAGCGATACACGCCCCGCCGAACGCCAAGAAGTGCTGATGATGTTAGAGCATCTGGAATCTGAATTGGACGCACGAGGCTTTCTTCGCCCGGTCGAAAAACGCCCGGTCATGGTGCGTAACATCCGAAACGTGTTTTGGCGGGCCGGATTTTCAGAAAAAGAAGTGCGCACCTTTCGCGGCATCATCACCGCACTGACCAAACACAAGCGCAGATACTGAAAAAACCTTAAGTCATTGTTTTTAAAAGGCGAATATGAAAATGGGTTTGTTCCGCAAAAATCGCCTCTTAAACCACACACGATAAATGTAATATCAGATGCGTTGTTTTAGAGACTGCATCTCAGCCTATTATTTTAAGGGCAAAGAATGCCCAAAACGGTCATACCCGTTTCGATAACCAGATCGCCAGCTTTGAGCCTGTCTTCACCGCGACCTTAAGCGCCTCATACCCCGGGGCCATTTCTGCGCCATGCCCAAGGGCCGTCTCGCGGTGTTCCAATTCTTCGAGGCGGAATTTCTCAAACGTATCGCGAAGCTCGCCCTCGTCACCCTCGGCGTCCAAGGCTTCGACTTGTTCGGCGTAATGCGCGTCGATGACTTCTTCGACGGCAACCGTGCAGGCATGCGCGGCCTTTTCACCCATCAATGCCGTGCCTGCCCCCAGCGCAAATCCCGCCATGTGCCACAGCGGCATTAATGCTGTTGGGCGGACCTTCCGCTCACGGATCAGGCTGTTGAATTTTTCAAGGTGGACGCGTTCCTGTTCGGCCATATGTTCGATATCAGGACGGCTGGAAGCCTGGCCCAAGACGGCCAATTGACCTTCGTAAATGCGGACAGCCCCATATTCACCTGCATGGTCGACACGGATCATGCTTTCCAGCATTTCGGCTTTGCTGGGATCGCCCGGCATACGAATGGGACGCGGGGCACGGGTGGGTTGGGTATCTGTCGTCATGCGTAGGTAAACTCCCTCATGCGGCGCCAACCAAGAAATGAAGTCCCCGCCAAAGCCAACGAGACCGCAACATTATACGTCGCCATCGATATACCAAATAGGGTCCATTCAATGTCGCCACAAGACTTCGCAGGTTTTTCTTGGAGTGCGGCCAACAGGTCCTGCGTACTTGCGATATCACCCGCGCCGCCCCCACATGGCGCGACGGACACCCACCACGTCTGCTCTACGCCCACATGATAAAACGAGATCCCGGCACTGACCAAGAACACAAGGCATGCGAACACGGCCACCAAGTGCATTTTTTCAGGCGCACACCAATACACTGTGACAATCCCGATCACCCCGATAATCGCATAGGGCACGCGCTGATATAGGCATAGCACACACGGCTCGTACCCAAACACATACTGCGCCGTGTACGCGGTGCCGAGCGCGATGACAGCGGATGCAATCAACAACAATGAAAACGAACGACTAAGGCGGCCCAATGATTCCATAACAGTGTTATAGCCGCCTTATGCCCATTGGTTAAGTCAGGACTTTCAAAACAATCACGCCACCGACCAACAAGACGCAGAACAATAGGGTCAGCAGCCCCAGGCGCTTTTCGATAAAGGCTTGGATGGGCTTGCCGAACTTCCACAGCAAGATCGCAACCAGGAAGAACCGTGCGCCGCGCCCGACAATCGATGCCAACGTGAATGTCACCGGGTCCATGGCCGCGACACCACTTGCGATCGTGATGATCTTATAGGGGATGGGGCTGAAACCTGCCGTAAAGACGATCAGGGCCCCGTCCTTGTTATATGCCTCGGTCGCCGCCGCAAAAATCTCGACCGCGTTATACATTTCCAAAATCGGACGGCCGAGCTCTTCGAAAAGCGTGGCGCCAATGAAATAGCCAAATAAGCCGCCCAAAACCGATGAAACCGTGCACACAAAGGCAATTTTGAACCATTGCGTCCGCATCGCCAAAACCATCGGAATCAGCAACAAATCGGGCGGAATCAAAAAGAACGAGCTTTCGGTAAACGACACCGCCGCCAGAATCCAAATCGCGTGGCGATGGCCCGACCATTCCAGGGTCTTGTCGTATAAAGCGCGGATCATGGTAATGGTCTCCGGTGGCGGGAATATGTCTCGTATCGCGCTGAATATCAGTCAAAACAGACGCTGGCAATAAGGGTGAAAAAGTCCGCTCAGGGAGTATGGACAGAGCCGTTTCAATCCCCTATGTTCCGGTCTCTTCAAGGTACGCGGGTGTGGCGGAATTGGTAGACGCGCGGGATTCAAAATCCCGTTTCCTCGGAAGTGTCGGTTCGAGTCCGACCACCCGTACCATTTTTTGAAAATTTATTCTTAATGTTTGTCACCCTCGCGTAGGCGGGGGTCCATGACCATTGCGATATGCTCCCGCCGTAGCCTGTGCTCGCGAAAGCGGGTACGGGAATGACGATTTTTAGAAAGTGCATACATATTCGTTTTAAGTACCCCCCTCACCTGTCCTCTCCCCTACGCAGTGGGGGAGAGGCTAGGTGAGGGGGTAGAATCGGGATTAAATTCCCTGCTCCGCTTACCTTTTCTCAGCAAAGACATCTATCGACTCGCTTAGATTTCCAAAACTATGGTACCCTTTGGTGCTTATTTTTGGATCACAAGGAGGGGATGATTGTGAAACATTGGTTTGCTGCAATATTCGCGTTGGCTTTAGCTGGGTGCCAGACCACATCAGAATTGGTACTGCCATCTTCGACTGCGCCCGACGCCGCGTCAGCTCAAGTTGGGACGAGTATCGGTGATCGTCTTCACAATTTCGCGTTTGTCACCGAGGCCGGCGAAAGCGCATCGATTTCGGATTTCCAGGGCAAGGTGGTTTTTGTGAATTTTTGGGCAGCGTGGTGTAGACCGTGCCGTGAAGAAATGCCCGCAATGAATGATCTGTATAAACGGGTCGGCAACCGCCCAGACATGGCGTTTCTCCTGCTTCAACACAGCGAGGCAATTGATGCGTCCCGAGCGTATATTTCAAGTGAGGGTTTCTCGCTGCCAGCTGTTGATTCAGGTTACATCAAGGGCAAGGGCTGGGGTCGCAAGATGATGACTCGTGGCGGTCAACTTGAGAGATATTCATTTGTAAGCAGTGGGACTCTCCCCACCAGTTACATTTTGGACAAGAATGGTATTATCGCCTACCGATCCCTGAAAAGAACAGATTGGGATGATTTTGAAAAACCCATCCTGCGCCTTCTGTCGACAGGCCCAGCCTGATCAATGATGCGGCGGGGCCCCTCAATATCAACATCATCATTGGTGGCCCTGTTGTTGCTTGCGCCGATGGCTTCGGCTCAAGACGCCGCAGATCATGTTGAATTTACGGTTTCAGAATCATGCCAGACAGGCATCGGCACAATCGACATATCCATCACGCCGCTGGGGAATACCCAAATCCCGGGCCCACCCGGCATCACCATTTTGCAAGCTGAAGACACGGGTGTGAAGTGGCAAACCCCCATACCTTTCTTCATCGAAAGTCCCGCTGATTATTTTCCAGAACCGCCCAAAATCCAGCTTTCATACTTGGCGGGACCACAACAAATGCCCGCATTAATCGCTGATTTCGCCTATTGCCCCACAGTAGAACAGTGCTTGTTCGCGACCGAACAGATTGAGATTCAAACATCTTGTCAATAAGCCCCCTCACCTGTCCTCTCCCCCATTTCATGAGGGAGAGGGACCTTGTATCTACGTGACTCGAACTCATCCCTCTCCCCTGTTTCGGGGGAGAGGTTAGGCCTGCCCCCGCGAAAGCGGGGGTGAGGGGGCAACCATCAAATTCCTTTCCGAATATGAGATCATTTGATACCCAAGGGTATGACGTCATCCACAACAGATCCCGAATTCGCCATTGAGGTCACAAACCTGAATAAGGTTTATGCCGGATCAAATCGGCAAGCGCCCAAGCAGGCCCTCAGCGATGTGTCCTTAAAGATCAAGCGCGGGTCTTTTTTTGGTTTGTTAGGGCCCAACGGGGCGGGCAAGTCGACGTTTATCAATATCCTGGCGGGTCTTGTGAACAAAACGTCTGGGACCGCCAAGATTTGGAATTACGATATCGAGGGCGAGATGCGGGCCGCGCGCCGTGCCATTGGTATTGTCCCGCAAGAACTCAGCATCGATCCGTTTTTTACACCCTATGAGTTGCTGGAACTCCAAGCTGGCATGTACGGCGTCCCCGCTGCGGAGCGCACCACCAACGACATTTTGGATGCTGTTGGACTGGCCGATAAAAAAGATGCCTACACCCGATCCTTATCCGGGGGCATGCGACGACGGTTATTGGTCGGCAAAGCCATGGTCCATCGCCCACCGGTTTTGGTGCTGGACGAGCCATCTGCCGGGGTTGATGTAGATTTACGCCGACAGTTGTGGAGTCACGTTAAAAAGCTGAATGACGACGGCATCACCGTGGTGCTGACGACCCATTACCTCGAAGAGGCCGAAGCCTTGTGCGATGAGATCGCCATCATCAACCACGGCGAGATCATTTGCTGCGAACCAACCGCGCAATTGCTGAACCGCCTGGATGCCAAGGAAATCACGGTCACATTATCGGGACCCATCGTGACACCGCCCGACGCCCTGATGCGCTACAATCCGAATATGACGGCGCCGAACAAGATGAACTTGAGCTTTGCACCATCGAAAACACCAGCGCGACAAGTCTTGGCCGACGTCGAAGCCACCGGATTGGAAGTCACGGATTTCTCGACCATGGATTCCGATCTTGAGGACATCTTTATTCGATTGACCCAGGATGATGACGCCCTTGAAAACAAAACGGCCAATCCGTAACCGATACCTGCCGATCTTGGCCATCGTCCTGGCCGGTCTGTTGTCGGCGTGCAGTCCACGGATCATCGATCTGGGCCCACCACAGCGCGATGCGCAATTATTAACGGCACACTTATCGACACCTGATGGTTTGGCGTTGCCTTATCGGTCTTGGATGCCGTCATCGTCCCCTCGGGCCATCATTATCGCACTTCACGGATTCAACGATTATTCGAATTTCTTTGATGCCCCGGCACAGTTTTTTGCTGACCAGGGCATCGCCAGCTATGCCTATGATCAACGCGGATTTGGGGCATCGCCGTTTCGGGGCAGATGGTTCACCACCGACAGCTACATTTCTGATGCGCGGGCATTTTCCCAGCTGATCGCCAAACGTCATCCGGACGTCCCGATTTATGTGTTGGGCGAGAGCATGGGGGGTGCTGTCACCATGTCGCTGGTCACAGAATTTGAAACCCCCTGGATATCAGGCGTGATTTTATCTGCGCCCGCCGTGTGGGGGCGTGATGCGATGCCCATTTATCAAACAACCGCACTTTGGATCGGCGCCCATACATTCCCCGCCACCCGATTGACGGGCCGCGGCATCAAGGTCAAACCCAGCGACAACATCGAAATGCTCCGCGCACTGGGCCGCGATCCATGGGTTATCAAGGGGGCCCGGATTGATGCCATTTATGGATTGGTCGATTTGATGGATCGCGCCTTGGATGCGTCATACACATTCGATAAAAAAGCGCTAATTCTGTATGGCGCGCGCGATGATATCGTCAAAGACGGCCCAACGCGGATGATGTTTTCGCGCCTGCCCGATCCCCCAAATCAGCCTCGCCGGTTCGCTGTTTACGAAGGCGGATATCACATGCTGCTTCGAGATTTGGCAGCACAGAAAGTTTGGACCGATATCACGCACTGGATCGACAATTCAACAACACCTTTACCATCGGCCGCCGACAAAGATGCGAAGAAGTATTTGGCAGGTGATTAGATTGACGACTAAATTCGTGTACCATTGCCATAACATCAGCATTCTTGAGCGCACAAACACGCGCCCTCGACGATAGGAGCACACCATGAGCAACGAAGACCTTCGGAGCCACCGTCATTTTGTTAGTGAGGTCGAACAGGCGATCCGCCTCGCCAATCACGAGGTCCTAAATCCGATCGTATCTCCGTTGACCGAAGAAAAAGTCATCAGCGTCGCCGTACACGTGGCACAACGTCGCGCCGCTTACCTGTCGGCAGCGCTTGATCTGGCGAAATCAGAAGACGAACAGCCGAGTGGAGATAAACTCCGCACACTCAGACGAGAGTACGAAGAAAGCCGCGATGCGTTCGCAGAATTGATGACAACGATTGAGCGGGGCTACGTCGATTTACCCAAAAGCTAAGCCTGCTTGCGGCCCTTTTGGATCACCTCTATGTGAGTCAGCAACCGTTCCATCATGTCTTGGATAGGGATTGTTTTGCGTAAATAATCCTTAGCACCTGCAAGGATGCATTCGCTGATGGTCTGGCTATCATCCACGCTCGTCAGCATCACCACATAGGCATCCGGCTTGTCCGCGATGATCTGTTTTAGTGTCTTGATGCCATTCTGGTTCGGCATTTGAATATCAAGCAAAATCAAATCTGGATTGTGCTTGTTCACAACTTCCAGGGCATCTGGTCCGTCTTCGGCTTCGCCCACGACATTACAGTCGATTTCATCCAAGGCCGATTTAACGACGCGCCGCATCAACGGTTCATCGTCAGCAATGACAACGCTTATCAGTGGGTTACTCACGGTCTCTCCTAAATCTGCGTCAGATCGTATTGCGGCTTGGGTGATTTAAAATGATTATAAACAAGTGTCGATGGAATGCCGAGTCACAGGAAGATTATGGCGCGATTTTGGTCAACGCCAAATGCACCACGAGGGCCCCTAAGATGACGGCGATGATCATGAACGACAACAACAAGTAGCGATGAATATTGCCTTCTCGTTTCGATTTCAGTGCCCGGACCTCGGCAAATAACGACGACATGTGCGGTTGCATATGGTTGATTTTGGCTTGCTCGTTGTGGGTCCAAAACTGATACAGGACCAACATAAAGATGGCGGCACAACAGGTGACGATAGTGATGCCCATGAACTGCCGGGTCAGCCCCGGTCCGGCGTTAATGAATTTGGCAACAAATACTAACGCCAAGAAAACCATCAGCGTCGCGCCCACAGTCTTCCATTGATGTGTCTTCACAAACCGCAGAGTTTCTGTGGATTCCCGATACAACATCTGCATTTCAGCATGCGTATGCTGATCAAGTGAAGACGGCGTCATCGGCGCGTCTCGGGCGTCTTCCGTTTCAGTCGTTTTCGCGTTCTTTGCCATAAAGACCTCTCTCGCTACCGAGAACCTTAAATCCAGCTGCTTAAAATTTGATTACTGAAGGATTCCATTGAAGATTGAGAAGACCATGACTCCGCACTAGGCTTCTTACATACATCATGGCGCACCGAGAAGGCTTGAACTGAACTGATGGACGCAGAACAACTACACCGATCCAGTATCATCATCGATGTCACCTGCCCGCTCGCCAAGGATCCGAAATACGTTGATTGGTGGCGGGAAGGTGGTGCCACAGCCATTGCGCCCACCATCACCGGGATGGCTGGCAATGCGCGTAGCGGTTTTGCCCTGATCGGCGGATGGCATCGGTATATTCGCGAACGGGATGACACATTACTGGTGTTGAAGGCAGCAGATATTGAACGGGCCAAAACCGAAGGCAAACTCGGCATCATTCTGCATTGCCAAGGGACCGCCATCATCGAAGATGATCTGGACCTGCTGGACGCTTACCAGGCGGCGGGGCTGCGTGTGGTGCAGCTTTGCTACAATACAAAAAACCTGATTGGTGATGGTGCTGGCGAGCGTACAGATTCCGGCCTCAGTTATTTTGGGCTGAAAGCAGTGGAACGGCTCAACGCTCTTCATATGCTGATTGATTGCGCCCACACCGGCTACCAGACGTCCTTAGATGCGATTGAAGCTTCGTCGGCACCGGTGATCATTTCCCATGCCAACGCTTTTGCCATCCAGGATAATGCGCGAAATATCCCTGATACCCTGATCAAAGCCATTGCCGAAAATGGTGGTGTGATTGGCACTGTGGGTTTTCCACCGTTCCTGACATGGAACGGGCAGGCCACCCTGGATCAATTCATTGATGATATTGCTTACAAAGCAGATTTGGTGGGCATTGATCACGTTGGGATCGGCATTGATTATTACCTCGGCCAGCATCCGATAGAAGACGACGAAACGGCGCTGTCGCGGTATCAGAAATTAATCGCTGCGGGCCATTGGCGCACAAGCGAATACCCACCCCCGCCCTATAAATTCCCGGCCGAGATTGAAACACCGCGCAGCCTGCCTCGCCTGACCGAAGGTCTCATGGCTCGGGGTTTTGCCGAGGACGATATCCGGAAAATACTCGGCCTTAACTGGCTTCGTGTGTACCGCGATGTCTGGGGTGATTGATCTCGATTGGATCAGCCCACAAGCTGCCACCCACCGTATCTGAAATGGCTGACGCCCCGTTCATGAAAGCCCCACGTATATCAGCCTGATTCCAGCCACCATCAAAAGCGCGTAGCAGACTTTGTAAAACAGTTCGACATCGATGATATCAACCAGCTTCCATCCAATCCACACGCCCAGCGGAACGGCAGGCAGCAGCAAGATACTGGTGTTCAGATTCTCGGTCGAAAACTGACCCAACCAGAAGTATGGCCAAATTTTGATCTGATTGACGATAAAGAAAAAATACACGCTGGTGCCAACAAAGGCCCGTGCAGAGAGCCGTTGCGGCAACAGGAATATCTTCACAGGCCCGCCCCCGGCGTGGGCGACGAAACTGGTGAACCCGGCAAGGGTGCCGCAAATACTGCCGACAATTTTTCCCTTTTTTGTGTCAGCTTGGACTGGCGCATGCTTCACAAAATACGTCAGCGCAAAGATCACCGAAATCACCCCCAAAAGAACGCGGACAGCATTTTCATCGATGTGGCGAAACGTCAGCGCACCGATGCCAATGCCGATGATGGCCCCCGGTACCATCACAAACACGTTGGCGCGCACCCAATCGCGGCGATACCCCCATATATTAAACAAATCGATGGTGCACAGGATCGGCAGCATGATCGCCGCTGCGGCAACAGGTGAAATGAACAATGCCATCACCGGCACCGAAAGTTGGCCCAAACCACCACCAAGACCACTTTTGGATATCCCTGTCAGTACCACCGCAACAAGGGCAACGATCAGGAACGTGGTATCGGGGAGTGTTTCAAACAAAGGCATATAAAAAAAAACATCAAGATCATGGCGGGCCGCGAGCATACCCCAGCCTTGGCATTTGTCATCCCACCTGATGCAAAGGCCAAAACAGGGCCTGATATTGAATCCCTAGGCTTGCGAAGATGTCCCGCTAACGTGCGTTCGCCCTTTACGTTGCACCGCACACAACGTACAAACCGCTCAATATTTGTGTCCCACTTTGATATCTATCGGGACGACGTGCGCCTCAGAACGCCACACGCGGAAACTGACGCACGAAACCGATACTCCGAAAGAAAAACCATGACAGAATTTGAAGGTGTCGTTCAGGCGCTCTCCCAAGCATTGACCAAACGTGGATATGAGACGCTGACACCCGTACAGCAGTCCATGTTGGGGCCAGAACTGATCCAGGCCGATATCTTAGTATCTGCGCAAACAGGATCCGGCAAGACCGTCGCCTTTGGCATCGCCATCGCCCCAGAAATACTCGGCGATTCTGGCCATTTCACGCCAGCATCAACGCCGTTGGGCCTGATCGTCGCGCCGACACGGGAACTGGCTTTGCAGGTCAAAGCCGAACTACATTGGTTGTACGCTGAAACAGGTGTCTCATTCGCATCGTGCGTGGGCGGCATGAACATGAGTGACGAACGCCGCGCCCTGAAAAAGGGTGCCCATATCGTCGTCGGCACACCGGGACGATTGCGCGATCACATTGAACGCGGCTCTTTCGATACCACGGGGCTTAAGGCTGTTGTGTTGGATGAAGCGGATCAAATGCTCGATCTCGGGTTCCGCGATGATCTTGAGTATATTTTGAAATCATCACCAAAAGAACGCCGCACGTTGATGTTCTCGGCGACCGTGCCGCGCTCCATCGAAACACTGGCCAAGCGCTATCAGCGCGACGCCGTTCGTGTCACCACCGCATCCGATCAAACCCAGCATTTGGATATCGATTACCGCGCCATGACCGTGGCGCCCAACGATATTGAAAATGCGATTGTGAACGTGCTTCGGTATTTCGATGCCAAGAACGCGCTGGTCTTCTGTGGCACCCGTGCTGCCGTCAATCGCATGACCAGCCGCTTTAACAATCGTGGTTTTTCCGTCGTGTCGCTTTCTGGTGAACTCAGCCAGAACGAACGCACCCATGCGCTACAAGCCATGCGCGACGGTCGTGCCCGCGTTTGTGTCGCGACCGATGTTGCCGCACGTGGGCTTGATCTGCCCAACCTGGAACTGGTCATCCATGCCGAAATTCCAAAGAACCGCGAAACCCTCCTGCACCGCAGTGGACGGACCGGGCGCGCGGGACGCAAAGGCACCTGCGCACTGATCGTGCCGCACAATTGGCGCAAGCGCACCGAACGGTTGCTCAGTTCCGCCAAGATTGATGCGACCTGGGAAAAGCCCCCCACCGCCGAGGCCGTGATGATGCGCGATCACGAGCGGTTGTTAACCGATCCATCTTTGACGGAACCCTTAAGCGACGTTGAAACGACGTTTGCCCAGGAATTGCTGTCACGTCACAGCGCTGAACATATTGCCGCGGCGTTTATCCGACAGCACTTTTCCGAACAGGCCGCGCCCGAGGAACTCATCGATTCCGCACCACCACCGGAACGCCCGCGTCGTTCCCATGATGATTTCGGCGATAGCGTCTGGTTCTCGTTGTCCGTGGGACGCGAACAATCCGCCGAGCCGCGTTGGCTGCTGCCGACGCTGTGCCGCGCCGGACACATTACCAACAAAGACATCGGCGCCATCCGGGTCCAGGCCAACGAATCATTTGTTGAGATAAAAGCAGAAGCCGCCGATCTGTTCTTGGAAGCGCTCGGCCCCGGGGCGAAATTGGAAAAGACGATTTCTGTGTCGCGCCTGGACGAGCCACCTGTTCTCAGCAACGAACCTGCACCGCGAAGCAACCGCGGCAAACGCCCGACCCGAGACAGAAGCGATAGTCGTGATCATCGTGGCGACAGAGAGTCTCGCCCTGCCCGAAGTGATCGGGGAGATCGAGGGGATCGCGAAGATCACGGCAACCGCGATGCGCCACGATCAAAAAAATCGGGATACCCCAAAAACAAACCCGCTGTTCAGATCAAACCAAAGCCGAAACCCAAAGCGTCAGATGATGCCCGTGGGGACAAGCGGGACGATACGAAAGTTGAGCGGCGAGACGACAAAAAGCCTTGGGACAAGCCGATCAAAAAGTCCAAACTCAACAAGGGCAAAAAGAACAAAAAATATCAGGCCAACCTGGCCAAAGCGCGCACGCAAGATGGCGGCGGAGACAAAACCGGCGCCACACCGCTGCGACGCAAGAAACCAAAGAAGGCTTGAGCGGCGTTCGCTCGAAAGGTATGTTCCGCCCGTCTGTTTTCAGACACATTATTGGCCCAGGCACCCGTAGCTCAGCTGGATAGAGCGCTGCCCTCCGAAGGCAGAGGTCACAGG
>ENA-UOXV01005562-UOXV01005562.1-marine-metagenome-genome-assembly--contig:-NODE-5562-length-13717-cov-5.173254_pt1 | contig 13717 bp, 10 predicted proteins | sample MGYA00238165_ERZ766961 | MGnify/ENA primary metagenome ERZ766961 (study PRJEB28924, sample SAMN03173240) | marine metagenome | biome: Marine; feature: Water; material: Subsurface seawater | place: North... | reverse complement strand
AAGGCGTCGAGCGAGGAACTAACCGCGGATTCCTCCACGTTCTGACCCTCGTCATCCGCGTTCGGTGTCTCGACGCCGTCGTTCTGGTTCTCGTGCATCTCGCGTCTCTTCTTCCGTCGCGCCGCCGCCGCCGTCGCCGCATCGTGGAACCCCGCGCGCAGCTTCCCCTCCACCGCCGTCATGGCGGCGTCGCATTCTTGTTTCACCCCCGCAAACGCGCCCTCCTCCCCGTACTTTGCGAGCAGCGGCTTGGCCCCGACGTAGTACTTGACCGCCAGCGCCAGCGCGCCGGTCTCCGCGCACGTCCTCAGCTTGGCGGGTAGGTCGAACACGGCCTGGAGCTTCTTGATGAGCGCGCGTACGCCGTTGAGCTGCTCGATCTGTTCCCTGTGCGATCCGAGTTTTTCGTTCACCGCCTCCGCCTTGGCCGCGGTGGCGTCTACGCTCGTGGTGAGTTCCTCCACCCTGCCCTCGATCGTGTCCACGTTGGTTCGCATGTGCTTGACGGTGTCGGTGGCGACGATGAACTTTGAGTAGTTCTCGTACACCAGCATCTGCATGTCGCCGTCGAGTTGCTTGATCTCGCCAGCCATGGAGACGCACCTTGCCTGGAGCTCGGCGAGGGGGACGTCACGGACCGATTCCGTGACGTAGGCGTCGTGATCGAACCCGTCGCGGTCGATGGCGGGGAGCGACTGGGTCTTCGGGCTGGATCCGCCGACTCCACCGCCGTAGTAGGAGGAGAGGAGGCTCCGTACCCGCCTCGCCTTCTCCTCGGCGCTCGGATCCGACATTATTGCAACTCTTGCCCTACTTCCTAGATGCGTCAAGCTCGACGCGGGTTTGGACGAGCGACGCCGGGTTTGACCTTCGCGGCGTGTCCACCTCGACCGCGTGGGAGGGTCGCGGGGTCGCGGCTCGACCGACTGTCAGAGCACCTCGCCGCGTGGCACTGTGAATGCTGTGAACGAGGCTAGTGGGTAACAAAGTCTACATAGCACTACGACAAATTGAATCTTGAATTAGAAAGTAATTGCAACCTCTCATATGGGTATTTAGTTATCAGGCTCAGGAACGCCTCACAGCCCCAAAATCACGTTGACGTCGTCCCTCGGGCCGCGGAAAGGTTGTCCGGGAGAAAGAACGGCTCGACGGCCATTGAGACCCGCGCGGCGGCACGTCGAGGGACGTCCGTTCACACCCGCGCCTTTCGTTTCCATCCCACACACCCGGTCCCACGACGCATACGGCACGATGGGCTACGCCGGCTACGCTCCCGGCCACAAGGTCCAGATCGCGACCACGCTGCAGCAGCTCCTGAAACTCATCAAGAGCGACGCGACGCTCGCGACCATGGAGAAGCTCACGCGCAACAGCGCGCAGGCTCCGGGCGAGGAGAAGTTCAGGAAGATCCGCCTGACGAACGAGAAGATCGCCGCGGTCATCACCAACGTCGACGGCGCGGTGGAGGCCATGTGCGAGATGGGGTGGGTCAAAGAAGGAGACGGGGAGTTCCTCGTCCTTCCCCCCGCCAAGTCCGTGAGCATGCGGGAGGTGCGCGAGATCGACGACGCGAGGAGGGCGCTCAAGAAGTGGGAGGAAGAGGAGCTCAAGCGGCGCATCGCCGCCAGGAACAAGGCCAGCGCGTGCCCTGACAAGGCGCGGCTCCTCGCGGAGATGGCCGCGGATCGCGCGGAGCAGAAAGCCAGAGGGCCCGTGACGCAGGGATCCGTCGCCGCACCTCTGAGCGACAAGTCCCTCGCCGACCGCATGCAGACCGCGACGGGCGCGGGGTGCTGCGGCAGCTCCGGCGGTGGCTGAGCCTAAGCGGCTCGGACGACACCTCGTGTCTTCCGAGCGATTAACCATGTGAGAGCTCCGTGAAGGTTTTAGTCGACGGACGCGCCTCGCATCGGCCCCTTCAACGCGAAGGGGCGAGCGAGCGCGCGCGAGTGACGCGACGCGCCGGGTAAACACCGCCCCTGAAACGGGGGCAACCCGCCGTCGCCGAATAACGCCGTCGTCCTTCACGCCCATTCTTTGAACCGACGAACGAACGATGATTCTTTCGAGTTCGCCAAGCCTGTACGCTTGCGCTTAGGCGATGATGTAACTATACTCAATCAACACGATTTAACCCATCATATATACTACGCACAACACGTCGGCGGCGGGCTCGTCGCCGTCGGATGATGTTCTCACGCCTCCTCCTCGGCGTACGCCACCAGCTTGGACGCCGCTCCGGTGTCCAGGAAGAATATCGTGGAGAATGCATCGACGCAGGCGCCGGGCAACTCGCTCTCGTCATCCTCGAGCACCGCCCGCACCGTCTCCGCCTTCTTAACCCCCGACGCCGCCACCACGACCCTCTCCGCGGTGTTGATGAGGGGCATGGACATGGTGACGGAGCGCTTGTCCGGCATGTCCACGCCGAGCACCGCGGCGCCGGTTTCATCCTTGAGCGCCTTTGACTCCGGGTAGATGGATCCCACGTGGCCGTCGGCGCCCATGCCCAGGAGGATGAGGTCGAATACGGGCAGGCCGTTCACCTCGTCCAGCATCATGGCGTCGTCGTCGCCCTCCGCCAGCGTTCGCATCTGCGCCTCGTACGCGGCAGCCTCCTCCTCGACTGATCCGCCCGCGTCGCACTTGTGGACGTTGGCCTCGGGCATGTTCACAGCCTTGACCCAGGTGTCCATCGCGAGGTTGTAGCACTTGCCGTCGGGGACGCGCTCGTTGACGAAGAAGAGGTGGACCTTGGACCAGTCCACGTCCTTGACGTCCTTGAGACCGGCGAGGGCCTTGGCGACGCTGCCGCCGGGCACGGCGAGGGAGAACCCGCCGCGTTCCGACAGGCACGCCTTGGCGTTCTCCTCAACCTCCGCGCAGAGCGCCTTGGCGAGCTGTGCCTCGTCGTCGAAGGCTTCGACGACGAACTCCCCGTCGAGGAACTCGATGTCGTTGGGGTCGATGTCCTCCCACTCGTCGTCGTCTTCATCCTTGGCGGCGAAGACGGACGCGGCGAATGCGGCGGCGGGTCGCATCGAATTCACGCGTTTTGATACATGATGCGCCGTCACCCTCTTGGTGAAAGAGGGGGAGGTGGCCGCGGCGCGGGCGGGGACGCGACGCCGGGCGACGACGCGGGCGCCCGCGACGTGCGCGGCGATGGCGGAAGAAGCGATGGCGAGCATGATGGCTGTGGTGCTCGAAGCGTTGTGATTGATTTGCACTTTTTCCAAGGATTACTCGTGCCCCTTCTGAACGACGTGGCTGTCGTCAGAGCACCGGAGCACGGTGGGGTCCCGGAAGTGTGATGGCGTCGCGTCCGATGCTTCGCAGCGCATGCTCGCGACTCGCGAACGGGTTTGAAAACGTCTGGGGGGGTCGCACCTACGCGTCATCCTCGGCGTCGTGGGCGTCATCCAGCGGCGAGGCGAGGGAGAGCACCCATCATCCCGATGATTGTCCAAACGACGGCCGGGCGGCGGACGGATCGGAGGCTTCGACGTCGGCGTCGTCATCCTCGTCATCCTCGTCCACGCGTGAGCTCTACCCCGGGCACGTACCGCTCACGATGCTGCAGAAGTCACTGCTGTCCGTCGCCGCCGGGGTCGGCGCGGTCGCCTTCCCCCAACGCGCCGATCTCGTGGGCGCGGTGGGCGAGACGACGGGGTGGTGGGCGCTCCGACGCATGCGCGACCGCATGCGACGCGACCCGACCGGCCGCGACATCCTAGCGCGGCGTCCCCGCATCACCGACGAGTTCCTGGAGCGGTGCCACGAGTTACCCGCGGAGACGTTCGGTGGAGCCTACGCGAGGTTCATGGGTACGCGAAAGTTCAACCCAAACGACAGGCCGCCGGTGCGGTTCGTGGACGATGTAGAGCTCGCGTACGTCGCCACGCGGTCCAGGGAGGTTCACGACCTGTGGCACGTGCTGTTCCAGTGCCCGACGACGGTGCAAGGTGAGCTGGCGCTCAAGGCGCTCGAGTTTGCGCAGACGGGTCTGCCGATGGCGGCGCTGGGAGCCGCGTTCGCGCCCATCCGGCTGGACGCGGAGAAGAGGCGGTTCCTGTTTCACGAGATGTACCCGTGGGCACGGCGCGCGGGTGCGAGGGCGGCGGACTTGATGTGTTTGGACTACGAGGGTGAGATCGGGACGGACCTGCAGGAACTAAGGCACAAGTGGAGGATAACGCCGGCGCCACAACCGCCGAAGAAGTCGGACAAGTCAAAGTGAAGCCGTTCGATGTGGTAGCCGATTGATTGTAGTCGAGTCGACACACTAGGTTAGATCAGTATCGTGTTTGTTCACATGAGCGCCGAGAGGGGATCGGGGGTCGGGGACCTGCCCGGGTCGGCGACGGACCCGCGTGTCGCATCCGCCGCTCTCTCCAACGACTCAACGTACGACTCCTTTCGCCGGAGCACCGCGGTGACCCGCCGGAGCTCCCGCCTCAACGCGCCAGCCTCCTCCTCCCTCGCGTGAAGCGCCGCGAGGACGCGCGCGGTCTCACCCCGAGTCTCCTCCGACTCGAGCACCTGGGAGGTCTGCGTGGACACGCCCTCGAGCGTCTGCGAGGTCTGCACGCCGATCCCCTCCGACGAATGCCACGACGTCTGCATCGACCGGCCCATCGCCAGGGTACCCCACGACGTCTGAACCCCCACGCCTTCCTCTCTGAGCACCTGCGACGTCTGCGCCGACTTACTGGCACGAACCCTGTCGCCGTCGATCGTCGCGAGGAGCGCCACGTTCGCCGCGAGATCCGCTCGAAGCCTCGCGTTTTCCAAAAACAAATCGCCGTCCAAACCCGCGCGGCTCCGAGTCATGGCTCCGTCCCCGAGTGACACCCCGGGCTCGCCGTCCTTATCCTCGTCCTCGTTCTCTGAATCGTCGTCCAGTGCTAAAGATCCGAGGAGTTCCGCGGCGGCGGCTTCCACCGGGGACCTCGCCGGCGACTCGGGCGGTGACGCGTCAGCGCCGGTCTGGTCTACATCCGCGCCGGTCGGGTCCATCCACGCGGTCCTCGCGTCGGCGCCGATCCTACGCAGGTCCTCCTCGGTGACCGGCGCCAGCGGAGGGATTGTTTCCTCGCTGGATCGGGTCACCGTCACCTCGCACTGCGGCGGCGACGCGCCGAGACCGAGGCCCGCGACAACCTCCGGGGGTAGGTACCTCTCGTGGGATTTGGTGAAACGCTCGCGGCGGGTCACTTCACGTTCCCTGTGCCGCGCCATTCGCTCCGCCAGCTTACCAGCCTGCGCCGCGTACATCTCCTGGAAGGCGAGGCGCCTGGCCACCTCGGCGAGGCACGCGCGGTAGACCCGCGGGATCCGTCTGGCTATTCTCAGCTCCCGAAACTTTTGTTCCTGCTGCTTACCCCACTCCTGGAACCCAGCCTGCTTGTTCCGCGTCTGGTGGATCTGCGACTGCAACGCGCTGATGCTCTGCAGCTGACGGTGGACACACGCGCCCATCGCGTGCTTGCACTGCGCGCAGTGCCAGTGCAGCGCCGCCATCTCCGCATCCACCGCGTCCACCGCGGGCAAATGCGACTTGACGTGGAGCTCGTTCATTGGATCCAAAGCGGCGCACGCGTCCAACGCGCCGCCTCCCACCGACCCGGTGCCGCCCCTGTTGGACGCGATATCCCCGACGGTATCCTCCACCAACCTACCCACCGTGTTGAGGTCCTTGTCCAGGCACTGAATCACCGCCGCCTGCTCCGCTAATTTCCCTTGCGCCCGCTCGAGCTCCTCTTCCAGCGCGGCTATGTCCACGTCCGGCCCGGTCATGAACAGCTCCTCCGTGGTGGCGTGCAGCGCGTTGAACATATCGGATAGGTCGTTCACCTTGGCGTTGAACGCGTCGTGCGACCTGGCGCAGTCCTGTGCCCACCGACGGACCCTCTCCGCCGGTATGCAGTCCAGCAGGTTTTTACGACAGGGCGGAACCGTGACTGAAGCCGGGGGGGGCGCGGACCGTGACGGGGACGCGGGCGCGGATTGCGGCTTACCCTCGCCGCCCGCGCTCCCCGTGCTCTCCGTGGAGCTGACCACGTTATCCACCGGCCCGATATCCCCGGCGGACTCATTCGCGGATGAGCCGGAGCCCGTCACCGACGACACGTCCGCGGCATCATGACTTTGTACATTTCCTCCCCCGTCCACCTTTCCTTCCAATTCGGCGTTCTCTCCCTCCGCAGCCTTCTTGGCCTCTTCGTGCCTCCGTGCGCAGTGCTCGATGACCGCCGGGTGCAGGCCTGTGTTTTCCAACGTCTCCATGTCCGCGTCGAAACACTGCAGAAGCTCCGAGTGCGCCGCGTTCTGCGCGGCGTGCGTCCGCTCAAATTCACCTTGGCACCGGCATATGTAGTTGAAGTGGTGGTCCACGTTATCCCGCGCGCTGTCTATGGCCAGCGCCTGCACGTGCATCTCCGTCACCAGCCGCCTGCACTCCTCGAACCTCGCCTGCGTCGCGCGCCACACCGCCGCGGCGGACTGCCGGTGGTGCCGGAACTGCCGCTCGTAGTCGGGCAGGGCTCTGATGAGCGGCGAGGAGGCGGCGTCTAGCGGGTGCGTCCCGTCCGACCGTGGGGGCGCGGGTGGGGGCGGGTCGATCGGGACGTGCTCGAACGGTTCCTCGGGCGGTGCGGGCGCGTCCGTGCGGAGCAGGCTCTTGCAGTAGAGGAAGACGTGCCTGGGTTTCTCGTCCACATGCTGCGTCTGGTCGCCGTGGACGCTCTGCGGGCCGGGTGCCGCCGTGCCAGATGCCTCGGGCAGGCCGTACGTGCCCAGCGGCTTGGTCGGTTCCAGCTTCTGACCCGCGAACAGCAACAGTTGGTCGCCGAGGGGCACCCCCGTCAGCGACGCCAACGCTTGGAGCAGCGAATCGACCCTGCGACGCGCGGGGAGCGGGAGGTGGAGACACGACGTCAGTTTTCAACTGGGAAGGAAAAGTCGGGTGCCCACGCGGGCGGGATCTCGGGCCGGCGCGGCGACGTCGGCACAGCGTCGAATCTCACCTCGAGGTTCCATCGCAGTCCAGCTCCACGGTCTTGCCCGTGTGCGCGATCAGGATGAGCATCGCGGCGCGTGGGACCGCCGAACCCCGCCTCGTTCGTGCCCCGCTCTCTGAGGCGAGCCATTTTCGGGGACGTCCCCTCATCCATTAAAGAGGCCGCGGGGTTGGAAGTGATTTTGACGAGACCGAGCGCCACAACTCGAGCGCACTCCTGGCATCCCAGCCGAGGTGCCATCTCATATCCTCGAGCGCTCGTACTCACGAGGCTCATACACGCGCGAATCGACACTCACATCGCGCCGACCCGCGTCCTCAGACCAGGACTCTCGACGCGACCTTCACCGGGGTCTTGTCAGAAGGCACCCACCGATCGAATTTCGACATGACCACCCTCGGCGACGATGAGTGGGCGGGCATGGACCTCTCCGTGCGCCGGGGCAACGACCACGACCCGAGCTGGTTCGCGGGGCTCAACGGACTCGCCGACGAGTACGACATGATCATCGTCGGCGCCGGCATCAGCGGGTGCGTCTTCGCCGAGCGCGGCAGCAAGGAGCTCGGATTGAAGTCCTTGATCATCGACAAACGGGACCACATCGGCGGCAACTGCTACGACTTCATCAACAAGCACGGCTTCAGGGTGTCCCAGTACGGAGTCCACCTGTTTCACACCAAGTTTGACCGCGTGTGGGAGTACGTCAACGAGTTCAGCGACTGGGTCCCGTACGAGCACAGGGTGAAGGGCAAGTGCAAGGACGTCCGGGACGAGTACCAGATCGTGCCCATCCCGCCCAGCCAGGAGACCGTCAACAAGCTGTTCGACGCGAACGTGCACAGCGAGACGGAGATGGAGGCGTGGCTCGATGCGAGGCGGAGCGTCAACCCGGACCCGAAGAACGGCGAGGAGTCCGCGCTCACCCGGTCGGGCCCCGAGCTCTACGAAGCAATCTTCAAGCACTACACTCACAAGCAGTGGGACAAGTGGCCGGAGGAGCTGGACGCGTCCGTGCTCGCGCGCATCCCGGTGAGGACCAACACCGACGACCGGTACTTCTCGGACCCGCACCAGGCGCTGCCCAAGGACGGGTACACGCGCATCTTCGAGAACATGATCATGTCCGACCCGAACATCACCGTCCGACTCAACGTGGACTTTTTCAAGGAACGTCCCAACCTCCCAAAGTGCGGACTCACCGTCTTCACCGGGCCCATCGACGCGTACTACGCCTCCCAAGGACTGCCAAAGCTCGAGTACAGGTCCTTACGTTTCTTCGAGGAGTACCACACGCCGGACGCCTCGGACAAGTCCGATCACCCCGGCTTTTACCAGCCGTGCCTGCAGCTCAACTACCCGGGCCCCGAGGTGGACTTCACCCGCATCGTCGAGTACAAGCACAAGCCGAACCAACCAGCGGAGGCCAAGGCATCGCCCGGGACGGTCATCTTCAAAGAGTACAGCTGCGACCACGGCGAGCCGTATTACCCCGTACCCAACCCCGCCAACAGGGAACTGTACGAGCGGTACCAGGCGTTGGCCACAGACGAACCCGGCGTGTGCTTCGTCGGGCGGCTGGCGTCGTACAAGTACTTCAACATGGACCAGGCGTTCCTCAACGCGCTGGAGATATGGGACGAGGTCAAGGCTGGGGGTAAGGTGGCGGCGAGGACGGAGCTCGGCGAGCCGGACGGGCCCAAGTGATGACAGAGATAGTGTTAGAGAGAGCCCCTTTGTCATAAAATTCACCCTTTTCCACAGCTGTCCAAAGCAGCTGTCTAAATATTTTGAAAATCGGGGAGCGCGGGGCACGCAAAGGGACGCGCGGGGCACGCAAGCCCGCGCCCATAGGCTCTAGGATCGTACCGGGGACATCGTTACGGACCCGTCGGATCGCGATATGCCGCCCAACGCGGACGTCGAGGCCCACGTGGCGCGAATCATTAACGCGCCCCCCAACGCCCCTCATGTGGTCTTCGACCTCCCGAGGGGCTCCGGGGTAGATGCGTACAGGTCGAGGTACAAGGAGCTGGCGAAGGCGCTTCACCCCGACAAGGCCAGGTGCGACGCCGCGGAGGATGCCTTCAAGGTGGTCACCGAGGCGTTCAGGCAGGTGACGCAGGGCGGGGGTGACCGGCCGGTCGGCGTCGCGGACACGGGAGGGGGCAGATCGGGCAAAAAGCCCTTCTGGAGCGTGGACCCTACGGCGTCCACCGCGGCGGCACCGGCGGCGCCCAAGTGGTCCGCCGCGCCGGATGACGCGTCCACGAGGTCACGATGGGGCGCCGGCGGAGTATCGGGCGCGGCGACCACGTCCAAACGAGCTCCTCCGTCCAAACGAGCTCCTCCGAAGAGACAGTCGCGTGGAGCCGACCATTGGGATCGGTGGGACCTCGGCGGAGTATCGGACGTCGTCGAGGAAACCGAGGAGGTCGACGAGGCGACCAAGGCTGCGCAGGAGGAGGACGCCGCGTGGTTCAGCACCTGGGGCGCATCCATATACGGCGACGAAACGGAGACGGCGAGGACGGGGTCGAAACCCGCGAGATGGTCCGGCGGTGGAGGCGGCGGCGGGAGGGGGCGTGAGTCGTCCGGCGGGTCCTTCGACAAGTGGGGCGCGCCGGATGTCAAACCCGGGGTACGGAAGAGGACGGCACGGGGGATCGGGTCGCGGCGAAAGTTCCCGCGCGACGACCACTGGAAGGATCCACGAAGCGAGGAGGACGAGGAGGACGACGAGGATGACGATCTCGCCGACTTCATAGTCGACGACGCGCCCACGGGCGGTCCCCCGCACGCCGACGACGTCCTCACGGATGAGCCCACACCCTACGCGGGTGGGGTGGCCACCGCGCGGGACTGGCTCACGGGGACGGGCGGCGCGGGGGGCGGAGTCGGCAGCCGGTACTGGTCGGAGCCCCCCGCCACTCTGCCCGGTCGGCGCAGCGGGAGCTGGGGCGAACATCGTGAGCCCGGGGGATGGGGCGTGAACGATGGGGCGGGTGGCTCGGCCCGTGTACGGAAGAAGCCCGCCGCACCGCCCATCGAGGTCATAGACGAGCAGCCGAGTGAGGACGACGTCGACCGCACAGACGATGTCGACAGGAGCCTCCAAGGCGCGTCCGAGGGGAAGGGTAAGAGCCGGTCGTACCCGTGGCGGAGGAAGGGCCGACGGAAGGGTAAGGGGAGGAAGGGGTACACGAAGGACGGGCAGGAGAACGCGGGAGCGAACGCGGGACCCCAAACCGGGACGTCACCGTCTATCCCGCCGATTCGGAAGCGACCGGCGGTGCTGGACGAGCCGCGGATCCCGCACACCAAACTTCCCAAGAAGGCGTTCACCCAGGCCACGCTGGCGTTCAGCTGACGTTCACACCATACTTTTAGTTCACACGCACTAACTGTTGTTACAACGCGAGAGCAGCACTATGATAGACCACACTCACATGTTTCGTCGTGACGACGTGCCCACGACTGCTTCCAGGTACTTGACGCACTCGAGGTAAAAACTGACGGCGCCGAGCAAGGCGAAGGGCCAGAAGGTTCCTCCCACCAAATAGATGAGGTCCCCTTCCTCCACCCCGGATACCCGTGAGGCGGCGCCCGCGACGTACGCGCATGCGAACATCACGAGAGTCAGCTGGACGCTGCTGACCGCGTAACCGAACCCCTTGACGTCGCCAGTCATCAACGTCTGCTTCAACACAGCGGCTCTGGACGTCGGGTACCCGTCGTCCTGCTTGAGGAGCTCATTCTCCAGCCACGTCGGATCCTCGATCAGCCGGTACTGGTCCTTGATGGACTGGGGCACCTCCGTCCTCGCCTCGTCCACGCCCTCCTCGCCTTTGATATTGACGAACCCCCGGGCGGTGTCGTCATCTCCCGACGCGGATAAGATGAGCCCACGCCTGGACGCCGGGGCGAACCCGACGTGACGCGCCGTTGTGCCCGATCTGCGTCCCACCGAGGGCGCGCACATCACTCCCCGCATCACGACAGACGCGCTCATGCCCGACATCGACCCCGTCTCCCCGCTCGATCGCACAGCCTGCGCGTGTTGGAGTGAGCCAGTTGTGGCACGTCAGGTGATTTGCGAGTTTCGGTGGATCTCAAAAGTTCGGGCGTTGTTACGGAGGAGGGTTTCTCAGTGATGCTGCGCACGGCGCCCGCACGCCTTCCGTCACCGTTCACCTTCCGTCACCGCACTCGCGTTTCGAAGGGAAGGATGGGCAAGGGGGGTATCCATCCGTCGCCTCCGCGACCGCCGAGGGAAGACGTCGAGAGCATCGCGAGGGCTCTCGGCGGAGGATTGGGCATTTCGGACGATGCGGAGATAATTGCGGGATTGTGGGTCGGAGAGGCGTGGCCGTCTCCGGAGTGCCTGGCGCAGGATCCGACGGTGCCCACCAATCCCATTCGGTGGTCCCTGACCCTGGACGCCGACACGAACGCCAGCGTGACCGCGTTCGGAGCCGGTTACTTCGACGACTCTGCCGATGTCGAGGGGCACTCAACCATATTTTTCACCCTGCGCGGAGGCTTCGACCCGATAACCAGACGGGTTCAGTTCAAGAAGGTGTACGAGCGGCCGGTGCCACCGACGGACGTGACGTACGACGGCAGGCTACACGCGCTCAACGGGACCCCAGAGATCACCGGGACTTGGGACAATCCGACCCAGGGAACCAACGGGACCTTCTCGTGCATGCTTCGCGGCTCGCAAGGGATGAGTGATGACTCACCGGCGGATGAGTGAACCACGGGGGGATGTGAACCACGATGTGAACCAGACGATGTGAACCAGACGATGTTGTAACGAACGATGTATTAGATCATCAGCTGTATTACATCGCCAGCCCGTGTCCTCTCACGTTATCGTGGGGAGGTATTTGGTGAGCCACGCCTGTAACCGGTTGGGGTCCGCCCCGCTGAACTCCTCAACCTTAGACCCGTACCTGTACAGTTTGAACGTCGGCATGGACCTCACGTTCTCCGCCGCCGCCACCTCCTGCACCTCGTCCACGTCAACCTTGAGGAAATGCACATGCGGGTTGACCAGCGCCATCCGTTCAAACACGGGCGCGATCTGCCGACACGGACCGCACCAACTCGCCGTGAAGTCAACCAAACACAACTTGGCGCCAGCCACCATCCGCCTGTACTGGCCCGCGTCCTCGACGTGCACCGGGCCCGCCTTCTCGTCCGACGACTTACCCACCGCGCGTCTGCACCGGTTCACCCCGTCCGCCACAGCCTGGTCGCCTGGAAGTTTCTCCCGGATGGAAACAAACGCCGCCGCCGCGTCGTCGTGTCTGCTAAGCGCCTCCAACGCGTGCGCCTTGCGGAGGAACGCTTTGAGGTAGTCGGGGTCCGCGTTGAGCGCGGCGTCGGCGTCGGCGAGGGCATCTGCGTGGTCGCCCAGCGCGGATGAGCACGCGGCCCTGTTGCAGAGGAGCAGCGCGCACGGCATCCTGGTCGCGAGGGCGGTGACGTCGCCGATGGACTCCGCGGATGTTGGCTCGGGATCTGACTCGGCCGCCTTGGCGATGCCCGCGCTGTACGCCTCTTTCGCCTTGGCGTGGTCCCCAGCCTTGAACGCGGCGTTACCCTCGGTCCTTCCGTCTCTCAAAGCGCGGAGGAGCCTGGTCAGTGCCTTGGCCGGCGCGCTGTCGGGGTCAGTTTTGGCGAGATCTTCGGCGGCGGTGGTCGCCGTGTCCAGCTCCCCGAGCTTGGTGCACAGCTGTCCGAGCCTGGAGCGGGCCCTGGCGTAGGACGGATCCAGCGACACGGCGGTCACGCACGATCGCACCGCATCCGCGAAGAACGCCTTGCCCTGACCCGAGAGCGCCGCCGCTCTGTTGGCGTGCACCGAAGCGATGGAGTCGTCCAGCGTGATGGCCTCGTCGTACGCCGCGACCGCCTCGGCGAACTTGCCGCTCTTGTACAGGGCGTTGCCGCGATCCTTCGCAGCCTCGGCCATCTCGTGCACGCTACCTACGGGGCTAGCGGGTCTGAGACGCGTGGGAAACGGGCGTCGGCGCCGTCGCTTGTGGTGTCAGGTGTGGACCCAAAGTTGCAACACGTGATCAACACGTGTCCAAAAGTTCGTTACGAGTGCATCACGTGTTTGGACCGTCTTGACACGTGTTGTCGTCTTGACTGCTTGACGGGGCAGATGAACGAAATATCCCGAACGTGGTTGGACTTCGAGGCATTTGGCGATGACTGGCGACGAAACGGGCGACCAGGCGCTCGCGCTCGGGCTCTCCGCCTTCCTGTTCACCGTCGGTATATGTATCATCTTACGTAGGGTCCCGCACTTCGTGTGGAAGCGGCTGACGGCTTCCAAGGAGTCGCTACTTGCGTATGCGGATGCGGTGAGCAGTCCGCGCAAGTTGAAAAAATCCCCCAGCCTGATGGACTCCGGAGTAACTGCGCTCGCTCGCTCGCTTACACTTAATCGCCGGCTGAAGGCCAACATCTCGGAGGCCGTGCATACCGCCAAGTACGTCACGCATCACCCATAAGTCATGACTCATCACCCGTCAATCGCTCATCGCTCACCTTCCTCGTCCTTCATCCCTCGAACCGACTCGCAGGAAACGCGATGGCTTCCGCTTGCACGATTCGGACATTTCGCACTCCGCGAGGGCTGAACGCGCCGTGGTAACCAACTTCCGCGCCTCCCTCAG
>ENA-UOXV01005558-UOXV01005558.1-marine-metagenome-genome-assembly--contig:-NODE-5558-length-13719-cov-4.259660_pt1 | contig 13719 bp, 12 predicted proteins | sample MGYA00238165_ERZ766961 | MGnify/ENA primary metagenome ERZ766961 (study PRJEB28924, sample SAMN03173240) | marine metagenome | biome: Marine; feature: Water; material: Subsurface seawater | place: North... | reverse complement strand
AGCACCTTAAAATCTAGATGAATTTCACTATCATCTATTATAGGAACCATGTCTTTGTGGAGATGTATTTTACCCCATATGTTGCCGCTAAGATTACCGTGCAGGTTATCTGAAACTAAATAATCTTGACCAAAATTTTCAAATTTAACCAGCATTTCGTCAAGATTAACTTTGGTAAGCTTCATTTCGGGACTAAAGTAAATGAGTTTTGGATTAGATCCATTAAAGTAGCCACTCATTTGGATGTTTCCTCCTGCAGCATCTAGAGATAGAGTATCTAAATAAATGTAATGATTGGGTTTAATTCTAATGGTACCTTCAATATTTGTGATTTTATAGCGGTTATAGTTGAGGTCTTTGATGTCTAGATCTAATTTTAGATTTGGAAAAGGGAGTTCGTAGATGTTGAATCCATTCTCATGCTCTTCGGGAGATGAAGCGAATAAAGAGTCTGTCTCTTTGTAGATCACTAGCTCATCAAAATCTAATTTAGAAGCCTTAAAAATAATGTGATTGTCTTGGTCTTTTGCCAAGTTATCTTCTGCTAAGCTTAGCTGAGCGTTAATAAGAATATCGCTTTTACCTAAGTTCCCTCTAAAATCTTCAACCAATAGCTCATCTCCTTCTAAATGAATTCTTCCACCAAAATCTTTAAATCTTAGATGATGTAACTTCATTTTAGTTTCTAGAAGATCGAACCTGACATCAGTAGAGAAGAGCTGTTGGTTAAAATGAAGATCAGCAAAACCGTGTATTTTTAGATCGTCAAATTCTTCGTGTCGGTAGTCTTCCGGCACAAAATTTTCTCCCCCATAGGCAAAAATATCTGCCAACTGCAGCATGCTGGAAGTGAGGTTAAATTCCAATGTGGCATCTCCTTTGGGCTCTTCTATAAACCACTTGTCATAATGGGTGAGCCCCCCATCAAAGTGGAAATCACTTTTATCTATCATCCCAGAAAAGTCAATCAGCTTAAGGTTTTCTTCTTTTATTATAAGGTCTGCATGGAAGTCGTGAAAATTGTGAGGATAGCGTTTTAATTGCGCATGGAAATCATCAATAAAAAACTCACCAATTGGTAAATAAGGAGATTCGGTAATGTCTCTTGCAGAGCATAGAAAAGATAATCCAAGACTCATGTTTGTAAGCGATTCATTCACTCCCGTAATTGTATCCATTGTAGGGCTTGTTAATTCTAGCAGGTCTAGGAAGTTAGATTCTATTTCTAGATGGGTTAGCACATCTTTATTGGTATGATGTATAATTGCAGGAAGGTCGTCTATGGTTCCACTAATATGTAAATCGGAATTTCCAATAACTACATTGAAATAATCAATTTTGGCCTTGTGGCCATCTATTATGGCATAAAGGTCTAAGTCTTTTAACGGTAAATGAAAATCTGGGGATTTAAAGCTCAGGTCGGTTACTTTAAGCTCTGTAAAGTAAGATTCCTTAAGCTTTTCAATGCTCTTCTCGGGATGCGCTAGGTCAATAATGTCATGAAAATTCATTGTTAGCTCAACATCTCCGGAAAGATTCTGAAGATAATCAAGGTTAAAGAATTTGGCTAAAAACTCTAGCTTAAAATCTGAAACTAATTTTAGGTTAATATCTGGCTCTAAGAAGTTAGTAACATCTAGATTCCCCCTAAAGACTCCAGCGTCTGGATTTGCCGAAAAATCGGATAAAGAAAATTCCATGGTGGTAATGTCCCTTTTTAATCCATTAGAGAAATGTCCCGTAAACTGGAGGTTGTTTAGCTTTTTATTGTTCTCGATATTTTCTACAAATGCCTCGCTGCATCCAAAGATTGCATCTATGTATGGAGTATGTCCGTTAATAGAAGGGCCTTGCAACGTACCCTCAAAAAATACTTTGCCTCTGTTTTTGTACCTTTTTAGGGTAGGTGCTAGTTCTTCAGGTGCAAAGGCTATAAGTAAATCGAAATTCGGTTTTTCACCTTTAAAGTTGATGTTTAAATTCATGTTATCGGCAAAGTCAACATCACCTTCCATTTTAAAAACGGAACCTTCAAGAGCAATTTCTGATGGTACTATTTTTAGGATTTCTTTTTCTGCGATATAGTCTATTTCAGTGTGCACGTCAAGGTGTTTGTCTTGGATAAAGGTAGTGTCGCCATTGTTTATGTAGGTAAAAATAAATTTAGCATCCAGAAATACTTGAACATCATCGCCAGCAGTTTTAAAATTGCTTTGCGCCTCATTAATGAACAAATCAAAAGACATGCCGTTGGCCTCATTTAGTTTGTTGATGTCTATATTAGATAATTCGATAGACTTTAGGTTTAAATGAAACTCTTTTGCCGGATCTTCAATTTTCTTTTTGATGGCTAGCGCATCGGATATGTTAAAACTACCGTCTGGATACTGAACTAGGTTGATGGAGCCATTGTCTAGAACAATGGAATTAATTTCCATATTTCCAGTGATAATATCACTAATGTTAAAGCCTACATATACATCATGGATATCTAAGATATGCTTTACCTGTTTGGTTTCATCTTCGAAGATCTTTAATTCTTCTAGGTCTATAGAAATGTAAGGAAAGTTTTTGAAAGGGGAAATATGGCTTCCATTAATTTTAAAATGACCTTTAAAATCTTCATTTAAGGCATTAACTATTTCTTGAACAACACTATCTTGTTTGAAGTAAAGCAGAGCAACTAGGGCAGAGAACAGTAGGGTTGGAGTAAGAATAAAAATAAGGATAATTTTTATCCAAAAACTTCTTCTTTTTAGGCAGCTAAACTTCATATAAACTAAATTATGAACTTAATTTAAAAGTAGCTATGATTTTTTGTGTATTTATACTTTTAAAGCTAATAATTCAGATGTGTTTTTCCTCTTTGTTTTTATTTCGTTTTTAAATTGAAGAGTGCGAAATGATATTACTTGATCTTGCGTTTTTTGGTTACACTTATTAAATGTAATGCATTTGATTAATAACACTTTATATGGTATACAAAGTCTTAAATAGTTTTTGGTTTCTCGATTTTAAAACTTTACTTTCAATATTCACATGTCTTTGATATAAATCAGCTACAAATGAGTGCAAAAGAAATCAGAAATCGAATGGCATATTAAATCTTTTATTTAGTTCATTATTTTGATAATTAATTCTTGTTTTCACAAAACAATTTATTGAGATTATTGTAAATGATAAATGTTTATTCAAATTATAATTTAACCCAATTAAACAAGTTTTAACTAATTTTATCGAATGCGAAAAATACTTATTTTTAGTTCATTTTTATTTAGTTTATGCGCTTTTGCTCAAAAACCTAAACAGTTAAATTCTTCAGAAATTTATCAAAAAATATCTAAGCTTCAAGTTTTAGGTAACGTTTTGTATATAGCAGCTCACCCTGATGATGAAAATACTCGTTTTATTAGTTATTGCGCTAATGAGAAACAGTTTAATACAGCTTATTTATCATTAACAAGAGGAGATGGAGGTCAAAACTTAATAGGGACTGAAATTAGGGAAGAACTTGGTATAATTCGAACCCAAGAATTGTTAGCTGCTCGCAGAACAGATGGTGGGCAACAATTTTTTAGTAGAGCCAATGATTTTGGGTATTCAAAAACTTCGGAAGAAACATTAGAAATCTGGGATAAAGATAAAGTATTGGCGGACGTGGTTTGGGTAATTCGACAATTTCAACCAGATATAATTGTTTGTAGATTCCCTAGTGATGGAGGAGGTGGACATGGGCATCATACATCATCGGCATTGTTAGCAAAAGAAGCTTTTGAAATTGCGAGCGATAAAACAAAATATCCTGAACAATTAAATTTTGTTGATGTTTGGCAACCTACGCGTGTTGTAACTAATACAGGTAGATGGTGGAATGATAGTATTTCTGCTGATGAAGAAGGTGTAGTAATTGAGAATATAGGAATCTACAATCAGCGTTTAGGACTTTCTTACAATGAACTAGCTGCAAAAAGCAGAACAATGCATAAAAGTCAAGGTTTTGGTTCTACAGGTTCAAGAGGTGAGCATATTGAGTTTTTTGAACATGTCGCAGGAACTCCTGCAGATACTAGTTTATTTGAAGGATTTGAAACGACTTGGAAAAGAATTGAAAAGGGAACTGTCATTGAAAATTTGATTGCAAAATTATTGGCAGATTATAATGTTGCTAACCCTTCTGCAAGTATTCTTAAATTAGTAGAGATAAGAAAACAGTTAAACAATTTAGCAAATAGTAAATGGAAGATACTTAAATTAAAAGAAATTAATGAATTGATTGTTCAGTGTGCCGGAATTTATATTGAAGCTGTTGCAGATGAACACTCTAAAACTATTGGAGATTCGTTAAAAGTTAAATTAGAATTTATTAATAGGTCACCAGCGAAGGTTTCTGTACTTGCTGTTAAATCTTCTGAGTTAACTTTTGAAAACAATCCTAAGTTCATATTAAACAACAATGAAAAAAAAGTAACGGATCACGTATTTTTAATGCCAAATTTACCGTTATCTCAACCTTATTGGTTATCAAAAAAAGGAACATTAGGGACTTATAATGTAGAAGATCAGGAATTAATTGGAAAGCCAGAAAACGATCCTAGTGTTTTATTTAAAGCAACATTAGAGATAGAAGGGGAGATAATTGTGTATGATTTTTCTCTAATATATAAATGGAATGACCCAGTTAAAGGGGAGCTATATCGCCCCTTTGTCATCACTCCAAAAATTACTGTAAACATAGAACAGCCCATTTATTTGTTTTCTTCAAGCGAGAAACAAAAGGTAATATTAACGTTAAGGGCTAATACGGATAATCAAAAAGGAGAACTTAAGCTGATTGCCCCTGAAGGTTGGAAAATAGATTATAGTGCGCCTTTTGAATTATTAAATAAAGGAGATGAGGCTAAAGTAGTTGTTGCTTTAACTCCAATGGAAGGCGCAAATAAGGGAAGGTTACAGGTTTTTATTAATGATAAACCGACAAAAGCATTTAACACTATAAGTTATGATCATATTCCAGTTCAAGTTTGGTTTCCAAATTCTGAAACTCAATTGGTTTATGTATCCCTTAAGAAAAAAGGAGAAAAAATTGGATATATTATAGGTGCAGGAGATGTTGTTCCGGATGCATTATCTAATATAGGATATACGGTTGATATTTTAACGGAAGCTGATTTAGAAGTTGAAAATTTAAAACAATACGATGCTATTTTAACTGGTATTCGATTCTTCAATGTAGACAAAAGGTCTCCCTATATGGCACCCAAATTATTAAAGTATGTTGAAAATGGTGGAAATTTAGTAGTTCAATATAACACACGTCATAGAATGAAAACTCAAGACTTTGGACCTTACCCTATAAAACTATCAAGAGATAGAGTTACAGAAGAAGATGCTGAAGTGATTTTTCTTAAACCAGATCATGCGGTTTTAAATACCCCCAACAAAATTGAAGACAAAGACTTTGAAAATTGGGTACAAGAGCGTGGGTTGTATTTTCCGAATAAGTGGAGCGAAAAGTATGATGCAATAATTAGTTGGCACGATAAAAATGAAGAGGCAAAAACAGGTGCTTTATTAGTCGCAAAATACGGAAAAGGCACCTATGTATATACAGGAATATCTTTTTTTAGAGAGTTACCTGCAGGAGTGCCAGGTGCTTACAGGCTTTTAGTGAACCTAATAAGTTTAGAAAATGAGTAATGAAATTGAAAAACCTCCAGTATTTAAAAAGTGGAGTGGATGGTATATCCTTTTGATCGCATCATTGTTGGTGCTTGTTACTTTGTTTTACTTTTTTGCTAAATATTATTCATGAGTAATATAGATTGGATTGTATTGATAGGAACGCTCGCATTTATTGTAGTTTATGGCGTTTGGAAAACAAGAGGAAGTAAAAATCTTGAAGGCTACCTTAAAGGAAACAATCAAGCCAAATGGTGGGGGATAGGAATATCTATAATGGCCACGCAAGCAAGTGCCATTACATTTTTATCTACTCCTGGTCAAGCTTTTATTGACGGAATGGGGTTTATTCAATTCTATTTTGGGTTGCCGATAGCGATGATAATACTCTCGATCACTTTTATTCCGATTTATTATAAATTAAAGGTATTTACAGCTTATGAATTTTTAGAAGAACGGTTCGATTTAAAAACTAGAACACTTGCCTCTTTACTCTTTTTGGTTCAGCGTGGATTAGCAGCAGGAATAACAATTTACGCTCCTTCAATAATTCTTTCTTCCTTGTTAAATTTGAACTTATCACTCACAAATATATTTATTGGTGTATTGGTTATAATTTATACTGTTTCTGGTGGTACTAAGGCCGTTACTCAAACGCAAAAACAGCAAATGGCTGTAATGATGGGAGGGATGATATTGACTGGTTTAATGGTCATATCTATGCTGCCCAAAGAAATAAATTTTAATGATGCATTGCACATTGCGGGAAAGTTTGGTAAATTAGAAATGGTTGATTTCAGCTTTAAGCTAAATGAGCGATATAATTTCTGGTCAGGTATCACGGCCGCCTTGTTTTTATTTATGTCCTATTTTGGAACAGATCAATCTCAGGTGCAGCGTTACTTATCTGGTAAATCAATTACAGAGAGCAGACTTGGCCTTATTATGAATGGTTTGCTTAAGGTACCCATGCAATTTGTAATTCTGTTTATTGGGGTAATGGTATTTGTGTTTTATCAATTCAATATGGCGCCAGTATTCTTCAATAAGGTGGAGCACAATAAAGTATTACATTCAGAATTTGCATTAGAATTAACAGATTTAGAAAATAAATTCTCCGCTATTTTTGTGGAAAAACAAAATGTTTTGCTCGAAATGGTTGATGGTATTCATGCGAATAATGAAGAAAAGGTTAGAGCTAATCAAAAAAAAGCAATTGCGTTAGAGGGTCAATCTAATGCTATTCGTAATGATGTGAAAGTGTTGGTTAAAAAAGTTAATCCATCAGCAGAGACCAATGATAAGGATTATATATTTATGACATATGTTATGGATAACCTCCCAATTGGCATGGTTGGTTTGTTATTTGCGGTAATGTTTTCTGCAGCTATGTCATCAACGGCTTCTGAGTTAAATGCACTATCATCTACTACTACAATAGATCTTTACAAACGATCGGTGAAAAAAGATGGTAGCGATAAACACTACTTGAAATCATCGAGATTATTTACTTTTTTATGGGGTGTAATAGCGATTGTTTTTGCAACTTATGCTTCTCTGTTCGAAAACTTAATACAGGCTGTAAACTTGTTGGGATCAATTTTCTATGGAACAATTCTTGGTATATTTTTAGTAGCGTTCTATTTTAAAAGTATTAAAGGTAATGCTGTATTTATTGCAGCAATTCTTGCCGAGTCTGGGGTAATAATGATTCACTATTTAAATACTATTGGAGAAGCTCCTTCATGGTTAACGATGGGTTATTTATGGTATAACCTAGTTGGATGTATATTGGTTGTATTATTGGGCTATATGATTCAGCCCTTTATTAAATCAAAATAAAAAAAAGCCACTCATTTGAGTGGCTTTTACCTTTCAGAAAAAAATTAGATTAGTTCTTTTCTTTTAGTAATTTGATTAATGCTTCATTTTTAGCAGCATAGCCATAATCACCATCACTGCTTGCTTTAGCCAATTCTAAAGATTTTGTTGCCGTAGCTATAGCTTCTTTTTTTTGTCCCAATTTAGCTTGTATATTAGCTTTTTGGTGAATGTACCAGAATGCCTCAGGTCGTTTTTTGATAGCAATATTAATCCATGTTAGTGCTTGGTTAAGATCACCATCATTATCTAAATAGTATCTGGCTGCACCATAATAAGTTCCTGCAGAAGGTCCATCAATTAACAGTTCCTTTATTTGTTTTTCAACCAATTCATCGGATTTAACTTCTAATGCAACCGAAATCAAAGTATTTTCCCAGGAAATATTTACATTACCACCATTCGATTTTAAGTTGCTTAATTCAATAGTAAATGTTTCTACGATATCATTAAGTTTTGCAGACTTTACATTAAATCTAACTAAATCTTCCGCTTCTTTATATTGATCAATTCCCCAACTTTCAATGTTCTTGTTTAGAATGATGGTCCATTCTAACTCTCCAGGAATGGTATATAAAGCGTATTTACCAGCAGGCACTTCTTTACCACCAAAAATTACATCGTTATCGAATTCAATTTTTGTAGAAGAATTTGCACCAGTTCGCCACATTTTATCATAAGGAACTAGCTCACCAAAGATTTTACGTTCTTTCATGCCTGGTCTAGAGTAATCAATGATAACTTGAGTTAAACCAACGGTTTGTTCCAATTTAGCAGATGGGCTAGGCTGTGGCGTTTTAAGTTGAGAATATCCGCTAGTACTGCACAATATTAAACCAGCACAAGCAATTTTTTTTAGTGTTTTCATGTTTTTATTTTTATATTAAGACTCGAAAGTATAATTTCTTCCTATTTAAACTTTAGTTTTAATGCAGTTTATGTATTGTTAGATGTCGTGATTTTATCGTAAATCTTTTCAAGTGTTCTTGTATTAAGCTCAATCGAATTTTCAACTCTCCTATAACACTCTATGCCCATATTTTTAATTATTGTAGAGTCATTAAATATCTCAGTCAATACCTTTTCTAATCCATTAAATAAAACATTTGAAAAGTTTGCTCTTGACTTTTCTGTATCAAGAATAGCATTTCCCAACTCATTTTTTTTAACATTAATGACCCAGCCAATATCAGAGTTATTTATTTCAGGTAGAGCCCTAATGTCCGTAGAAATAACTGGACAACAATAAGATTGAGCTTCTAAAACAGAGTATCCAAAAGTATCAGCATATGTAGGTAATAGACCTACATGTGTCTTTTTAAATAACTCTAAAACTTTGCTGTTAGGCAATGAATATTCGTGAACAATATGATTGGGATACTTTGAAATAATTTTATAAGCTTTTTCAAGGTCTCTAGTTGTAGTTTTACTAGCATAATCCCCGTATTGCATCTTAGAGACAATGTTTAGTTGCCAATCGGTAATGCCTTTTTTAAATAGTCGGTCAAACGCAATTAATATTTCCATGCCTCCTTTTCTAAAAAAGTCGCTTCCTACGATTGTAAATATCAATCTATCTTCAAAATTTTTATTTATACTCTTTAGGGGAGGGCATTTTTGAGGGGGATGCAGTACGATTAGCTTTTCGTCAATCATATCAGAAAACTCCGGGAAATTATTCTGAATAAATTTCTTCTGAATATTTGCACTACAACTGGACATCGCAATAATTTTCTTACATGATTTACTGTCAATTAATTTCAATCCCTCTAAACTCTTTTTGTTACCCCACCTTGGAATTGAGGTCTCAAAAGTCGTAATCCATGGTGTTTTCCCGTAAGAGATAGCATTAAAAAAGTGAAATAATTCAACATTCTGAAGGTCAAAATCCTTATATGCATTCCAATAATATTGGTGAGTTTTTTTCGTAAGTTTAGCATAAAGATAAGCTGGTATTTTATTTAAATTTTGTTTTTTTTCAAATTGATATTTTTCAAATGGAAGGTTTACAAAATTTCGTTTTTGATTGTAACCTATTGTATTTGTTCCAATTATTTTTTTTATTTTTCTATTATTATAACAAAATCAAGTCCTTCTTGCACTTTGGTATTGAATGTTTGAATAGTGCTATCAATAAGGGATTTATCCATACTGTAATCAGAGTTAGTAAGAATTGAATAAGAATTTATTCCTCTATATACGTCAGCAAGCATATCTAAATCAACTTTATAATTTCTCTTTCTAAACGAACTTGCGAAGTTGTATTTTTCTCTTTCAAGCATAACTTGACTATTAATTGAACCGAAATAATTATCAACAATATAATCTGGATCTTTGAAGCCGGTGCTGCCAATTAATCTAACATTAGTATAGTCAATTCCATAATAGCTTATAGGCACATAAGATTTTAAATCGGATACAGCATATTCTTTAGAATTTGAATCATTAGCAGCCCTTCCTTTATTTCTGTTTTTTACATTATCAATAGATGTATTTGTTTGTGGTTTTGAAGGGGTGGATTTTAAAGTTGAAATTACGTCCTTAGTGCTATCAGTATATTGAATTAAAAAACACTACGTTATTTCTAATACTCTTAATGGCCCATTAGAATTCGATTCTGGAACATATTTAATCTCAGTACTACTTATTTCTTTAACTTTTCCTTATAGTTCACTTACATCTTTCATAATCATATTATCAAATTTCAGTCCTTGGCCAATAACCAATTGTAAAACGGTGATAAATAGTATTAATAATTTTAGTTTTTTCATCTCAATAAATTTCATGTAAAATTAGGTTTTTTTGGAGACTATTTGAAATACCTATAGTCTGGGATAAATATAATATGGCCAATCATAGACAAACCTAGAGATATAACTTGGCGTTTTGTCAAAGAATCATTTGATGAAAGAATAGTGATAATATTTAAACAAAAATCTAAAATTGATTTACGAGAAGCTGTTTATGATTTTCCAAAACAAAATGTTAATACAAAAGATAATTTCAATTTACAGATTAAAGCATTGCTTTATTTTCAAATTGTTGATCTCGTAAAGGCAATGTATGAAATTGAGAATCTTCTTGATGCCATTGAAAAATTAACAAAAACTACTTTGAGAAATATTATAGATGAACTTGAATTAGATCAATCATTAAGTATCAAGAGATACTATTAATTCAATATTAAGGACGATATTTTATGAAGCTGCAAATAAATGGGGTGTAAAGTTTAACAGAGTTTAGCTACAAGACATAACCCCTCCGGATGATATTAAAGAAGATATTGAAAAACAGATGAGAGCGGAGAGGGTATAGCTCCTCGTAAGTTCCCGAGAGCAGCCTATATTTGGTTTTACCTTTTCAAGGTTAAACTACAAAATTTAGGGAAGCAGTGCCTTTATAAATTAGCTGGCGTTAAACCTTGTAATACAGCTTTAGGCATTATAGGTTGTGTTGCGCTCTGTTTACTTGTCGTTATTTCTTTATGTATTTAAATACACATCAGAAAAAGTACAAAAATTACTACAAATGTTGTTTGCCAATAGTAATTGGTAACAAATAGACCACTCAATAATATTAGTTCTTCACGAGTATTTGATTGAATTTCGCCCTTAGTTGATGAACCTGAATATTTAATTTCAATGCCTTCTGAGCTAAAAACACTCCATTTTGAACTCCACAAATTATCGTATTTCCAATTAATAACTTTATTCTGAATTTCAATTTGGGCTTTTGTCATCCATGTATTGTAGGTGATTTTACCAATAATGTTATCATCAGAATCGATAATTTGCGTTACTTGCTTAAAGACTCCTTTTGTTTTAAAACTATACTTTTTCCCATTTAACTCAGACTCTGCAGAATTTGTCCATGAGTTCTCTTTTAAACTCCCAACAAAATTTCCTTCCGAATAAATTTTGTAGCGATTCTTAAGGATTCCTTTTTCCCAATTTAGAGTAGTGTTCATTTAGTCGTTAATTTTCTAGTGGCGGACAAAGTTTAGTAAATGGCAATTAGGGCAGTAGAAAGTAATAAACTATCTAGTTTGTAATTAGCCAAAACGTTGTATTTTGTTCTTATCTTATTCATTTATAAAAGCCAAACATAACGATTTTCCGGTATTGGTAAACAGAACTGAACTTTCTTAAACTAACGAACGCCCAATTTGCTATGTATGTTGCAAATAGTTTTAATACTTGATTTACTTTAATTCTATTTTATCTATAAGTAGCTGAAATTTTTCTTCATTTTTGTTTCCAATTAAGAAAGCTATCTCTTCAATACTGTCAGCTGAAAAGTTTGGTTTTTCAAGCTTTCTTCCCCTGAATGATGGAATCATACTTTTTAACGGTACTTGTATTTCTTGCCAATTACCATTTGTTGTAAAGGATGTGATATAGGAATAGTAATCCGCTGAATTGGATTTTATTCTAAACTGATACTTTTTTGTGTCTCCTTTTATTTTGAGAACGATTTTAGTAAATTCTTTAATGGATTTTCTATCGAATTTATATCTTACAGAAGAGAAGCCCCCATTGTTATCTAATGATATAGAACCTTTGAAAACACCATAACCTTCAGAACTTAGTTCAAAGTAGCCAGATGATTTCCCTCCCATAACAACGTCATCAACAATAACCCAGTCTTGTAGATTTGACTTTTGATTAAAGTCGAAAATTATACCTGAAGCGAAAGGAGTGCACACTATCATCAAAAAAATCAATTTCATAATCAGATTTCTTTTTTTTATTAAAACGTTGTTTCTAAAGGTAGTTGAAAATTAGCGTTCGACATCGTTGTGAACAGTTTTTATACCTTTATTATCTTAAAATATTTCCATTTTATGTCTTTTAGCTAATTTGCTGCCAATTTATTTTTGCTATTCGTTCAATATATTCAGTATTTACTTTTGATCAATTAATTTTTTATTGGGCACATCGGTTAGTATATGAATAGTAGGCAAGTTTCAAGCACTAATCGTTCACTTAAGTATAAAGTTTGGCACGCGGCAAGAGCCAGAAATTACTAATGTTTCTCCTATTTTTTATATCCACTGCTATACCTTTGGCTTTTTTAATTACCTCCACTTTATCTTTTTGCGATGTGCTTATTTCCTATATCCAAATATTATTCTCTGCGGTAATTTTATTAGCAGCTTCATCACCTGTATTCTTTACTCCTTCTGGTTCAATCAACATCAATTGAACCTCTTTCTCAGCATATGGTTTATGTTCCACACCTTTTGGGACGATAAACATTTCGCCTTGGTCTATTATAACCGCTCCATCTCTAAAATCAATTCTTAATTTTCCTCTTATGACAATAAAAGCTTCATCTGTATCAGAATGACTGTGCCAAATAAAATCTCCCTTTATTTTAGCAATTTTGAATTGATAATTATTCAGTTCTGCAATAACTTTTGGTTTCCATTGTTCTTGAAAAAGGGAAAATTTTTCAATGAAATTAATCGGTTGATAATTCATATTTGTATAGATTTTTAATCTGGGTTTATTTGTTTTTCGGCTGGAGATAGAACTTTTAGTATAACGGGTTGATTTAATGTTTTTTATAACTTGTTGTAGGGCGTTATTATTTCTTTAAGATCAGTTCCATTTTAAAATTAGCCATATCATAACTCATGTCAGATAAATCAATTGCTTTGAAATTAAACTTTTTATATAATGTAATTGCATTTTCTAGTTTGGTGTTTGTTTCAAGAATTATCTTTTTAGCATCATGATTTTTACATAGCTCTATACAGCATGAAATCAGCTTTCCTCCAATTCCTAGACCTTGATAACTGTGATTAACTCCTAGTTTTAATAATTCAAAAATGTATTTGTCTACTTTTTTTAAAGTAACCGTTCCTACTATTTTATTTTCATATCCAGCAAGAATAATATGACCTCCTTTTTTCAAAATAACTTCTTTTGGATTTTCTAACATTGGTTTGTCTGCATCTTCATATAGGTCATATTTTTTCAGCCATTCTAACGATAGGGCTGCAAAAGCTTCATGATGCTTAGTTTCATAATGGAAAATTTTCAGATTAGCCATTTAATATTATTCTTATATTGACCTATTTTTTCCAATCTTCTTTTAACACCTTTAAATGATTTTAAAGCCTCAATAGATTTGGAAATAGGGATGCCTATATGA